>JACCEA010852360.1_pt1 | contig 77844 bp, 66 predicted proteins | sample 7449851 | NCBI WGS metagenome assembly JACCEA01 (sample SAMN15323453, study PRJNA562643) | freshwater metagenome | isolation source: river surface water | place: USA:Blue River Watershed | collected 2017-08-18 | reverse complement strand
TTTTAACAAGTAAATGTGAAAAGTTTTTTAATATTTCTTTACCCAATCTACAACCGCTTATCGCTCAAAGCGGGTGCAAAGATACCAAGTTATTTCACTTCCGCAACAACATCCTACGACTTTTTTTCGCTTTTGTTCCAACACAACCCCTAACAGGCTGATTTGAGACGCATTGGGGAATGAAAAAAATTAGTCGATCCCCAGTAAATACTTACGAATCTGCTCGTGATTCAGCTTTTCAGCTGCTGCAGCAGCGGCTTTCATTTCTTCACGAACCCAATGGGTATCGATCAAAAGCGCATCTTTTTCAGGGGTCAACTCAGGACTTTTTCCAGTTCCATTGGTTAAAACTACGACTCCCTTTACTGCTAGGTCTTTCAGATTGTCATCATCTAGTACACCTGTAAAATACATCGCAGCTACCAAACAATCTTCTCGCGTCAGTTGATCGGAACCATCAATATCGAATTTGGTGTTCCCCAAAATAAATCCCATGGATCGTTCCAGTTCTTTTCGCTTTTTAGAAGTCGCATGCTTGTATTGATCAAAAGTAGCCGTCAAAAAATAACGATCATTCACATTCAAACGAACGGCATCTAGTCGGTATTTCCCTTTTCGTGCACTGACTAACCAAATACGCAGTGCCACTGATACACCAATTATCAAAACAAAACCCAAGATCTTCGCGCCAAGCAATAACCCATTCATGGCCAAAACCGGAATCAAGATTAAAAGGATAGCAAAGACAATGATATACCCTGAATACTTTTTCATACCGTTTAGGATTTATTTTTCTGTTCGCGGAATATTTTGATCAACCAAGGGAGCAACACCACCAAAATTAGGGTCGCGCCCATCATCAAGTAGAAGTTCAGCATGAAGAAAGAAGACTTGTCGTCATAAGAATCCCATAAAGACGCAATGACTCCACTCAACTTATTTCCAATCGAGGTGGAAATGAACCATGCTCCCATCAGCAATGCTGTCAATCGCGGTGGTGATAACTTCGACACCATGGAAAGTCCAATTGGCGATAAACACAATTCCCCAACTGTGATGACACCATAAGCTGCGAAGAACCACCAATAACTTGTCTTCACAGCTCCGTTGCTCGAGGCGTCGGCTGCCATAACCATTACCAAACAAGACAATCCGGTAATAAACAGACCTATCACAAATTTAACCGGAATAGATGGTTCCATTTTTCGCAAGCGCAAGAAACGGAAGATCCCAACAATCAATGGTGTTAGTACAATTACCCAAAATGGATTTACAGATTGAAAGATGTTTGTATTAAACAGGTACAACTCATCTCCATCCTTTCTTTTACTACCATCATTCTTGAAGTATGCTGGATACTGAACAGCTTTTTCACCTTCAATCTTACGAAAATGTTTGTCTGTAACTACCTCTGGTTCGCTTGATTTCTCATATCGCATGGTATCTGCCAAATACATCGCACTCAAACCTCCTTGAATAGAATTGGGAATTTCGCGATTGGTATAATTCTTAGCCCAAGTATTTAAAACCGTTCCATTTTGTTTGAAAATTGCCCAAAATGGCATCACAGCCAAACACACCACCAGAATTGCACTCACAACCCTTCTTTCTGACTTCGGTGAAGAAAACAACACGTAGGTGAAAAAGAAAATTACCGGAATACAAGCGAATAAAAATGCATCGGTCACATCATCTTTTACCAAGAAGGAATGTTCGTTAGTCTTGGAAGGCACACCATTGATGAAATAACCAACAACCGCAAATATCACTGCTGGCACCACAACAATTGCCAAATCGATCCACCAGGGTTTCTCGCCTGGGATTGGTTCTTTTTTTACATCTCCACCTTCGTAATGCTTTGTTCCCAACAAGAACACGGCAATTCCAATGAACATACCTACACCTGCACCAACAAACGCCACGGAATATCCATATTTATTGATCAACATGGCAGAAACAATGTTGCATACAAAAGCTCCAATGTTAATCCCCATGTAGAAAATGTTGTACCCTTCGTCTTTTTGCGCTTTGAATTCTTCCTTATTATAAAGATTTCCGAGCAAGGTGGAAATATTGGGTTTGAACAATCCGTTACCGCAAATGACCAATACCATACCGGTATAAAGCATAGAGTAGGAATGAATTCCCATTAAACAATACCCCACACCCATTAAGACTCCCCCTAGTATGATGGGAAAGCGATAGCCTAAAACGCGGTCCGCCAAAAGCCCACCAATAAAAGGAGTGAAAAATACCAAGGCAATAAATGTCCCGTACAATCCTGCAGATTCAGCAGTTGACATTTCAAATCCACCCTTGCGTTTGAGATCTTCTAAATAAAGGGTGAAGATTCCAATCATCAAATAATAACCGAAACGTTCCCACATTTCAGACAGGAACAAATAAGGTAAAGCTTTCGGGTGTTTGCGTTGTTTGCCTTTCTGAGCATTCACCTCTTTGCCTCCACTTAACTGATCAACAATATCATTTGACATAAATACCTTATTTTACTTCTTGCGTTAATCTTTTAATAACCGGATATAGTGCGATCAAAATGACACCAGCAATGATCGCGTACCAGGCAAAATCATAGTACCCCTTCGTGTACACCAACATTCTTTGAGCATTGTCAGCACCTTTCTCCGGCGAAATACTTGCACCAAATAATCCAGCAACATATTGCCCATATGCTGAAGCCAAAAACCACATCCCCATCATGAACCCTTGCAGACGCATCGGTGCCAACTTGGTCATTAAACTCAACCCGATAGGCGAAAGGAATAACTCAGCGAGTGTTACGATTAAGTATCCTGCAGCAAAAACATTCATTGAACTTTTTCCATCTTCATCCATTCCAAAGCGCAACGAATAGAATGTCAGAAAACCTAAACCAAGAAAGACAAATCCAAGTCCAAACTTCACGGTAGAAGATGGTTCCAATTTTCGATTTGCCAATGCAACAAAAAACAACCCGATCACCGGAGCGAACATGATCACGAACAAGGCATTGATTGAATTATTAACCCCATTCGGATCGAATTGCATTCCGAAAAGGTCTTTGGTTAAGTTCGTAGCAGAGAAATTTGACAAACTTCCCCCTGCCTGTTCGAAGATCGCCCAGAAAATAACCGAGAAGAAAATGAACAAGAGTGCACCAAATAGTTTTTTATTCTCGCTGGATGTAGATTTTGTCATTTCGTAACCCAGATACAGCAAACTCAGCGGTCCGATCACATACATGAAATAATCTGTGTAGGTAGTATTTTTCACCATGATAATAATCAAAGGTATTATGGCAACCGCACCTACATAAGTAGCTATCTCGTAAATCTTTCTCTTACTAAGATCAACCTTAATTAAAGGCGACAAACCAATTGGTCCTAAATTCTTTTTAGTTAAAATGAAGGTGATCAAACTTATCGTCATTACTACAGCAGCTGCACCAAAGGCAAAATTCCATCTTAAATCAACAGGGATGAAGGAAGTGAACATTTCACCTTTTCCGATCGCGATCACATACCCCCCAATAAAGGCTCCAATGTTAATTCCTGAATAAAACAATAAGAATCCGGCATCTCGTCGCACGTCGCCATCTTTGTAGAGTAAGCCGACCATTGAGGAAATATTCGGTTTGAAAAACCCTGTACCGATAATATTGAATGCGATCCCAATAAAAAAGAAATCCTTCGGGTTCATGGCCAATATCAAACTACCCAAGATCATCATCAAGCCACCAAAAAGTAATGACTTTCTGAAGCCTAAAATCTTATCGGCGAAAAAGCCACCGATAAATGTAAACGCATAAACAAATGCTTGCGTAGCGCCGTACTGCAAATTGGATTGTTTTTCACTCATGTCGAGCTGGTGCACCATGAAGTAGGCAAGCATCCCTCGCATACCATAGAAACAAAAGCGTTCCCACATTTCACTGAAGAACAACGCCCAAAGTTGACGGGGATACTTCCCTTTGAAACTCTGGATTTTATCGAGTTCCGCCTGTGCCGAATTCTGATCAATAGTCATCTGATCTGCCATAGTCAATGTTTATCCGTATAAAACTAAACTAATTTGAAGACAAAAAAAATCCCCCAACTAAATGTTGGAGGATTCTTCGGTATAATAAGAATTATTTTACTCCATGCATCATCTTGCTTAATTTGCGAGAAACCAACAACATGATCACACCCAAGAAAATAACGAACAATCCAATTGAAGAGAAAATTGTTGCTGCACCCAGTTTTTCAACATAAGCCGCAATGAATCCACCCAAAATATTGGCAACGAAAGTCGAAAGCATCCAAACACCCATCAGCATGGAGGCCAATTTTACTGGTGCAAGTTTAGTCACAACAGACAATCCTACCGGTGAAATACACAATTCCCCGATTGTATGGAAGAAATAGGTAACAACCAAATACCATAGTCCTGCTTTTTTCAACACTTCTTCTTTACCATTTACCATTTCTGTTTGAACTTCTCCTGTAGCCATCAACATAAAAATGAATCCGATACCAAGCAAGATCATACCCAAACTCATCTTTACCGGTGTAGACATGCGAGATCCAATCTTAGAACTCCAGAACCACGCGAATACAGGTGCTAAAACAACAATGAATGCCGGGTTGACTGCTTGAAATAATTCCGTTGAAATTGTCCAACTTCCGATTGTTCTGTCAATGTAAGAATCCGTATACAAGGTCATAGAAGAACCGGCCTGCTCAAAACCAGCCCAAAAGAAAATAATAAAGGCAGTTAGGATGAAGATAACAGACATACGTTGCTTTTCTTCAACTGTTAAAGCTTTTGATGAAACGGCATTTTCTTCATTTGACTCACTGACAGCGCTTGCTTTTTCCGGTTGTTCGCCAATCGTCAAAAGGTATTTTTTCGCCAATGAATTAAATAATAATTGACCCAACAACATTCCGATTGCAGCAGCAAGGAAACCGTATTTGTAACCAAAAGACATGATCACTTCTTTACCATCTGCATCAACTCCTTTTGTAGCAAACCAATCGTTACATAAAATCGCAACAACAATTGGAGCTATCAAGGCGCCCAAGTTAATACCCATGTAGAAAATTGAAAATGCTGAGTCGCGACGTGCATCACCTTGGCGGTATAAACGTCCAACTAATGTTGAAATATTCGGCTTGAAGAATCCATTACCGATGATCAATAACAACAAACCAATTGCCAAACCAACATGTGAATTGATCGCAAACAAGGCCATTTGACCTAAGAACATCGTGACACCACCGATCGTAATTGCTTTTCGTTGACCTAAGAACCTATCAGCTAACCAGCCTCCAATAATTGGAGTGAAATATACGAATCCAGTAAAGAATCCATAGATCAGTGATGCTGTACCTTTATCAATTTCGAGTCCGTTTTCGATATACAACTTAGTCATGTAAAGCATCAAAATTGCTCTCATTCCATAATACGAAAAACGCTCCCACATTTCAGTGAAGAACAACAAGTACAAAGCCTTTGGATGACCGAAAATAGTTCCTTTGCTTTCTACTTCTGCGATAATATCTCGTTGTGAACTCATGTCAAATTATAATTTTAGCGTCCGTGAAAATAGCTAAAAATCCCTTTTAATCGAACAAAGTCTCTAATTTTAGACAGGGCTTTGACACAATTACATGCAGGCAGATACCTTTTTTGATGTTCACACACACCGGCTATTAAGCAAATACCCATCTGTATATCAATGCTTTCCGTTTGAAACTCCTGCAAAACTCGAATCATACTTTTCCGTTGGTGTACATCCGGAAAATTCGAAAGAATCACCAAATATCTTTTTGAATTGGCTAAATGAACATCTTCAAAATCCTAAGTGTCTGGCAATCGGAGAATGCGGACTAGACTCACGTTATGCAGATGACCAAGCCCAAGAAGCATTGTTCATCTGTCAGCTAAAACTGGCAAAAGAGATTAACAAACCGATCATCTTGCATTGCGTCAATCGTATCGATCGTTGTCTTTTTTTGCATAAACAGCATGCCCCTGACATACCAATGATCTTTCACGGATTCAACAAAGCCTCTCATATCTCCGTCGTGCTTGAACATTCCCATGTGCTGATCAGTCTTGGCGCGAGTGTTCTTCACAATAAAGCTTTACAAGAAGAAGTGAAACGGATTCCTCTTGATCGCATCCTGGCCGAAACTGATGAAAGTTCAGAATCCATTGAAACGATCTACGAAACCATTGCTCAGCTAAAACAATTACCTTTGAGCACGATAATTGAATCGATATCAAACAACGTAAACACGCTTTTTTTCCATGAATAATTGGTTGGAACGTACCTCTCTGATCTTGGGAGAGAATGAAATGAAACGCTTGAAAAATGCCCATGTGCTGATAGTTGGATTGGGCGGAATTGGATCTTTTGCCGGAGAATTCATTGCGAGAGCCGGTGTAGGAACCATGACCATCATCGATGGTGATGTCTTTGATCCCTCAAATAAAAACCGACAATTGACTGCATTGGACTCCACCATTGGAAGAAACAAAGCGGTGGTGTTGGGGGAACGATTGCTTGACATCAATCCGGAACTTCAATTAAACGTTGTTGAGGAATTTGTGATGCCAGAACGTGTTTCGGAACTACTTGATCAATACAACCCGGATTATGTGATCGACTGTATCGATTCTGTGACCCCGAAATTGGAATGGATCATGGTCTGCAAACGCAAAAAGATCAAGATCATTACCTCTTTGGGGGCAGGAGGAAAAACGGACCCATCGAAAGTGCAAGTTGGACCACTCAAGAACAGTCACAATTGCAAACTCGGTCATCACATTAAAAAACGCTTAAAGCGCCAAGATTTCGGATTCAAGGGAGTGCGCTGTGTGTTTTCTTCAGAGCTACAACAAAAGGATTCCCTGAAGATGACCAATGGTCTAAACTTCAAAAAATCATTCTACGGAACGGTGTCTTACATGCCTGCTTTATTTGGCCTTATGGCTGCAGCAGATGTGATCCGTTATTTCATTGAAAAAGAACGTAAAAGCGATGGGGCTGCAGATGCTTAAAATTTAGTATCTTTGCCTCCCAATTTCATCCGAAAATGACGGCACTTGTGAAGTACATCTTGGTCGCTTTTATGCTGGTTAGCCTTTTTTCTTGTGAGGAACAAGAGGCTACAACAGGTATGTCGCAAACTGTGAACACAAAAGTATCATCTGTTGACGCTCACACCTATTCCAACATTGATCAGATCCGCACCAAACATTTGCACCTTGAATTAGACGTGAACTTCGATAACAAAACCATTTATGGTGTTGCTCGTCACGAGATGGAAATGTTGAAGGAAACAGACACAGCTATTTTCGATATCAACGGACCTGAAATTCAAAAAGTAACTATCGGTAAAAAGGGCAACGAGAAAGACGCTGATTTCATCATTGGTACACACAAGAAATTCTTAGGCAAACCACTTAGTGTAAAGATTGATAAGAACACCAAGTACATCAATATTTATTACAAAACAACCGACAATGCCGCTGCTTTGGATTGGTTGGATCCTTCATTAACAGCTGGAAAAGAACACCCTTACTTGTACACTCAAGGTCAGGCGATCTTAACCAGAACTTGGATTCCTTCACAGTGTACTCCGGCTAATCGCATTACTTACAGTGCAGATGTTACGGTACCTTCCGAATTAATGGCTGTGATGTCGGCAACAAATGTCACAGAAAAATCACCGGAAGGAAAATACCATTTTGAAATGGACAAACCCATTCCGGCTTACTTGATCGCTTTGGCGGTTGGGAATTTGGAATATAAAAAATTGGGACCAAACTGCGGCGTCTATACCGAACCTGAAATGATTCGGGATGTTGCTTGGGAATTCGCTGACCTTCCAAAGATGATCACAGCGGCTGAGAATCTTTACGGTAAATATCAATGGGGACAATACGATGTTGTTGTTCTTCCGTATTCGTTCCCGTTTGGTGGAATGGAAAATCCGCGTTTGACCTTCGCCAATCCTACGTTGATAGCCGGTGACAGAAGTGCCGTTTCGGTAATTGCCCACGAATTAGCCCACAGCTGGTCAGGTAACTTGGTCACTAATGCAACTTGGGATGATTTCTGGTTGAATGAAGGATTCACGGTTTATTTCGAGAACCGTATCATGGAGGAGTTGTATGGCAAAGAAACTGCCGACATCCTTGCGTTGATCGAATTTCAAGAGTTACAGAAAGAAATAGAAGCATTCACGGAAGAAGGTCAGGCAGACGATACCCATTTGAAATTGGGACTTAAAGGACGAAATCCGGACGACGGAATGACATCTATCGCTTATGTAAAAGGCGCTTTCTTCTTGAAATCCTTGGAGCGTGATTGTGGACGTCGCCGTTTTGATGAATTCTTGCGCTCCTATTTCAAGGATCATGCCTTTACAACACTCACTACCGAGGAGTTTAAAAACTATCTGAACAAAAAATTACTGAAACCGAACAACATATCTTTCAATGTCGACGAATGGTTGTACAAACCTGGATTGCCAAAGAATTGTTATGGTATCGTATCTCCGCGCTTTGAAACCGTTCAGGAATTAGCAAAACAATATGCTCGCGGTAAAGACATTTTTAAACAACCTAAAAAACGTAAAGGTCAAAAGCGCTTACCAAAACTTACGCGCGACACCTACACGCCTCAAGAATGGCAGGCATTTATCCGCCAACTACCGGCTAGTATTTCTCCAGAGCGATTAAAAAATATTGATGATCATTTGCATTTCAATTCTTGGGGTAATGCCGAGGTAGCTACAGAATGGTATGTTTTGAGCATCAAAGCTGGCTACACGGATATTCGTCCGAATATCGAACGCTTCTTAATGAAGATTGGTCGTCGCAAATTCTTGTTGCCAATCTACACAGCCCTTTCTGAAGAGAAAGAAAGTAAGAAATGGGCCTTAGAGGTTTACAACCGAGCTCGTGAAAATTACCATCCTGTTTCTATCATGACCGTTGACGAGTTATTGGGTTATAAAGCCAAGGATTCCGTGGAGAATTGATTTGGATACTTCCCACAAAAATTCGAATCGAAACCGTTAAATAAACAAGGGATACCTTTAAGGTTTTTTCAATCTTCCACCCCCAATATGTTTGTTTCTTTCCCGTTAGAAAAAAAAACAATAGTCATGAACAATCAGTGGGAATCAGAAATCGCTTATTATAAAGAAATAGAGAAACGCTATTTTTCAGAATGTAAAACCATCGATCCAACTCAAAGAATGGCTGGCATGGTTTCAAGATTCTCTTTTCTAATCATGTTAATGGATGAATTGTACTCCGGAAATCTAACTGGAACTCCAAACTTCTTGAATTCGCTACAAGAAGAGGTGTTATCCTATTCCGGAAAGATCGAACTTTTCCTGGTAGCTATTTCTGAACGCAAAGCAGTTGCATAAAAAAGGGAGTACAAAAAGCACTCCCTAATTCGAATTTATCATTTGTTTTAAGCCGACAACTCAGCGATCTTATTTTCTAAAACTGCAATTTTCTGAAGGGCATCAGCTTCTTTTTTGCGTTCGTTCGCAATGACTTGTTCTGGAGCTCCGCTCACAAACTTCTCATTACTCAATTTTGCTTGAACGCTTTTCAAGAATCCTTTCGTATAGTTCAATTCTTCCTCCATTTTCTCTTTTTCAGCAGAAACATCCACGTTCTCACCAAAAGGAATGAAGTATTCATTGGAACGCACCAAGAAAGAGTTCGCATTACTTACTTTATCCGAAGTGTAATCCAATTGTGATAGGTTCCCCATTTTCACGATCACTGCGTCGAAGTCCGCATTTAATTCGGCATTCTTCTTCACGAACAGGTCCATCTTCACTTTATTCGCAACGTTGTTTTGTTTGCGGATGGTTCTGATATTCGTAATAACCTCTTCAGCGACTGTAAACGCTTGTAAAATCGCGGGATCAAATGCATCTAATATTGGCCATTTTGCTACGATGATATCATCTCCTTCTTTGCGTTCACGCAACAAATGCCACAATTCTTCTGCAACGAAAGGCGTAAACGGTTGCAACAAGCACAACAATTTATCGAAATAATCCAAAGTCTGATCCAAAGTAGCCTGATCGATCGGCTGCTCGTAACCCGGTTTGATCATCTCCAAATACCACGAACAGAAATCATCCCATACCAATTTGTAGATCGCCATCAAAGCTTCCGAAATACGGAACTTCGCCATCAGATCATTGATATTTTCCAATTCCTGATTGAAACGCGCATGGAACCACTCGATCGCTTTCTTCGAAGCTGCTGGTTGTGGAATATCCTTCACTTCCCATCCTTTCACCAAGCGCGCCGCATTCCAAACCTTATTTGTGAAGTTTCGGCCTTGCTCGCACTGACTTGAATCAAACGGCAAATCGTTTCCAGCTGGTGAAGAGATCAGGATACCTAGTCGTACGCCATCTGCTCCGTATTTCTCGATCAATTCAATTGGATCCGGTGAATTACCAAGAGATTTGGACATTTTACGACCCAATTTATCACGCACAATTCCTGTGTAATAAACGTTTCTGAATGGCAATTCGCCCATGTATTCGTACCCTGCAATGATCATACGCGCAACCCAAAAGAACATGATCTCCGGAGCCGTTACCAAATCATTGGTAGGATAATAATATTTGATCTCCTTATTTCCTGGATCTGTCAAACCGCGGAAAACCGAAATTGGCCACAACCAAGAAGAGAACCACGTATCCAATACGTCCTCATCCTGCTTCAAGTCAGCAGATGTTAGAGAAGTGTTTCCGGATTTTGCTTTCGCCATTTCCAATGCTTCCTCAACAGTTTTGGCTACAACGAAATCATCGGCACCATTACCATAGAAAAATGCCGGAATACGGTGACCCCACCACAATTGACGGGAAATACACCAATCCTTCACATTTTCCATCCAGTGACGGTAGGTATTCTTGAATTTATCCGGGTGGAAAGCAATGTTTCCATTCATGACATTATCCAATGCAGGTTGCGCCAATTCTTTCATAGACACAAACCACTGCAACGATAAACGCGGTTCGATCACCGAATCAGTACGCTCCGAAAAACCAACCTTATTGATATGATCTTCAACTTTTACCAAGTAACCCAAAGCATCCAATTCTTTTGCGATCTCCTTGCGTACTTCGAAGCGATCTTTTCCTTGATAATGCAAACCGTGCTCATTAACGATTCCGTTGTCGTGGAAGATATCGATCGTTTCCAGATCGTATTTCTTACCCAATTCGTAATCGTTCACGTCATGGGCAGGAGTAACTTTCAAACATCCGGTTCCAAACTCCATTTCAACATACTCGTCGGTAATGATAGGAACCGTGCGGTTGGCAATCGGAACGATAGCGTGTTTACCATGTAAATGTTTGTATCGCGGATCTTCCGGATGAATACAGATCGCAGAGTCACCCAAGATCGTTTCCGGACGCGTTGTCGCAATGGTCAACCATTGGTCTTCTGAACCGGCAACCTTGTAGCGAACATGAAACAATTTCGAATTCACCTCTTTGTAGATCACCTCTTCATCAGAAAGTGCAGTTCGCGCCTCCGGATCCCAGTTGATCATGCGCACTCCGCGGTAGATCTTTCCTTTTTGGTATAAGTCGATGAACACGTTAATCACGGAATCCGAATAATCCGGATCCATCGTAAACGCTGTGCGTTCCCAGTCACAAGATGCACCCAACTTTTTCAACTGTTGCAGGATCACACCTCCATACTTCTCTTTCCAATCGAAAGCATGACGCAAGAACTCATCACGTGAAAGATCAGATTTCTTGATCCCATCTTGACGCAATTTCTGTACAACTTTTGCCTCTGTTGCAATAGAAGCGTGGTCAGTACCTGGAACCCAACACGCATTCTTACCTTCCATGCGCGCTTTGCGCACCAAAACATCCTGAATCGTGTTGTTCAACATGTGTCCCATATGCAAGACGCCCGTCACGTTTGGTGGTGGAATGACGACCGTAAAAGGCTCGCGATCATCTGGTTCAGAATGAAAGTAACCTTTTGCCATCCAATGGCTGTACCAACGCTCTTCTGCGATACGTGGGTCGTACGTCTTTGGAATTTCCATGTTTTGTGAGTTAATTAAGGCCGCAAAAGTACGGAATTTGGCCGTTAAACGAAAGTAAAAAGGTTAAAAAAGGGAGCTTTCGCTCCCTCATCTTATCTAATCAATTACCAACCTGAAAAATTCCTGATAACCACTTATCAAAGTTGCTTTTAACAAATAAACACCCGATGGCAGATCAAAATAAATTGATTGCGTTGATTTTGATTCGATCGAGATGGAACGTAAAACTTCTGATCCGTCAAAACGAATTAGATCGATGATAATAGGTTGAGACTGATTGTTTTCAATCGTCACGTGTGATTCTGAAGGATTCGGAAAAACACTAATGAGGGCTACTTCTGGATTAATAACGCTCGCCGTTGAACCACTCCCCGTATAATTACACAACACACTGTTGAGCGTGTCCACCAATGGCGTTCTGGCAATCACTCCAGAACCGGGTGCAGTTTCTATGTAATCTCCCGTGATCTCCCAGATGATAGCTCCACCCAGATCGTGATCTATGATATACTTCGCCTTTTCAGCAATGGAGCGTTCATTGTCGAAGGACAAAAAGGTATTCAATCCATTCTTTCCCAAAGCATAAGGGACCTTGGCTTGATCATCCCAATATTCATTGAATAAGTTTGCTTGAATTAGGTAATTGTAATACATCGGCGTTCCTTCATCTACCTGAAAAATCACCTGATCTGCCTGACCAGTGCTTGATTGAAACAAATTCGGTGTAGAGGCAGTAATTTGTGAACGGCCGTAAAATGCCAGTCCCAAGTTGATTTTTTCGCGAGGCACTTGATAGGTATTCACTAATGTTTCGATCGCTGAGTGTGCGTTGAAAGCTGGATTCCCTTGAGCTGGAGCAAACAACGGAGAGTTGTGATTGGTAAAACCGTCAAATGCACCAAAGAAATCATAGGACATCAGGTTAATTTTATCTACAATTCCAGCAACGTTCGTCCATTCCACATCGTCCATTTTAGACGGATCCGCACTTACGGCAATCGTCAGCATCATGTCTTTATTGACACTTAAACCATACACATCGATCGCATTACGTACGGCTTGCAAGAGCAAGGTAAAATTGACCTCATCTTGGGGAGTTCCGCTATGATCTGCAAAACCCGGATATTCCCAATCCAGATCAATACCGTCGAAACCAAATGCTTGGATCAATGCCACACATTGGTTGGCAAAAGTTTGCCGTTTCACCGGATCAGCAGCAATAGCTGGGAAGTTATCCGATAAGGTCCACCCACCAATTGAAGGTAAAAAGACAACGTCATGATCGTGACAATAATCTGCCATGCGTTGCCCCGAGTGGTGATAGGCCGGATTTCCAAAATCATAGGCTGTGTCGTAACCAGCAGGTGCCACGGACCAATTGATCGGTCCAAGAAGCAAATTTTTATCCGCCCATGGATCCGTGATCTTGATTGTTCCATCCGGTTGTGGAGCAAAGAAACTGTAGTTGATCACAGAATACTTGCTATAATCGATGGTCTGCGGATTCACGAGTTTGGCACGGTCATACCATTGCCAGTTCGGATAATAACCTACAACCTCTTTGCACGGTTGTAAATGTGCGGCAATTGGAATCAGAAGAATCCAAATCAGGTAACTTATCTTTTTCATTTTCACAGAATTTTTCAGCTGCGAAATAAGACAGGAAAACGAGGTGTGACAAAAAGATGATTGCCGAATTGATCAATTCAAAAGCCTAAAAACCGATATGTATAAACTTGATTACGTGCTAACTAGCTACGGAAGATCTAAAAACAGACGGCGTTAAACCAGTTTCTTTTTTAAATGCCGAATTGAAGCTTGAAATCGAACTAAATCCGACTTCTTGTGAGATTCCCTCTATACTGTAATGGGTATACTTTTCGTCAACCAACATCTTCTTAGCCTCGTGTATGCGCACTTGATTCAACCATTGATTGAAATTCACTCCAAAGTGGCCATTTATAGATTCAGAAAGATAACTTCTGTTCGTTTTCAACTTTTTTGCCAACTTCTCCAAAGTGAGGTCGTGATCTCGAAAATGCGATTGGGTGATTACATAACCTTCCAACAGATGTATTAACTCCGGATCAACAGTCCAGCTTTTGTTGTTTGTAGTCTTAGGTAAAAAATCGGTCATGAGCATCCTGTTTTGATGAATTAATAAAAGCTGGTTATTCTTGAGTTTACGACTTTGAAACCAAATGATGATCAATCCGATCAACAAGAGCAAAGAGATCAATAGCAAGCTTTTGAAAGTTCGATTCTTCTCTGCATAATGCTTCCAAGCAATGCGCTTATTTTGTTTTTCTAAAGAAATTCGGTCCTCTGATAGTGCCGTGAACAATGAATCGGTGACCCATTTATGTGGCAAAACACCTTTTAAAGAATCAGAAGACAATAGTTTTTGATAAGCAAGTGCATATTCCTTTCTTGAAGCCGCATTGAAACTTTGCGAATACCATACGGATGCCAGGTTGTCTTGAACCTTGTACTTCAAACAAAGTACTTCCGCTTCATGCATGAATAGTTCTTCTGCTGCAAGGTCTCCATTCATCTCTGCCAAAGAAGCTTGAAGGATCAACACGCGGTATTTATCGAGGTATGTCACTTTATTTTTCTCGTCAATAAAGCGGGTCGCTTGCTTTAGATAAGTCTCGGCCAGTTCTTCATTGCCGTTCAAGATCTGTAAAAATGCCAAGTTACAACGCAGTAACAGGTAAAATGCTGATTCACCGGTTTGCTCCATCTGAAGCGCTTTTCCCAAGTATATACTTGCCCGTTTTTGATCGTTTCGCGTCCAAAGATAACCTGCATGGATATATGCTAATTTCAGCATCGGACCGTCCCCCTTTTTCTCAAGAATTTCTATCGCCCTCAAATTTGCCCAGATGGCTTGTTTGTTCTTCCCGATACGCGCATAAAGTCTTGAAGCGATAACAAAGTACAGCGCTTTGTATTCCGAACTTTTATGCACCAAAGTTCGTCGGTATTTTTTCAGGACCTCTTGCGCCAGATCAACATATGATCTTTCTGATAAAGTCATGACATAGGCCAGATCAACTAAGAATGTGTCTTGCTGGCTTCTTGATGTTTGAACATGAGATTGCAACTCATGTAGATTTGGAACTTGCTCAAACTCGATCAACAAATTCTTAAAAACACCCTGCTGAGCAAACACCTTGTTCATGGAAAACAGTAGTATAAGCGATAAACAAAACCTCATAACACAAAATAACACGCATTTATCGGGAGAATCAAGCCAAGAATGCACTCACAATTGGAAACAAAAAGCCCATTACACTGTAACAATAGAACAAGAGAAACTATAATTGAAAAGAATTTCTGATTCTCATTCAGAAAATACATAAATTCAACCCAACCATACAGGAGAATATGAACCCAACAAAAACATGGACCATACGTATACTTCGATTTATTGGCTCGAGTCTTTTTCGATTTTTGGAAGGGATGCTTGCGATAACTACGATCTATTTCATTTGCTATTTCCTGATCTCCTTTAAAACAATTGATGCGCTTCCGGTTCAAGAGCCTAAAAACATTCAGATCTACCTATCAACAAATGGTGTCCACACAGATTTTATTATCCCTATTCGATCTCAATTGAAAAACTGGGAACTTGAACTGAACATATCAGACGCGTTAAAAGTTGACACCTTTCAAACACATTTCGCCATTGGTTGGGGAGACAAGAACTTTTTCTTAAAAACTAAAAATTGGGGTGATCTGACGGTTGGTACGGCAGCAAAAGCCATTTTCGGAACAGGCGAAGGAGCGATGCACCTCGTGCTTTGCTGTCCAAAAGACCTTGACCCTAACGCCTTAATTCCATTGAAATTAACCGAGAAACAATACCAGAAACTCTGCTCGTTCATTTCGGAAAGTTTTAGCCGTGAAAATGATCAAGTCAATCGAATCGCCATTCATCCGTATGGCCCATACAATTTGTTTTTCGATTCCTCCAAATCATACAGCATGCTCTACACATGCAATTCATGGACAAACGAAGGACTAAAAGTATCCGGACAAAAATGTTGTGTTTGGACACCCTTTAAAGGCGCTATTTGGGCAAAATACGGCCGATAATTAGCGTTTCAGAACGATACTATCTCGCTGATCAGAAAGTGTTAATTGATCTTCTTTCAGTGCATAGGTGTAAATCACTGTTCGATTTGGCTCATAGATGATCAATTGCTTTTTGGGTTCTTCCAATCGATAACGCCATATTGTTTGATTGGATTTTTTAGAAGAATTGCTATTGATCAATACCGTACTGTCTTGTTTGAAGTCAAACGTAACGCGTAACATCAATTCCATATCATGCTTTAGCTTCTTCGAGTAATCAGCATCACTTTGATTCATTTCACGAAGCTCTGAACGCACTTCGTTCAAGGCCTGGTCAACAATCTTCTGCTGTTCAGACTGGTTATCAGAAACTACCAACAAACCATTTGCAACCATTCTGGAGAAACGCCATTTTCCGATTACCGCCTCATTATCCGACTTTCCGCAAGATGCCAGGGTTAAACCAAAAAGCGTGATCAAAATCCATTTATTCATGATTAGTAGGTTTGTTCAAAAATACACTAAAGTTTCTTGAGTCCAACTCTTTTTCGTGATGGATCAATTTCAATAATCTGAACTTCAACATGTTCATGCAAGGAGATCACACGTGTTGGATCCTCCACATAACTATCGGATAAATTCGATTTATGGATCAACCCATTTTCTTTAATCCCGATATTCACGAAGGCTCCGAAATTCGTCACGTTGGTAACGATCCCATTCAAAACCATTCCTGTTCGCAGATCTTCTATTGTACGAATACGCGCATCGAATTCCAGTACTTTTGCCGTCTGTCGTGGATCTCGTCCAGGCTTTAACAACTCCTTAATGATATCATCGAAGGTATATCCATCCACGTCCGGAAAATCAGCTTTCTTCAATTGATCGATCCGTTCTTTATTTCCGATTAAAGCACCAACTGATGCGCCAAGTTTCTTACACATTTTCTCCACAATGGAATAACTCTCAGGGTGAACCGATGAATTATCCAAAGGGTGATCCCCCTCGCGAACGCGCAAGAATCCGGCCGCCTGCTCAAAGGCTTTATCTCCCAAACGCTTTACTTTTTTCAACTCATTGCGCGATTTAAACCCTCCGTTTTCCGAACGATAAGCCACAATATTTTCCGCCAAGGCAGGCCCTAGTCCTGAAACATAACTCAGTAAATACGAGGAAGCAGTATTTAGATCAACTCCCACTGCATTTACAGCAGAAACCACTACATCATCTAAGGCATCTTTTAATAAATGCTGATCCACTTCATGCTGATACTGCCCCACACCAACTGATTTCGGGTCAATTTTCACCAATTCCGCTAATGGATCCATTAATCTGCGACCAATCGACACTGCGCCGCGAACCGTAACATCATAATCCGGGAATTCCTTGCGTGCAATGGAACTAGCTGAATAGATCGACGCACCATCTTCTCGCACAACAAATACCGTTACTTCTCTGTCAAAGCGAACACGCTTGATAAAAGACTCTGTTTCTCTACCTGCTGTTCCGTCACCAATAGCGATGACTTCGATCTTATATGCTTGAACCAATTGGGCAATCTTCACGGAGGCTTTTTCCGTTTCATTTTGGGGTGGGTGTGGATAGATCGTCACATTAGTTAACAAAGAACCATGTTCATCCAGACAAACCACTTTACATCCTGTTCGGAATCCGGGATCAATTGCCAAAGTTCGCTTATTTCCAACTGGAGCCGCAAGTAATAACTGACGTAAATTAGACGAAAATACCTTTATCGCTTCAATGTCTGCCTTGCGCTTAGCTTCGTTGATCAATTCCGTTTCCAAAGAAGAACAAAGCATGCGTGAATAAGATTCTTTGCAGGCCTGAGCCACGTAATCTCCACATGCATCATCGGTTTTCACAAAGAATCGTTCCAACAACTCCAATGCATCTGACTTCTCAGGCTGCGTTTTCATGGAAATTATCCCTTCTCTTTCAGCCCGAATAAGCGCAAGAAAACGGTGAGAAGGGATTTTAAACAAAGGTTCTGAAAAATCAAAATAATCGCGGTACTTCGCTCCTTCCTCTTCTTTTCCTTTGACTAACTTGGTTGAAACAACTGCCTTTCTTTGAAACAATTGACGCAATCGCGATCTGGCAGCAGCATTCTCATTGATCCATTCTGCCATGATATCAACTGCGCCCTGCAAAGCCTGAGCTTCGTCCTCGATCTCACCTTTGACAAATTTCTCAGCCATGTATTCCGGATCTCCACCGCGCTGTGACATGATCATTTTTGCCAATGGTTCGAGACCCAGCTTTTTCGCTTTCTCACCCTTGGTCAAACGTTTTTGTTTGTACGGCAAATAAATATCCTCCAACTGATTGGATTCAAAACACGACTCAATACGTTGCTTCAAATCATCAGTTAGTTTTCCCTGCTCGGAAATTGCACTTAAGATGGTTTGTTGACGTGAAATAATCTCTTCATATTTTTTGGCAGCATCACGGATCTGAGTAATTTGAACCTCATCCAATCCACCCGTTCTTTCTTTTCGGTACCGGGCAATGAAAGGAATTGTTGCCCCTTCGTTCAATAAGTCAATGGTATTGTTACAAGAATTTGTTGACAGGCTTGTCAACTGCTGTATATAGGTTTGTTTTGTCATTGAAGCAAATATAAGCGGAATCTTTTTAGGTCGTTCAAGCAAATAATTCGATTCGTTTTTAATTTTTAAAACCCCTTGTTCATCAGTGCATTTTACATTTGTCCCGTTTTTGTCCCGCGTTAAAAAAGCACTCGACAAGCGTAATGACATAGCTTTGCTTCAGAAAGTTTCGACTGACACCAACGAAGTCGTTAAGTTTAGATAGTAGTTTAAGTAGTAGTTAGGTATTGTTGGTTAAAAGGCATGTTTCGACATGCCTTTTTCTTTAGATTTTACGCAAGTAATCCTTCAAGGCATGTACATCATCCAAACCGATTTTTTTTCGGAAACGGAAAAGCGATTTACGCACTGATTCAGCTGAGATTCCCAGCATTCTGGAAATTTCAAAATTTGACAAGTTCATCCGCAACAAAGCAGCTATACGTATATCTCCATTCGAGAGATTATCAACAGAACCATGCAGGCGATCAAAGAAACCCGGATGTAAACGCTCAAAAAGCAATTTAAATCGCAACCAGTCTTCGTCTGTTAACAATACAAATGATTCCAGAGAATCATTATCAACTCGCTGCTTTTCATCCTGACGGTCCAATTCTTCACTTAGGGTATTTACCAACTGATTTTTCTCAATGAGGCTTAAGATCATTTGCTGCATTTCCAATTCAGCTTGACGCAATTCCTTGTCAAGCGCCTCATTTTTTTGGATCAACTGCATTTCCTTCAATAACCGATCTCTTTTCCAGGATCGAAACATGATCCAACCAGTAATCGTCGCTAATACAAACAGGGCAAGTGACATGTAGGTCAGCATTTGATAGCGGAACTTTTTTTCATTCAAAACTTTTGACCGATCTTGTTCTTGCTGGAAGTTTAATTGGAATTCAATTTTCTCCACTCCTTCTAAACTTCTTTTTGAGGCAATCTTTTCGTTGATCTTATAAAGTTCACGTTCAACATTCAAAGCATTTCTGTAAGCCCCTTTGCTTTCAAAATAGACAGCTGATGCTTCTAACACATACCTCTTGATAAACAAATTACTCTTATCAATAGGCAGCGTTTTCATCTTCATGTAATAGTATTCCGCTTGTCTCTCATCGCCTAACTCGATAGACACCTTCACCAGATAGGATAAGGCGGCTACTGCACTTTCTAATTGATCAAACTTTTCACTATATGTGTAATCTGTTTTTAGAAACAGTAAGGCCTCTCTTGATTTCCCTTGTTTGTACAAATTAGACCCTATATTTCCGGAAAGCACACCAATCCAAGCGTTTTGCTGATGCTTTTCCGCAATTGCATAAGCTCGCTTGAAATAATGATTCGCCCTATTAAATCGAGAACCCTTGGTATAACACAAACCCAAGGTATTCAGATAATTGATACTGTCTTTAAAGGAAGTGACACCGGAACACAAGGCATACCCTGTGTACTTTTCGCATTCTTTCCATTGCCCGAAATAATAAGCTGAAAGTCCGGCAACCTCGAAAAAAAGTCTCTTATGATCCGAGGTAATTCCGGGAATCTTTCCTCGAATTAATCGTGCTTTATACAAATAGCGAAATGCATCCTTGAAATAATCATGGTGTTGCAGTCCTTTAGCTGAGGAAAGTAAAATTCGGAAATAGGAAGTATCCGGTTTCTCGGAGGCTGCATCAACGAGATAAGCAAGGGATTGTTTCCATTCTTTGGGTGATCTGAATGAGTCGAAAACAACCAATTCTTGTCTAATCTCAAACAACTTTACATTGTCACCTGACGAATAAACAACCTCATCCACCTTTCTCTTAACCTGCGCAAAGCGCATTTGTTGTGCAGATAGTCGATTCGTGACGCACACAAACACCAAGGACAGCACACAAAGAATAACGCTTTTACTCATGAATCATCAAAATTACGCACTAATTTAAAACTTCAGGCAACCGTTTGAATTCGACGAGTGTATCTCTGGAAAGAACGATTATGAAAAAGCTGATTACCTTAATTACATTGGGAACATTCGGAATCTTCTCCAATGTCTACGGACAAGTTACGAGTTATTATCCATACACCGATTCAATTCCCGGATGTGGACAAAACACCCTGGTTGTATATGTACAAAATGGCGTTAATCCTGAAACTGGAGGAATCCTGTCAATCGATTGGGGAGATGGTACGAACGGAACAGAAAACTTCACGATCCCAACTTCTAATGGATGGACGATGATCACTGTAGACCATACTTATCCAACTCCTGGAACTTATACTGTTAGCACTTCTATCTACAGCACAACTGCAGGAGCAAATGTGGATGCAGGGCAATCAAATCCCATGACTGCCGTTGACCCAAATTATTGCGGTTATTTGTACACTGGTGTTTATCAAAATACGCCCTATTTCAATTATATGAACGCACCTATTGACTTTACTGATGTCAATGGAGTTGTAACTACAATCAATTTAGGGCAAACACCTAACGGACCTTATTACCAAGGATTAAATCCAGCAAACGTTCCATACACAGTTAGTGTTAACGATGCTTGGTTACTTGCAAACAATCTAAGTCAAGTAACTCCTGATGGGATCATTACAAGTTTCGGATCTAATGGTATGGCAGATCTTTCACAATATTTCTTTGAAGTGACCTGCACCACGGGAGCCGCGAACCCTGACTTCGGTGTTTCTTTTGTTTGGCCGCATGCTTTTGTCGCTCCTTTAGAAACCGGTACATTATTTTTGAATGTGTGCAATTTCGCTTGCTCAAATACATCAAATGCAACTGTTAGTATTGACATGCCAGCGAATTTCATTCCTGATGTTTCTGCACTTACAAATGGGGTGGTAAATGGCACAACATTAACATTTGACGTACTTAACCTTACAGATTGTGAATATATCGAGATCCCATTCACGTTTCCAGGCACAACACCTGCGGGAACTCAAATCTGCTTTGACGTAACTGTTTCAAATCCGAATGATACAGAGCCTTCAAATAATTTTGAAACTGGCTGTTCTATTGTTTTGAATTCTTACGATCCAAACGACAAACAGGTTGACCATTTAACGCATATTGACGTTTCAACTCAAGAAACTTTGAAGTACAAGATTCAATTCCAAAATGAAGGAAATTACAACGCTGTCAATGTTGTTGTAAAAGACACTTTGGACTCAAATTTAGATTTATCCACTTTCAAAGTGCTAGGCACAAAACATGGTGTGGCAACAACGTTGAACCCAACAACAAGAGTGGTAACTTTCTCATTCAGCAATATCAACCTAGCGCCTAGTTCAGTGGACGAAGAGGCTTCAAAAGGCTTTATCATTTATGAGATCACAGAAAACGCAGCTTTACCGTTGAACAGCGAAATTCAAAATACCGCATACATCTATTTTGACTTCAATAGCCCTATCATCACAAATACGACTGTCAACATCAACTCCACACTTGGAATCAATGAGAACTTGGAGTCATCGTTCAATTTGTATCCAAATCCGGCAAAAGATATCGTATCGATTTCCGGAGGAGCATACAATACCGTGAAAGTTCTGGACATTAACGGACAAGTAGTATTGGAATTGAATAAGGGAGAAACGTCTTTCTCTACTGCTCATTTCGCGAATGGGATCTATCAGGTAATGATTGAAACGAATAGCACTATTGAGACAAGTAAACTGATCATTCAACATTAACACAACCTCAAAATTCAGGAAGGTCGGCCCAGCAATGAGCCGACCTTTTTTGTTAATGAATTGTAAATGAAACTTTTCCTCGAAATAGAAACGGTATCTTGGCCCCCGCAAATTGAAGTTATGACAAAATTCATAGGATTCTTGATCGTTTTTGGATTGATGAGCTTTACAGCAAAAGAGCTTTTCACCCAATCAGGTAATGCGAGCTACTACGCGAATAAGTTTCATGGTAGACGCACGTCATCCGGAGAGAAATACCACAAAGACAGTATGGTGTGTGCACACAAAACACTACCATTTGGAACCCTTTTGAAAGTAACGAATAAAAAAAACGACTCGGTAGTTTACGTACGTGTCATAGACCGCATGGGAAAATCTTCTCCGCACATCATCGACTTAAGCATGGCCGCAGCCAAACAGCTGAATTTTGTCCGAAGCGGTATCACGAAAGTTACTGTTGAGGAAATTCATAAAGATTCACTTCGCTAGAATTTGTAACTTCGACGAATGTTCGAAGGACTTACCATAATCGATTGTTCTACGGTTCTTGCCGGACCTTCTGTAGCTACATTTTTTGCAGAACTTGGAGCTAAGGTCATCAAATTCGAGAATCCAGCCAATCCGGATGTTACGCGCACCTGGAAGTTGGCCATTGAGGATCCACAAACTTCAGTTTCCGCTTATTTTGCATCCGTAAACTATCGAAAAACCTATGCTCCCGCTGATTTTCGCAATCCCAACGACAAGGAAGCTGTTCTTAACGCCTTGAAGGAAGCTGATATTTTCATCAGCAATTTCAAAAAAGGAGACGCAGAAAAGTTTGGCTTGAGTGATGATTTTTTACAGCAAGAAAATCCGAAATTGATCATCGGAAAAATTTCTGGATACGGCTTAGATTCAGATCGCGTAGCATATGATTTGATCCTTCAGGCAGAAAGTGGATTTATGTCCATGAATGGCACCCCGGAATCGGGACCTGTTAAGATGCCCGTTGCCTTGATCGATGTCTTAGCTGCGCATCAGTTGAAAGAAGGTTTACTTTGCGCACTATATCAACGAACTTTTACTAACAAGGGAAGTGTAGTGAGTGTTTCTCTTTACGATGCTGCAGTTTGTTCACTGGCGAATCAAGCGTCCAATTATTTGATGGCGAATCACATTCCACAACGCATAGGTAGTTTACATCCGAACATTGCACCTTACGGAGAGATCTTCCAAACAAAAGACAACAAATTGATCACCTTTGCCATCGGAAACGATCGCCATTTTAAAGGTTTATGTCACTTTCTTCAACTTCAGGACTTACCAATTGACGTTCGCTTTGAAAGCAATGTAGCGCGAGTAAATAATCGAAAGGTGCTGCATGAAATTTTGTCAAATTCCATCATCGCTCTTGATTCAGCAAATATACAAAGCAACATGAATGCACTTTTCATTCCGATGGGAATCATCAAAGCTTTGGATGAAGTATTCGCGGATAATCAGGCTCAAAAACTTATTCGAACGGAACAAATTGAGGGCATCGATACTAAACGAGTAACCCAAATCGCATTTCAAATTCGTTGATATGGAAATCAGATCACCTCAAAGCCCATCAGAATGGGTTGCCTACTACGACCTCCGTTATCGTGTATTGCGAGAGCCATTTAACAAACCTCGCGGAAGTGAACGCAATGAAGGCGACGAATCAGCAGATCATTTTGCACTATTTGACGGAGATCGCATTTTAGCCGTAGCAAGATTGGATTCGCTTTCTCCAGAAAGCTGTCAGGTTCGATTTGTTGCCGTGGAATCAGATCAACAAGGAAAAGGTTTGGGATACAAAATCATGCGGGCAGTAGAGGAAAAAGCGATCCAAAAAGGATTCGCAAAGATCATCTTACATGCACGAGACTACGCAGTAGAGTTTTACAAGAAACAAGACTACATTTTGATTGGACCGTCGTACAAGTTATTTGATATACTCCAGCATTACGAAATGTATAAATCACTTCTTTAGGATAAAATCCAAAGCCACACGAGTACCCGAGTTGCTCTCTATGTGTAGTTCAGCATCTATATGCTCTGCCATTCCTTTTAAAATATCCAATCCTTCTCCCTTATGATCCTGTCCAATAAGTGGTAAGCCGGAACCATTATCGGTGATCTCCAAGTGTCCTCCTTTCGCATCTTTTTTGAAGCGCACTTCGATTTTCCCGGTTAAGGCTTTATCAAATGCATGTTTATAAGCGTTCGTTACACTTTCATTGATGATTAACCCCAGAGTGATAGCGAGATCACTGCTTACATCACAGGATTCGATCGAGTGGACCAATTCGATATGTTTGCCCTCCGTTTGCATACTGGTTTCGATCCCTTGGATTAATTGAGTAGCATATTTCTTAAATGGTACATGAGATTTGAAATGTTCCTTGTCAGAAAGTAATTCATGCAGCGCCACGATCGAATGTACCCGATTAACGGAATTTTGAATGAGATTGCGGTGGAAATCATCTTGACATTTATTTAGTTGCAGGCGCAATAAACTAAGTGTAATTGCCAAATTATTCTTTATCCGGTGATTGGTTTCAGATGTAATGCGCTTTTGTTGCGCTAATGCTTCTTCTAACTCTTGTTGAATCAATTTTCTTTTGTGTGTTTCCACAGCAAGCGAAACCATCTGAGATGCAATCAAACCAAATTTTTGATCATTCAATGTCCAAACACGTTGTGCACCTACTTGTTCGAAACAAATCACACCAATGATCTCACCTTCCAAACGCAAAGGAATGTCCATTAATGACTGAATATCATTAGGGATTAAGTAGGTATCATTCAATTCAGAAGTTGTTTGATCCTGTTGTGCATCTGGAGCCAAAATAATCTTTTCCGTTTCGAATTGATTAAAATAAGTCGGCTTATCAAAAACCGGAAGATCCACTTGAGGCACCATGTCATTTACCCGTGAATCAAAGTTTCCAATGCATTCAATTCGGGAATTATCCTCAGAGAACATCCAGGCATTCACACGGGTTGAACCCACTGCTTTAGACGACATTTCCAAAATCTCATATATCGCATCGTGCAATTTTCCCGCACGAATCTTCTGAGACTTTGACAATTGTTCGATAGTCAAAGTTTTGCGCAGTAAGTCGCGTTTTTTTCGCGCGATCGTTGTGGCATCAACCAATGAAGCAATGACAACAAATTCCGTTGCTGAAATGGACCATGCAGCCATCCGGAGTCGCACAGGAAAATGTTTTTCTTTACGCAACATGGATAACTGTAAATCGACGAAATGTGAATGATTTAAACTATGTAAGAAAACACGAACATCGTTTGCATCACCATCGATGTATTCAAAAATGGTATCGCCAGCACCAACTTCTTCGCCGAAAAGCTCCTTCACGCCATGAGAGGCAAACAAAATTTCTCCTTTGTTATCAAAGATCACCAATCGCTCGTCTAAACCCGAGATCAGTGTCTGTAACATGGTGAGTATGCTATTTTGCGTCATATAGTAGTCTGGCTTTAACAAATAAAAGGTTATTTTTTTGAATTGCAAGCGTTTGTGTAAAAAAACAGCCTCCCAAGAATGCCTCAAAATTGCTTCATTTATTCTGCTAATAAATTTCTAATTTCACCGATATGAAATGGAATTGGATCTTAGCGCTTCTTTTACCTCTTGCAGTTGTTTCTTGTAAAAAGGAAAAAAAAACTGAGGAGAACCCAACAACGGGTTCTGTACAAATCAAATTGCATCATTTGTGGAATGCGGACAGTCTGATACTTGATTCACAGTACGTGCATCCAACATCGAATGACACTTTTTCATTTACGACATTCAAGTACTACATATCAAACATTAAATTGAAAAAAACTGACGGAACTTGGTTTTCTGTTCCTGATTCTTACTACTTGATCGATCTTAATAACGGATCTACGAATAGTTTGACGCTAAGTAATGTTCCTACCGGAGATTATTCAGAAATATCAATGCTCTTTGGGGTGGATAGCACACGGAACGTATCCGGCGCACAATCCGGCGCGCTTTCTACCATTCACGGCATGTTCTGGTCATGGAATACAGGTTACATCATGCTTAAAGCTGAAGGTGTAAGCCCGAATAGTAGTTCCGGGTCTTATGCATTTCACCTCGGTGGGTTCCAGGGAGCGAACAGTGTATTAAAAATAAAGAATTTTGTTCTGAGCACGATAGCAAACAGTTCTGTTACTGGATCTAATTTGAGTAAGATAGGCATTCAGATCAATGCCTCAACCATGTGGAACACCTCACCAAATTTATCCACAGTTTCCGACCTTCAAATGGCCGGAGCAGCTGCAAATACAATGGCTACTGATTTTGTTTCCGGATGGTCTTTGTCCTATGTAAATAATTAAGAAATGCGATTTATACTGGCTTTACCCTTGATCTTGCTGATCGTTTCATGTTCAAAAAATAAAGTTGAACCCATGAAGAAATGGGGGTTTAACTATGATGAGAATTTTCCGACACCCGTTTACAATTTTCTAAACAATCCACTGTCTTACGAAAAGTTCTTACTTGGCAAAGCTTTGTTTTACGATGAATACCTGTCCATTGACAGTACTATTTCTTGCGCTACCTGTCATGAACAACCACATTCTTTTGGAGGGCACAGTTCTCAATTCAGTATGGGTGTGAACAACCAACTCGGGAACCGAAATTCTCCGCCAATTTTCAACTTGGCTTGGAACCCAACTTTCATGTGGGACGGTGGGATCAATCACCTCGAGGTTATGCCCATCGCACCGATCACTAATCCGGTAGAAATGAATGAAAGCATGGCCAATGTGGTTCAAAAACTTCAGAATTCTGCACGTTATCGCAAACTCTTCAAAGAAGCCTATGGAAGTGAAGAGGTAACAGATGAAAAATTACTAAAAGCACTTGCACAATTCTTGGCAATGATCATCTCTGATCAATCGAAATATGATAAAGTAAAACGAGGAGAAGCAAGTTTTACAGCGACAGAACAAAGTGGATACAACTTGTTTGTGCAAAAATGCAGTCAGTGTCATACCGAACCGCTGTTCACTGATCATACATACCGCAATAATGGACTCGATCAAACCTTTACTGATCTTGGAAGAGGATTGATCACCGGTAATGCCGCAGATAACGGGAAATTCAAAGTTCCTTCCCTGCGAAATGTGGAGTTGACCTATCCGTACATGCATGATGGTCGTTATTTCACACTTTCTCAAGTTCTGGATCATTACATTACAGGAGTGCAGCAATCGACAACATTGGATCCATTGCTTCAGTCTGGTATCGCCCTTACAAGCACAGAAAAACAACAATTGATCGCTTTCCTGAAAACACTTACAGATTACGAGTTACTCGGGAACAAATGGTTGATGGAACCGCATAACTGATCCAGTTTGTTATCTTTGACAAATGGAGCGTTTCCGTTTGATCTACTTTTTTGTACTTGCACTGATCGCTTGTTTTCACGTGCACCACGGAGCCGTCCACAATCTTTCAACCGAGGAGGCATTTGCTATTGGTGAGGCTACAGCAAAAGGAATTTCGATATCCAAACGCGTTTCTCATTTGTATGAACTGATCCTTTTAGGAGGCATCGTACTTACTAGCTCATATTTCATTTTTCGCAAACGTGAACTTGAATTCACTGAAACGGAAAAGAAATTGATCCTTGTTGGTTTTTTAGCGGGAATATTCGCTTTTCTTCAGAAGGAACTGATTGAGATTGCTCATTGGACAGCACTTTTGGTCGGTGTGAATCTTGCTTTACAAAAACTGAAGAAAATAGCATTCAATGAACTGGATCTATTAGGTGTAACCGCCATTTTTATTGGTCATTATCAATTGTTCCATTCCGCATTAATCGGTGGAATCGTTGCCTTCTTGACAGCATGGTTAAGCAAGATCATAGCACCAACAAAATTCAAATCGTTGATGCCGGTAGTTGCAAGTATCCCATTATTACTTACTCTTTCAATAGAAGTTTCTTTCATCGCGGGGTCTCATAATTTATCGATACCCTATCCAATAGTTTTTGCATGCGTGAGCTTGCTCGTTATGTGGTTTTTAAATCGCAAACAATTGGATCCGTGGGGATTGACCACTAAGTATACCATACCACTGACACTTGCAGGCATTGCCCTAATGCATGTTTACAATCCGATTATTGAACAGCCATTGGATCTATTCGAATATGCCAATAAACTGAATCCAGTGATGCGCTGGCAATTTGGCGAAATTCCGTTTATCCATCATATCTCTAGCCACCTTGTTAGTGATTATTTCTGGACCTCGTTATACGCCTGTTTACATGGATTTAAACCAAGTGCGGATTTGTTGATCTACGACAATTTTGCCTTTGTTCCGGGAATGTTGGCTCTGTACTTTTTGTCACGTCAACTTTTTCCAAATTCGAAAACCAGTTTGTGGATCTTACTCCTAAGTCCGGGTTTATTTTTTCTACTTCCACCCTATTATGCTTTGGTTTGTTGGCCAATTGGTCTATACATCAGACTGTTTTCTGATCCTTCTAAGAAAAACACCCGATGGTTCTATTTAGCTGTTCTCATCTTAACGCTCTGGCGTTTGGATATCGGGGTCTCACTGATCGTTGCCAGTACTGTCGGACTTCTTTTTTTAGCAGTTAAATCACCAAGTTGGATAAAAGCCGGGCTGATCCAGTTAATCCTGATTGGTTTTCCCATTTTACTTATCGCAGTAGTTTTTGCCGTTCAATATCCTGAGAATTTCCAGCAGATCATTGGTTACTTTGGAGCGAATCAGGCACACGGATTTTCAGTCATGGCCTTGAATGAATCAAACCTGTATTGGATCGACTACTTTGTGCTACCGTTTTTGATTAGCGGTAGCTTGGTTTTAAATGTGTTACATTCTTGGAAAAAGTGGAATTCCATACATGCCTACATGTTTATTGCAGGAGCATTTTACCTCTTCAATCTACAACGCGGAATGGTGCGTCATAGTTTTGTAGAAGGTTACGACACGCAGATCCTATCGATCGGTTGGTCAGTACTCATGGGGCAGTTCTACTTATTCCTTCAGGAAAGACACGAGCGAAAGATCGATCTAATCTTCCTTGGGTCAACGTTTTTACTTCCCTTTGTCTTTTCGATCGCACCTGGATCTCAACAAAAAAGCGTTTTTCAGCTTCAATCCGGTTATTCTTTGAAAGACATTTCAATTTCAGGTCTTACTCACGTTGAACGCGTTAAGCCAACAGCAGAATTCGATCAAAACGTAAAACCACTCATCGCCTATTTGCGAGAAAACTTGGAAAAAGAAGAAACTTTTCTGGATTTTTCCAATTCTCCAATGCTCTATTTTTATTCTTCAAGAAAAGTCCCGTCTTATTTCAATCAGTATCTTCAAAATACCGTAACGAATAAGTTGCAGCGCATCAATCTAAAACAACTTAAACGTAACAAACCTGAATACGTCATCTTTTCACAGATTCCCGAAGGATTTTTTGATAACTCCGATGGTATCCCGAATAAGGTTAGATATCATGTCGTCAGCTCCTTTATTTTCAATTACTATCAACCTGCAGACACCATTGGTAAATTCCGTGTTTGGCGACTAAAAACGGAGATCACAACACGCGCCGGAATTCCGAACGAACAATGGAACCTGGGATGGATCCCTTTTTATTGGAGACCTGAAAAATCCGAAACATGGAAGCTATCCAAAAATTCAGTTACGGCATTTCGCAATGAAATCCGCGTGCGGAAGCCACTCCATCCGGGGAACTTTTTGCGCTTGAAGATAAAAAGTTCTTTAGATCAAGTCGCGACTTTAAGTAAAACAGGATTTTCGGTGTCTTTCGATGTGAAACAAGGAACGCATTACTACCACATTCCGATAGGAAGTTCCGAAAATTGCATTTACGCAAATGATCCTTTACAGTTCCTTCCGCAATCAGAAACATCTCTCCGAACCGTTCAAATTGTTAGCTTAGAGGTCAAATGAATACCCGTACCAAAATAGCATTGGATAAAGCCTTGGGATTTTTTGTGGCCTATCCTTTAAACATCCTTGTGCGACTTGTAGGGAAGATCATGCGTTATGACCATACCTTACAACGGGACATGAAACGCATTGTTGTTTGCAAATTCAAAGGAATGGGGAGTATCGTTCAGGCCACACCACTCTTGCAAGCTTTGCGTACGCGCTATCCAAATTCCGAATTAATCTTTGTTAGCTCCATAGAAAACAAATCGGTTCTGGAACGGATTGAGATCTTAGATTCAATCATGTTGATCGATGATCGTAGTTTTGGAAAATTGATCGGTGACACCTTCAGACTGATCACAAGATTAATGCGGACACGTGCCGACATTTACATTGATTTAGAGATCTATTCTCATTTCAGTAGTATTGTAACCACCTTGAGTTTATCTCATGATCGTTTTGGTTTTTACCTGCGCTCGAATACCTACCGCATGGGATTGTATACGCACATGATGTATTTCAATACAAAAGCACCGATCGCGGAAGCCTATATGCAATTCGGACGATTATTGGGAATCGACGGGGAAACACCTGCACTGTATGCGCTCAAAAGTTCAGGAAATGACGTACGTCAAAAAACATATTGGGTGATCAATCCAAACGCTTCGGATTTGCGCTATGAACGACGCTGGCCGGCTGTCAAGTTTATCGAGCTGATCCAAGAGCTTCTTAAAATTTATCCGGAAAAGGAATTCGTTTTAATTGGCTCCAAGAACGAACAAGATTATGTAAGCACTATCAGTCGTGTATTTAAGGACGAAACCCATGTGGTCGATTTAAGCGGAAAGACAAGCGTGGATGAACTTCTCGATCTTTTAAAACAAGCTGAATTGGTAATCACGAATGATACCGGTCCCATGCACTTATCTGCCGCATTGAAAACCGATGTACTAGCTTTATTTGGACCATGTTCCCCGCAACAATACGGACTTGGTTCGCATGTAAAATCGATCTATAAAAATCTGTATTGCAGTCCATGTGTTCACGAGTTCGTTGTACCTCCGTGCAAGGGCGACAATCAATGTATGCAGCAGATCACCGTTCAAGAGGTATTAGAAGCCTTAAAAGACTATCCACATATCCAGGTTCACCCTCCGATTGGGTACCGTGCGCAAAACGGAAAAGCACTGGGAACAGTAATTCGATAATTTTTTATTATGCAAGCATAACATTTCGAATATTTTTGTATTTTGGTACAAACTAATATCGAAAACTATGTCGCAAGCAATAAAAGGTGGCGAATTCATCGTCCGAGACGTACATCACACAGAGGTTTTCATTCCGGAAGAATGGGCAGAAGAGCAACAAATGATCGCGCAAACGTGTGATGATTTTATTACTCAGGAGATCACACCAGTTCTAGAACGAATTGACAAAATGGAAGAAGGATTGATGCCTTCTCTTTTAGAAAAAGCCGGTGCTTTGGGAATGCTTGGGCTTACCATACCTGAAGATCTTGGTGGCATGGGATTGGATTTTAAAACATCCTTACTTGCTACTGAACGTCTAGGTACTGGACATTCTTTTTCCGTAGCTTACGGAGCGCATACGGGAATTGGTACGCTTCCTTTACTTTATTATGGAACCGCAGCTCAAAAAGCGAAATACATTCCAAAATTAGCTACCGGAGAATGGAAGGCAGCGTATTGTTTGACTGAGCCAAGTTCGGGTTCGGATGCAAATTCCGGCAAAACCAAAGCGACACTTTCAACGGATGGTGCACATTATATATTGAATGGTCAAAAAATGTGGATCACGAATGGGGGTTTTGCGAATCTCTTTACAGTTTTCGCTAAAATAGATGAGGACGCCAATTTATCGGCCTTTTTGGTGGAAGCAGATTCTGAAGGAATTTCATTGAATCCTGAAGAAAAAAAGATGGGGATCAAAGGATCTTCTACGCGACAAGTATTCTTTAATAATGTTAAAGTTCCTGTTGAGAACATGCTGAGTTCGCGTGAAAACGGATTCAAGATCGCATTGAATATTTTGAATATTGGACGCATTAAGCTGGCTGCCGGAGTATTAGGCGGTGCCAAACAAACGATCACTGATTCTGTGCGCTATGCGAATGAGCGTGAACAATTCGGACGTTTGATCTCCAAATATGGAGCAATTCGCACAAAGCTTGCCGAACAAGTGATTCGAACATATGTGGTTGAATCAGCTATTTATCGTGCCGGACAAAATATTGATGATGCCATTGCAGCATATATAGCTGGTGGAATGGATAAGGAAGCTGCCACATTGAAAGGTATTGAACAATTTGCGCCTGAATGCGCCATCCTGAAAGTTGCCGGTTCCGAATGTTTGGACTATGTCGTTGACGAAGGTGTTCAGATCTTTGGGGGAATGGGTTATAGTGCTGAATCTCCAGTCGAAAGAAGTTATCGCGACTCGCGAATCAACCGCATTTTCGAGGGGACAAATGAAATCAATCGTCTACTAACAGTTGACATGGTATTAAGACGCGCCATGAAAGGAGAGCTAGATCTTATGGGACCTGCGATGCAAGTTGCGAACGAATTGATGAGCATTCCTGAAATGAAAGAAGCATCCGAACATCCGCTAGGACAAGAACGCGATCTTTTAAAAGGGTTTAAGAAAACAATCCTGATGGTTGCCGGTGCCGCCGTTCAAAAATTGATGCAAACACTTGCAAAAGAACAAGAAGTGTTGATGAATATTGCAGACGTTGCCATCAAAACTTACCTCGCGGAATCTGTACTCTTACGCGTTGAAAAATTGATCGAACTACGAGGTTCCGAAAAATGCGCTTTAGAGATCGCAATAGTTAAAACCTATTTTTACGATGCCGCTGACGCCATTGAAAAACATGCAAAAGATGCCGTTTTGAGTTTCACAGAAGGCGACGAAGCACGTATGATGTTAACAGGGGTTAAACGATTCACTAAAAACTCGGGTATCAATCCAAAAGAGAATCGCCAATTGATCGCTCAAACATTAATTGATACGAATTCCTATTTCTTGTAGATAAAAAGTAAGGGGGAGCAATGCTCCCCCTTTTATATTGAAAACCCCGTCAGGTTAATCCTTCAACATTAAGTACTTATTGAAAAAATCATCGAAGGTTAATTTATTACCGTCGATCAAGTAAGTTTGAACATTCAATGAGATCATTAATCTGTTCATTACTTTATAATTCAATTCTTCTTTTGCTTTCATTTTCACTTGCATCACATGTGTTGAAGGATTGAAATTCACTGTAAAGTAATTTTCGTAATAACCCTTAACACCTGCTACTTGATCAGCTGTAATCTCGTTCGACATTACAAAAGAAAACAACCCGCTAGTCTTGCCAGTACTGACATCAGCCGAGGTTGCTGTTGCGGTATTTTGTGCGCTTGCAGAAAACACAAAAAGGCACACCGTAAGAATAGAAATCAGTTTTTTCATTGTCTGTTGTTTGTTATTAAACGCAAAATCCAATTAATTGGTTGTCTTGCGTTTCGGAAATATACAACAATTTTGCCAACTTTGAATCCATGTTATTGAATCGTTTTTCAACAAGCGGTATTGAAGCTGGATGTGATGAAGCCGGAAGAGGCTGTTTAGCCGGACCAGTTGTTTGCGCAGCAGTCATACTTCCTGATGATTTTTATCACCCACTTCTGAACGATTCGAAACAACTCTCTGAAAAGAACCGCAATTTGCTCCGACCCGTTATAGAAAAAGAAGCCATTGATTTCTCGGTTCAATTCATAACCGAAAAGGAAATTGAGTCTTTGAACATCTTACAGGCAAGTTTAATGGGCATGGCACGCGCAGCAGAAAACTTACAATCAAGACCTGAGCTGCTTTTAATTGACGGAAACAAGAAACTTGTTCATACTTCAATTCCATCTATTGCGGTCATTAAAGGAGATGGAAAATACACATCTATAGCTGCTGCGTCTGTCTTGGCGAAGACATATCGCGATGCATACATGGAGAAACTTCATGTCGCATTTCCGGAATACCGATGGAACGTAAATAAAGGCTATCCAACAAAGGACCACCGAGAAGCCATCGCATTACACGGACCTACGCCACATCATCGTATGACCTTTAATTTACTGGGAAACGGACAACTATCCTTATTCGAAAACACCTAACAATCCGCTGTTGATGAATTGGCGATTTTAACGCGCTGCGCTTTACACTACTGCTTACTTTTGATTTCAGAAGTTAGTACTATGCTGAACCGCTCATTATTAGTGATTTTAGGTATCCTTTCGCTTGGATGGATCGCCTATGTTGCACTCAATTTATCTGCAACGAATTTCTCTCCTAGTCCGGAAAAGATCTTTTCAGAAATGGATTCAGGTGTAGTGATCATTCACAAAGCGAACGAGATCGACTACAATCAAGACGCTTTCGCTTTTTTACAGGAGAAACCATTTTTTCAGCAGTTACTGAGTAAAACTGAGCGTATACAACATTACTATTTCTCAACGAATCGCGATGTTGCCATTCTGGAGCGATCTAAACCTTGGACCTTTGATTTGATCCAAAAATATTTTGCTAAACTGCAAATTGGTTCCAATCTAAAATATTCCAGAGAGATCAAATTAAGTAATGATTGGTATGCACGCTATCATGACAATTACCTGGTTCTTTTCAGAGGTGAGCTTAGAGAAAATCCAAGCACTATTGTCAACTGGAAATTCATCGACCGTAAATGTTCAGCTTCATTAGTCATCAAAACAGGTAGTAAGTACAGCATTGAGAACACCTATTTCATCAGCTCTAACAAGGTAAAATACATTTCGCAAACCAATCAGAAAGGTCTCCAATTAGCTGATGACCAGGATGCATTTTTGGATATCATCCCTTCAAAATTCACCAGCTACAATTTTTACGAGAAGTCTTTTGCAAAACAGGAATCAACGATGGGTTCACCACTTTTTCAATGGACCGACAAAGGATTTGTGGTTTTAGAAACGCCAACAGGTACATGTATAATCAGCGATTTCATCGCAGGACAATCGCCGTTTGCAATTTTAGAACCCTTTGTAGAGAATGATATTGATCTCGCCAATGTAAAGCGAGTGACAACTAGAAAGGTTCCATTGCCATTCAAGTTATTTCAAGGAAAAAAGTGTACGATCGAACTTTTCAATAATTATACCTTGATCTCAGATAACGAGCAGGTAATTAACGAGATCATTGGAAGTTATGAAACCGGTAACACCCTAGCTCAGTCACAGCTAAAAAAAGACAAACTTTTTGCTGAAACTCCAAAAAAAGTAAGCTTCAGAAGTATCAATGATAGCATTCACGAAACTGTAAGTCAGCTCACAGGTTCTACACACCGGGTCATCCATTATCTAACCCACGAACAAAATTCGGAGGAAGCGACCACTAATATCGCCTTACCTCCTATTCGATTGGACGGATCGGTAGCGCATATTATCCCGGTTCAAAATAGCAGTACATTCTTTGCAATCAGCACAAACAACACCCTTTATTGCATTCGAAACAACGCGGTCATTTGGCAGCAAAATGTAAGTAGCCAATTGGTTGGAAGTCCTGTATTGGCCTTGAATGGACAAGCCATTGCCTTCATTTGTTCAGATGGTTTATACGTGTATACTTCTGGTGGAAATCTTGCAAACGGGTTTCCGATCAAAGGGTCACCACGAGGATCAATACATGCTTTTGAATGGAAGGGTCAATCAGCTTTTGCCATCATTTTGGATGGGCAATTGGTGTGCTATGACGTTCAAGGAAAAAAATTAGGCTCTGTGGGAATTGGTACAGGTGCAAACTCGGAAACACCGATCACGGTAATCGGACAACGCGGAGAATTGATTGTTCATTGCATTGTCAATGGCAAATGGAATGCTTACAACTTACGTAAGAGAACACTTTTGAAATCCATTGGTGTAGATGCCGGAGAATGGTACCTCGTTAAAAACAATGGTCGTGTAGCTGCCATGGGACTTGTTAACAAGCAGTTTATCAAAGTGGGAGATAACGGCAAAAAAGCTGTCATGATCGGAAATGTGCAAAACATATTACGCAGAAACAGCACCAACGACCTTGAACTTCTTTACCTTACACAGGGTCCTCGTATATTTGTAGTAAAAAGCGATGGGACTTTAATGGCCCAATTCGAAACACGCGTTCGACAAATTCAAGATATGTACTCTGCTACCACTGAAAAAGGCAAAACCTTAGTCGGAATTTTGGATGGAATTGCAAATAACAGTTATATTTATGCCTTGAACGGAAACGAACTCAGCAAAGCATCCTACGAGGGAGCCAATCAGTTAGTCCTTCATAAACAGGCAGATGGATCATTGATTTTGATTTCTGAGTCGAACACTTACCTGGTTCGTTATCCAATTAACGACTAAAAACTACTTTATGAGAAAACGATTATTGCACATAATGCTATGTGCCAGTTCGTTCCTAGCTTCCGGTGTCGCGATAGCTCAGAATTACCTTGGCGTTCATAGTAGCAATTACGCCGGAATCATGGGCGTTGACCTGCAGCCTGCAAGTTTTGTTGATAGTAGATTCAAAGTAGATATCAATCTATTTAGTTTCAACACAACGAACTGGACGAACGCAGCCTATTACACCACGGAAGACATGCCTAAATGGTGGACGAAATCATTTAGAGCCGATCAATTAGCTACCGGTGGATACGGTTATGAAGTTGGTGGAACCAATCCTTACAATGATTGGATGATTCCTGACTCTACGTTCATGGATCGTTACATTACCAGAAACTACGATGCAAATTCCACCAAAACTATCGGTTTCTATTCCAATACTCAAGTGGATGTCTTGAACTTCATGTTCCACATCAAACCAACGATTGCCGTAGGAGCTTTTGTTAAATTGCGAAGTATTACCAACCTGGATGATGTTGACCCGAAATTAGCGGTATTACTTGAAGAGGATTGGGATTACAACACGCTTTGGAATCAAAAGTTCAATGAAGAGTTGTTGAACTTGAACCATTTGACTTGGATGGAATATGGCTTGAATTATTCCCAAGTATTGAAGGATGATGGAGAACATTTCATGAAAGCCGGAGTCAAAGCAAAATGGTTATCAGGTATTGCGGCGGCTTATATTCATACAAACAACTTTAAATATGAAGTAAAGAACGACTCCACATTTGCAAGTTTATCGGGTGACATTTCTTATGGTCACTCCTCTGGTATTTTGGACAAGATCGACCAACAAAACAACGATCCGAACGCACCCGCATTGGCTTTGGGCGACTTCATGAAAAGCTCTGCTAAATTCGGGATAGGACTTGACCTTGGATTCGTCTATGAGTGGCGACCAGACTACAAGGAGTACAAATACGATATGGATGGAGAGACAGATCTTTGGAGAAAAGACAAAGAAAAGTACAAAATGCGCGCTGGTATCTCCATTTTGGACATCGGTGGTATGAAATTCCAAAAAGGTGGGTTAAGCCGTGACTTTAGCGTAAACACAAACATCGATTTCAATTTCCGTAATGCATTTGATGGAGATCAAACATTACATGATGTAGATGAGTCCATTGATAGCTTGATCACTAACAATCCTTCTGATTGGACAGCTCAAGAAGGCGCTGGAAAAACGTTCTTCATGGCATTGCCAACAGCAATCAGCTTACAATATGACTACCACATTTGGAAATGGTTCTATGTTAACGCTACAGGTATTGTAAACGTTCAAAACAGAAGAAATCCACACCGCGTTCGCGTGCCTAACCAAGTTGCGGTAACTCCGGGATTCGATCACGCTTGGTTTGGTTTGCATTTCCCAATTTCCTATCATAAGTATTCTGGTTTGAGAGCTGGTATTGGAACCCGTCTTGGACCTTTGACTATTGGTGTAAATGACTTTGGAGTATTGTTTGCCTCTGGTAAAAAGATACAAGGTGCTGCAATATATGCCGGTTTAAGAGTTCCTGTTTTGTATCAACATCCGGATGATATCGATAATGATAAGGTATCAGATAAAGTTGATGAGTGTAAAGAAATTCCTGGGATTTGGGCCTTCAAAGGATGTCCGGATCGCGATGGTGATGGAATCAAAGATGTGGAGGACACTTGTCCTGATGAAGCTGGTTTAGCTGAATTCCAAGGTTGTCCTGATAAAGATGGAGACAAAATTCCAGATCGCATGGATGATTGTCCAGATCTTGCTGGTATCCCTGCTTTCAAAGGATGTCCAGATACAGACGGGGACAGCATTATCGATCCAAAGGACGATTGTCCAACTGAAGCTGGATTGATCGCATTCAACGGATGTCCAGATCGTGATGGAGATGGTATCAAAGATAGCGAAGATGCTTGTCCAGATGCACCAGGTCCAATCGCAAACCAAGGGTGTCCTGATACAGATAACGATGGCTTATTTGATTTCGTTGACAACTGTCCTACGGAATACGGTCCGAAAGAAAACAACGGTTGTCCTTGGCCAGATACTGATAAAGATGGATTGATTGACAAAGATGACGAATGTCCATACTTGGCTGGTCCTCTAAAAAACAAAGGATGTCCTTATCAAGATACTGATAATGATGGCGTATTGGATAAAGATGATGACTGTCCTACAGTAGCTGGACCGGTAGACAATAAAGGTTGTCCGAAATTGGCGAAAGAAGAAGAGGAAATCTTGAAAACAGCATTCGAGAACCTTGAGTTCAACACTGGTAATGCGATCATCAAAGAAGTTTCTTATCCTTCATTGAACGAATTAGCAGAATTGTTGATCAAGAAGAAGAACTGGAAACTTCAGATCTCTGGTCACACAGATAATGTTGGTGACGCTCAGAAGAACTTGGTGCTTTCTAAGCAACGTGCAGAAGCAGTGAAAGCATACCTAGTTTCGAAAGGTGTTGAGGCTAGCCGTTTGAACACATTGTTCTTCGGTGAAACACAACCGATCGCGACAAATGATACTCCGGAAGGACGTCAGAAAAACCGTCGTGTAGAAATGACTGTGATCTTTCAATAATCTGAATTAATTTTCTACGAAAGGCTATCCCATTTGGGGTAGCCTTTTGTTTTTGAGTTCTTCGTTGTATTTTCGTCCCATGTTAGAACAACTGCGAGCATCCAGATTACTCCAATGGTTTTTTGCCATTTTAACAGGAATCCTTTTGGTAATTTCTTTCCCTAAAACAGGAAGTCTGTTTCCGCTTGCCTTTGTTGCCTGGATCCCACTTCTCCTGGTTGAACAAACTTATGATCATGGAAGAAAGTCATGGGGCATATTCGCGCAATCGTATCTGGCATTTTTCATTTATAATATCGGAACTACCTGGTGGATCTATTATGCCAGTGAAGGGGGCGCATTGATGGCATTTTTTGCGAACAGCCTCTTAATGGCAATTACCTTCGTGATCTATCATAAGCTCAAACGAAAGCTCGGTAAAAAATGGATGCTTTTGCTTTTCCTTACAACTTGGATCAGTTTTGAATTCTTACATTTCCATTGGGAACTCTCATGGCCTTGGCTAACAATCGGAAATACTATGGCCAGTGTTCCCTCACTTGCTCAATGGTTTTCAATAACCGGTGTTTTAGGTGGTTCGATTTGGATCTTATCAATCAATGTTCTGATCGCGCTTCTGTTGATCAAGGGACTCAACAAACCTGTTCACTCATCCAAACGGGTGCGTTTTATTGCGATCCTTGCACTTGCCCCAATGCTCGTTTCCTTGAGTATCTATTTCGGAAAAAGTACCAAAGGCACACCATTCGAAGTAGTTGTATTACAACCAAACATCGATCCCTACAACGAGAAATTCGCATCATCGAATGAAGAACAACTTGAAGCCATTCTATCCATGGCCGACAAAGAAGTCACCAAGAATACTGCTTTGGTGGTAGCTCCTGAAACGGCTTTGTATCCAAACCCAACAAGTTATTCAGACCTCGTGATTGAAGATGAATTGGTGCAGAAAGTATTCTATCATAAGATCATGGAGCGGAGAGCAAAGTGGCATAATGCTTCTTTTTTGATCGGTTCTTCTACCTATCGCTTTTTTCCTGACAAGAATAGTGCTGCCAGTTCTTTCAACGAGTATTTAGGCATGTACGAAGAGAACTATAATAGCTCAATTCTATTTCACGATCACCGCATCCCTGAAATCGTTCACAAATCCAAATTAGTTCTTGGGGTTGAGAAGATACCGTTTATTTCTACCTTGCCTTTCATGGAAAATTTTGCGATCCAAATGGGTGGCGGATCCGGAACTTTAGGAACTGAATCGGAACCGAAAGTAATGAGGTCAAAGGGTGTCATTTTTTCTCCCGTTGTTTGTTATGAATCGATTTATGGTGGTTTCATGGCAAAACAGGCCCGACAAGGTTCACAATTCATCGCGATCATTACGAATGATGGCTGGTGGAGAAACACTCCAGGATATAAACAGCATTTTCTTTTTGCAGGTTTACGAGCTATTGAAAGCAATAAATGGGTTGTTCGATCTGCAAACACCGGAACATCTGGAATCATCAACAATCGCGGAGAGGTAGTCTTTGCCACAGAATGGTGGGTGAAAGATGCATTTAAAAGTGTGATCCATTTAAACGAATCAAAAACGATTTACAATTATCTAGGCGATTTTATAGGGTATTTTGCCCTTGCCGGATTTGTCGTTTTTCTCGGTATGCGTTTCGTGAAAGGCCTGCACCTAACGAAAAAAGCAGAATAAGCCGTTCTCTTTTAGCTACGCAGTTTTTGCCTGAGGTCGTAACGTAAATTTACCGGCACGCCTATTTTAGCCAAGATCATGTACAACCCGTAAAAGGTGCGCAATAAATAGATCCCTTCTTTAGGTCCACGAGCAGTGTTCATGCGACGCTTGCGAATTTCCTTTGTTACTTCTTCCCCCTGTCCGTAAAGTTGTTTCATATAGCTCGGATCACCAAAGTCGAATCGATCGGACTGGAATGGCGCGGCGATCAACTTGAGGGAGTGTTGTAAAAATTCGAACAAGAATTCGCGATCGGCTGCAGTATCGTTTTCATTGAAAAAATGTAATTCATCCAAGACCGCCGCGAGTGCTTGCTTATCATCGAGTAAATCATGTTTTAGCAAGCGGAAAAATGCCTGGTAAAAATCATCTGCAATGCGCTTCACACATCCAAAATCGATCAAGCACATTTGTCCCTGGGGTGTAATAATGAAATTGCCCGGATGTGGATCAGCATGTACCATCTGCAATTCAGAGATCTGATACAAAAACACATCCCAAATTGCCTGCGCAATTCGCTCTCTATCTGCTGTTGATGGATCCTTAGCCAACCATTCTGTCAGCAACTCTCCTTCAACCCAATCCATGGTTAAAACCCGTGAAGAGGACCATTCATTATAGTACTTCGGGATCAACACATTCTCAATACCTCCGCATTGCTCACGCATCAATTCAGAAACGGCCAATTCATGCTCGTAATCGGTTTCTTCCACCAATGTTGCCTGCACTTCCTGCACATAAAAATCCAATTCCTTCGATCCAATATTCATCGCTTTTTGGATGATCGGCCTCACCAATTTGATATCGCTTTCAATACTATCAGCAACTCCGGGATATTGCACCTTTACGGCTAGATCCTTTCCAGATCTTTTTGCCCGATGTACTTGACCGATACTTGCTGCATGCACTGCCTGTCTCGAAAAAGATTCGAATAGTTCATCCACATCCTTTCCGAATTGAGAGCGGAAGGTTTTTTGGATCAAAGGAAATGATAAGGGCGGAGCATTGTTTTGGGCTTGCTGAAATGCTTTTTGGTAACTTTCAGGAAGTGTAAATTCATCCATCGAAAGCAATTGCGCCATCTTTAAGGCACTACCTTTCATTTCGCCTAATGCTTTGAATACAGTATCTGCATTTTTTTCGTGCAGTTCCTCTTTAGATACATTATCAGAGATCAAAGATTTTGAATAATGTGACAGGTAGTTTCCTCCGACTTTAACACTGGTACCGATCACCTTCATGGCGCGCTGTACCTTCGATGTTGGTATCGAGTCGTATTCTTTTTCTGGTCGCTTTTCCATCACAAGCGTACTTTCGTAGAAAAGATGAATTTTCCAAAATCCATCAATTGCTCCAATTTATCCGTATTGGCAAAATCGAAATACAAGTGAATCGTCTTTTCAATTGCAGCATCCGTGGTAGCTTGATCTTCCGATTCATCTGCTAACCACACGCGAAACACATAGTTCCAAGCTATCAAAAGTCCATTTGCTTCATTTGTAATGGTATTAGGCAATTTATCGCGTAACCATTGCATGCGTTCATCCGGATTCAAGTATTGGGTGTGACGTACAAATTGTTGGTTAAATCCTCTCCAGTCTTGCACAAATGCAGGAGTTTGCTTCAACGGATAAAGGGTCTGGAAATAACGTTTATAAGGTCCAAATTTCTCGGCCAGTGTAAAGAATAGAGCCAGTGCTTTTTCTCTTCCGGAATATTCGTGTTGTGTGGCAGTTGCCTCCACGTTGTCCCATACCTTTTCCAAAGTTTCGATTAACAAACTACTCCTTAACCGGTCAAACGAAGAAAAATGTTCTGTAAAGGTCGAATGCTCGATTTTCGCGAAATCGCAGAAAGCAGCAATTGACTCAGGTTGCTTGTTATTTACCCAGCAATAAGTAGCAAATTGTTCGTAGATCGAAGACTTGTCCATAATCTTATTTTTTAGCGTTAAAACGCTCATTTCACATCAAAATTGCAACAAACCGAAACGTTCTCGTGCTCCGTTAGCATAAAATAACAATTGACGCTTCGATTTGTGCCAAGCACTCAATTTGAGCACTACAAACCCATTGGTTTCTTCATGTCGTCCTTTGATCGATCGGAGCATGTCACCTGTTTGAGGATCTAAAATAACTTCAGCCAACACATAATTTCTGGGACGCATTGGGAAGCTTACCTCCCTGAAATTTTGGTCGTATACGCCACTTTCATTGTAATTCATTGAATGATCATTGAAAAAACAATGGATACTCCCATTCACGTCCACAGAAACCATACTGCTGTAATAACCATAATCATTTACGGAATGCTGCGTTTTCGGGACACGCTTCAACCAAGCAATAGCTCCAATTGAATCGATCTTATAGATCAAGAGATCATTATAATAATAATGGTTGACTGTCTGGGTCAATCCCCTTCCATCCGAAGAACTGGTCTGATAGATGTAAAATTGTTCAGCCACCACCACCACACTTCCATCTTGTTGTGGATGTATTCCTCGGAAAGCGTAATTCATCAACTCATCATTCAGTCTGGATTGAAATGAGAAATCGCCTCGCATCCGTTCATTAAATCGATTTCGTACCTGTTCCTGCTCAAGCACATCCGGAGGGAATTCTTGAAGTGATTCTCGTTCGATCTTTGCAGATTCGATATTGATCTTTTGGAAAAAAAAGCCCTTGGCCCCAGCAGAAAAAGGCAGTCCGTATGTCCCCGTCACAAACAAGTTCGAATCCAGAACTGTCAATTCAAAATCGTATACTTTCCGATTGTCCAATTGCAAAACAAATGGCTTTAACCCGGAGGTATCCACATGCATGACCACTGTTTTCTCTAGAGAGGAATAGTCACGCCAGATACCGAAATCACTAGAAGTAAAGATAGAAAGGCCAATAAAATACTCACCGTTCTCTGAAAGGTAACGCGTATCAATGCTCATCAATCTTGAGCGGTAAGGCAATTCGCGCTCTCCCTGTTGAACAATTTGAAATTGATCATTCACAACACGGTAACCAAAATACTCGTATTCATCGCGCTTAGCCGGAATGGAATATTCTACACTGAAGAACTTACCATTATCAGAAACAACCACATAAAAGTTCCCTTTTTTCCTAAAGATCCCTGCCACGGGATAACTTGCCAATAAGGATTCTTCACCTGTTGGCTGCATATCCTGATCATAGGTCACCATGTACAGGTTGTTGTATCCATCCTGAAGATCTGAAAGAAACACCACCAATTTTCCACCGAAGTAGATCACGTCTTCGAGCGTCGCTGCATTTTGAGTGACCTGTTCTTCAATACGCATACGCGCCTCTTCCAGGCCTTGTTTGTAGGAAACCACGCGTGGTGTAGTGATCAATCCGGAATAATTGCGTCGGAAGGCATAGAAGTCCATTCCATTCACGGGCATCAAAGAGACCAGAGATGTGTGATCCCTGTTGTCTTCACTCCAATTTATGAATGCCGGCTGCCCGAAACTCAGAACAGAAACAAAACACCAAAGTAGGGAGAACCAACGCATGTTAGAATTTGCGTTAAGTTACGAAAACAAACTGTTATATCAACGGAATTCCCGTGTAATTTGAAGGAGTAATTGCCTTCAGACGGGTTTTCATAGCCTCATCAACTTGCAACGTATCGATGAAAGCATGAACGGTACCTTGTGTTACCCTTTCATTTTTTCTGGTCAATCCTTTCAAAGCCTCATAAGGTTGCGGGAATCCGATCGATCTCAAAATGGTTTGGATCGCCTCTGCAACAACTGCCCAGTTCTCTTCCAGATCATGTGCAATTGCGTCGCGATTCAGTAATAATTTACTCAAACCATTGCTAGTCGCTTTGATCGCGATCAGCGAGTGTGCCAACGGCATTCCAATGGCACGCAAAACAGTTGAGTCTGTCAAATCGCGTTGTAGACGAGATACTGGCAATTTCGCTGCAAGATGCTCGTAAAGTGCATTTGCAATCCCAACATTTCCTTCTGAATTTTCAAAATCGATTGGATTCACTTTATGCGGCATTGCGGAAGATCCTACTTCGCCCTCTTTCAATTTTTGTTTGAAATAGTCCATCGAAATGTATGTCCACATATCGCGGTCCAAATCCAAAATGATCGTATTGATTCGTTTCAAACAGTCAAAAAGATTCGCCAATTGGTCATAGTTCTCGATCTGTGTGGTCAAAGGAGTACGACTCAAGCCCAAATTCTTATTTACGAAATCATTGGCGAAGGTCACCCAATCCATCTCTGGAAAAGCAACATGATGTGCATTGAAATTTCCGGTTGCACCACCAAATTTGGCCGCATAAGGGATTGTTTTCAAAACTTCAATCTGACCCTCCAAACGCTGAACAAACACCGCAATCTCTTTCCCTAAAATGGTTGGAGAAGCTGGCTGACCGTGTGTTCTTGCTAGCATTGGAACAGTTTTCCATTCAGCAGCATAGTCCTTCAATTGACTAATCATTGCTTGCAATTCCGGAAGGAAAACTTCGTAAATCGCCTCTTTTAAACTTAAAGGAACGGCAGTGTTATTGATATCTTGGGAGGTAAGTCCAAAATGGATAAACTCCAAATGAGCGCCTAAGCCCAAACCTTCCATTTTCTCTTTCAAGAAATACTCAACAGCTTTTACATCATGATTGGTAGTGCGTTCGATGCGCTTGATCTCCAAAGCATCTGCCTCAGAAAAGTTTGTCACGATAGCTCTCAATGCTGGAAAAACCGATCGATCCACAGAACTAAGAGGCGCTACACCAAATTCAACCAAGGCAATGAAGTATTCCACCTCCACGTGGACACGATACTTGATCAAACCAAATTCAGAAAAATAGGGAGCCAAGGTATCAACTTTAGAACGGTAACGTCCGTCAACCGGACTAATTGCTGTGAGCGCTGTAAGATTCATACTGCGTACTTTATCGATTTATTAGAAAGCGGCAAAGGTAGTAAAAATCCAAGCTTTGAAATTCATTCGTGGGATTTTAGCCAATTCCAGAAAGGTGATTTAAAGACTTAAAATCTACTAACTTTGTGACATGCGGTTTTTTCAGAACTTGTTGGTCGGTTGGCGGGCTTATATCAAGGCCTTCCGTTTCATTCTTGATCACAAGTTGTATTGGTTTGTTTTGATCCCGGCAATTCTGATGTTGGGAATTTACCAATTGGGCTTCATGATCGAATTGAACAAGCCGGAAGCGAAAGCGGAAAACATGAATCAGATCATCTGGTATTTGATGCGTTTACTGCTTGAGATCTCCATTTCCATTCTTTTGATGCGTTTTGCCAAGTATTTGGTGGTTATTTTGCTTTCGCCTCTTCTCTCCCATTTATCTCAAAAGGTGGAGTTTTTGATCACTGGAAACACCTACGCATTTTCATTTCGCCAATTGATCCATGATGTAAAACGCGGCTTTCGAATTGCTATCCGGAACATTATGTGGGAGTATTTTTTCTTTCTAATCGTTTATTTAGTCGCCTGGCTCGGATGGGAAGAAGCCAAAGATAGTCCTTTGTTTTACCTGATCTTTGTAATTGGATTCTACTACTACGGCTTTTCATTTTTGGATTACGTTAACGAGCGCCTGCAACTGAACATTGAACAGAGTATTCAATTCGCAAGAAAGAATCGCGGTCTCGCCCTTGCCATAGGAGCCATTTACAGCATCATGATCTGGGTTCCTGTTGACCTAAAAGCACTTTTCGACTGGAGTAATTTCGGCGCCAATCCGCTTCAGTTCTTGTATCAGTTCATACTTAATTTCGTATTATGGATCTGTGCGGCATTTGCTCCAATTTGGAGTATCGTGGCGGCGACAATTGCCATGAATGATTTGTTGGATCTGAAGAAAACTCGCGAATTGGTAATTGCCAATCAGGATTTATCAACAAAATAGGCTTTTTTACTCCACAAATCGACGTTGTAAATGAATAATTTACCTTATTTTGTCATCAAATTGAATCCATTATTTATGCGCTATTTCATAACCATTTGTCTTTTCATAGGCTTTGGATTTTCGAACCGCACTTTCGCGTTCAGTGAACCTGCAGATTCTACTACCGGCATCATCGACAAATCAGCGGCTCTGATTCTGATCGATAAAGGTCGCCAGCAAGTTACCGAAGGAAAGATCCGCGATGCTTTGATCACTTTTCGTGAGGCCACTCAAAAAGATCCTAACTCCTGGAAAGCATCTTACTGGGTTGCTTACTGTCACTTCCGTCTGAATAATTTCGGTTTTGCTCGTCAATACGGACTGGATGCGGTGCGTAAAGGGAGTACTGAAGTAGATGCGGACATTTATGACATTTTAGGCTCAAGTTATCATCGATTAGGAAATTTAGATTCGGCACAGATCAATTATCAAAAAGCTTTAGACCTTTTATCCGCCGGTAGAGCAAAGGACTTACGCATTACAGATAAATTAGCTGAGTGCGCTTTTGCTAAGAATGCTTTAAGCAAAGCGAGCAATTTAAGAACGCCTATGTTAGGTGATATCAACACCGGTTACAATGATTACAACCCAATCTTGAGTACTGATGGAAAACGGTTGTATTTCACATCAAGACGAGGAAACACTACGGGTGGGCGTATGAATCCGGATGATCAGGAATATTTTGAAGATGTTTACACAGCTGTCTGGAATGAAACAGATCAATTATGGGATAGCGTTTCAAATAACATTGAACGCATGAACACAGATGGGCATGACGCTCTGAACTGGTTGTCAAAAGACGGGTTGTTTGGCGTAATGACTTGGAATACTTCTGTTACAGACATGAAAACCTTAACGCGAAGTGGTGACATCGCTGAGATCGAATTCACGAAGAAGGGAAAATGGAATGCTCCTAAGATCATTGCCAATAAATCGATCAACACTTCATTCTTTGAAGGATCAGCCACGTTGACAGCAGATGGAAATACCATGTATTTTGTAAGTGACCGCAAAGGCGACAAGCGCTCAACCGACATTTATGTGGTGCAGAAAGTAGGTAAAAAATGGGGCGAAGCAAAAGTGCTATCCGATAGTATCAATACTACTGGTAGAGAAACTACGCCTTGGATCTCACCAGATGGCCGATTCTTGTTCTTCTCCTCAGACGGTCACCGTGGAATGGGAGGTTTAGACGTGTACGTGAGTGAAAACACAGGAAGCGGATGGACTACTCCGATCAATTTAGGAGCGGCTGTAAATACGGTAAATGATGACACACATTTCAAAGTGTACAAAGACTTGAACAAAGCCGTTATGGCAGGAACCAACTTGTTAGGCCAAAAAAGTAGTTTCGACATTTACGAAATTGATCTTTCTAAATTGAGTTTACCCGTTAAGTGGTAATTATATTTATGGAAAATTGAACGAATGAACATCCAAAGCGTATTCAAACGAATACGCTTTTTTATTTTAAAACTGAATTATGAAACAGGTATTGATCGCGTTGATCTTGTGGCCGTGCATCTTGCAGGCTCAGAAATCGCAAAAAACATTAGCTCCTATTAAAAAGGTTACCGTTTTTAAAGAAGGCGCACAGATCGAACACCAACAGCAGGTTAACCTTACAGCAGGAAAACAAGTTTTGATCTTTGAAAAGTTGACTGATTTCCTCGATCCAACTTCCATTCAATTAAAATCCTCTATGAATGCGGTGATCTTGAGTATCCGTACCAGAAAGAACTACGACGACAAGAGTTTGGCGGAAAGTCAACTAGCTGAAATGAACGGTCGTAAAAAAGTACTTGAAAAAGAGGAGCAAAAGCTTCGCGATGAATACCGGGTTCTGTTGTTTGACGAACAACTCTTGATGAAAAACAATGATCTTGGTAGTCAACAACAAGCGGTAAAAATGACCGAGCTGAAGGAAGCATCCACATTTTTCCACTCAAAATTAACTGAGATCAACACACGTAAATCTCAACTTCAAACAGAAATTGAAGCAGTTGTTCGCAAGATCAATACAATAGAACAAGAGATCAGCACACGCCAAAGTCTTCCGGTGATCAACTACACCGAGATCGAAGTAGAATTAGACGTGCAAAAAGCAGGAGATGTCGAATTTGCATTTAGTTACATAACATCTGAGGCAAGCTGGACACCCTATTACGATATGCGCAGCAATGGAATCGGCTCCGACGTCCTTTTGGAGGCAAAGGCTAATGTAACCCAAAACACTGGTATCGAATGGAAGAACATTCAATTGGTGTTATCAACGAACGATCCGTATGACAATACACAAGAACCAAAGATCGATCCGTGGTATGTAGACTACTACACTCCTGCTCCACGCAAACAAACAACAAACCGTTACATTCCTGAATACAATTTCGATGGAGAATTGGTACACGGTCAGGTGAGTGATTACCAGACTGGAGAACCATTGGCCTTTGCTAAGATCACTTTAAATAATCAGCCGGATCAAATCTTTACCTCCGATGCGAGCGGACGCTTCTCATTCATTGTTCCAAAAGGAGAACGCGGATACACGGTTAGTTACTTGGGTTACCAGCCGGTTGGAGTGACAATCAATTCGCCTTACACAAAGATCCAATTGATCGCGGAAGAGATCGCCATGGAAACCATTCAAAATAATGCAAACTCAGGCTGGGATAATGGGCAAGGGTCATATATGGTTGTAAATACGGACGCTTCCGAACAAAGATTGACGAGTGTCGAATTATCAGAAGTGGTTGTAGTAAGAGGTTCACGACGAAAAAGCAAAACATCAATAAAACGCGAGGATATTTCGAAAATGCCTGCACGTTCCGCAGCAGGTGTAGCCAGTTATTCAAATGCTATTGCTGAACAAAGCGAAAAAGATCTGCGCATGGAGTTTACCATCAATACACCCTTCACGATTCCATCTGACAATGCGGACCATAAAGTAGCGATTGCGGTTTACACGATGCCGGCAAGCTACGAATACCACACTGTGCCGAAATTGGATCCATCGGTTTATTTAGTAGCTCAAATCTCCGGCTGGGAAAAACTGAACCTGTTAAGCGGAGAATCTAACATCTATTTTGATGGAACTTTCATTGGTAAAAGTTATGTTGATGTGGAAGCAACTAAAGATACGATCAGTTTCTCTTTAGGAAAAGACAAAAAAGTAGTTGTGGAACGCAAGCGCAGTGAAGAAATGAGTAAAACCAGACTAATAGGTTCACGTTATAAATACGATGTTACTTGGGATTTCACGATCCGCAACAATGGAAATGCAACCATTCCGGTGATCATGAAAGACCATTTCCCAATGTCAGTAAATAACGACATCAAAGTGAAACAAGGCACATTCGAAGGCGCAACATTAGAAGAAACCACCGGGATTTTGACTTGGCGATTCTCGATTTCCAAAGGGGAGATCAAGAAATACCAATTCAACTACAGCGTAGACTACGGCAAAGAGCAACCCGTTTATTTGGAATAAAAAAAGGCCCTCACAATTGAGGGCCTTTTTTTAGATACTATGATTTATTGCTTGATCAATTTTTCAATTCCTACAACGCGTCCATCACGAATGAGGTGCACGAAGTAAACTCCTGAAGTCAAGCTAGACAATTGAATAATTTCAGCTGTTTTTGGATTCTGAATCACTTGGATCAATTGTCCATTCAAATTGCGCAATTCCAAAGATTCAGCTGAACCGTTCATCAGAATTTTAACCTCCGAAGTAGCTGGATTCGGCAAAATAGTCAATTGTGTGGTCATTTCCTCCCCTATTCCGGCAACTCCACATCCATTGGAAGTAAACAATGCATTTCTACGAGGATCTGTGTTTAAGAAGCCGTGCATGCGTAGTTTTTGCCCTTTAGTGAACATCCCCATACAAGTATCTGAACTATAATCCATATAATTAAAAACCATATCCGTAGGATCAAATCCTCCCCAGAATGGATCCTCATTCGAGCAAGTATTAGCTACAAAATCGCAACCTTGATTAGAAGCAGCCCCCATATTTGGTGTATCTGCAATGGAATCTGAACCGGTACATGCATCTTCATCACCCCAAATATGATACAATCCCATCCAGTGACCAATTTCATGTGTTGCTGTTCTACCTGCTGCAGATATTGGATCAACATTTCCCGTAGTACCAAATGCTGTTGTTGTAATTGCTACCCCATCTGCATTAATTTTAGGATCTCCAGGAAACTGAGCGTACCCTAATAATCCAGGAAACAATTCTCCAACCCATAAATTTAAATACTGGTCCGTAGGCCACGCATTTTTTCCTCCCAAAGAATCGTATTTGATATCATCATTGAATGGAGAAAAATAACCTAGGAAGGTTCCACCAGTCGTTGAGGTACGGGTAATTCCGTTGGTCGGATTTCCATTTGGATCAACTGTTGCCAAACAAAATTCAACATCGATATCCGCTTTCAAAGAATCGAAATAAGCCGGGAGAGTAATCTGATTCAATGCTCTGTAATCCGTGTTTAATACATCAATCTGAGATTGAATTTGTGCATCAGATATATTCTGAGCGGCATTTTTATAAACAACATGAACCACAACGGGTATTGTCAACAAAACCTTATTGTTTTCGCCAGAATGTTCCTGAACCCACTGTTTTGAACGTGATTGTGCAAGACTCACTGCACTTGCATAATTCGGGTCCGAGTCCAATCGTTGTTGATGTACCGTATGAGAAGCACATTTTTCCTGAGAAAAACCAAACCCAACACTGAGTACTGATAATACAATTAGTGTAAAATTTTTCATAAACGTAGTTTGTTCGAAGGAACAAATAATCTACGTTTCTTAACTCATTTTTTTGAAATGGTCACCAAATCGATTTATCAGTGGTCAAAATTGATGATTAAACCGTAACCGATTCTAAATGATCCCAAAATTGAGGATAGGATTTTGAAACTGCTTCGTGTCCTTTGACACGAATCTCTGAATCAATTAGCAAAGCAGCAATTCCCAAAGCCATTGCAATGCGGTGATCATCATGCGAAAAGACCGATCTCCCACCTTTTAAGCGTCCGGTGCCGAAAACGATCATGGTGTCTCCATCCAATTCTATCTGCAGCCCAAGTTTACCAAATTCTTCTTGTAAGGTTAATCCCCGGTGACTTTCCTTGTGCTCCAAACGCGCAGCTCCATCGATCTTTGAAACACCGTCTATTCCGGCAGCGAGTACCACCAATGCCGGGAAAAGATCTGGGCAGTGCGTGGCGTTAACATGGAAGGCTATCCGTGCTGACCCATCTATGCGAATTCCGTTCGGAGAATGAAGGATCTTACAGTTTGCTATTTCCAGAAACTCGAGTAACTTCTTGTCAGCCTGCAAACTATCCAGTTGTAAACCCGTTAAGGTTAAATCTGATCCAAGCGCAGCGGCTACTAACCAAAATGCAGCTGCACTCCAGTCTGCTTCTATGGCATAGTTGGTTGGTTTATAGATTTGATTTCCTTTAATTTCAAAGTTACCACTTGTCGGTTCAGCGACTTCAATTCCAAAAGCAGTAAGTGTGGCCAAAGTCATGTCCACATACGGACGTGATTGTAAATTCTCTACACAAAGCAAACTATCCGAACTCGCCATCGGAAGTGCCATCAAAAGCGACGAAACGAATTGTGAACTCAAAGAGCCATCGACTTGTATTTGGGCACCATGCATCGGACCTTTAACCTGAATGGGCAAGCGACCTTCTGTGGAAGAAACCTGAACCCCCAACTGCGGTAAAACACGATCGAAAAAATCCATTGGTCGGTGTTTTAACGAACCTTCTCCTTTGATCGTAAGTTGCTCTGAAAATGAGGAGCAAACTCCTGTCAGCAACCTGCTTCCCAAACCACTTTCTCCAGCATTAACCACTTGACCTTCCTCTGGATGCAAAGCTCCCAAAACGCTAAACGAACCGTCATCATTTCGTTTTACACGAGCACCTAATTCCTGGATCGCTTCCATGACAGCAACCTCATCTTCGCTGAATCCTATACCCCATAGTGTTGAAACTCCGTGTGCAAGCGCCGCTGCAATCCATGCTCGTTGGGTATCACTCTTTGAAGCGGGAATGGCTACGGAACCTTCGAATTTTGAAGGCTGTATCACTTTATTTTGCATCACGATCGTTTACGTTAACACCGGGATTCATCACGCGGATCTGATGACGAATGGATTCCTGATGCAGGGCATCCATCACCTGACGAATAAACTTCAAAGTCAATTGATATTCTCCAGCTTTATCCATTCGTGCCGTAATAACTCGTTTCCAATGTTCTTCCTGGAGGATCGTGATGTTATTTTCCTTTTTGAAAAGCCCCACATCTTCACTCAACTGCATACGCGTAGTCAAGATCTCAAAAAGTCGATCATCTAAAACTCCAATCTTTTCACGTAATTGTGTCAATCCATCTTCCACTTCAGAAGTCACTTCTTTCGAACGCAGAACCAAGACTCGCAGCATTTCACCGAGACTCTCTGGAGTTAACTGTTGCGCCGCATCCGACCAAGCATTATCTGGATCGCGATGAGATTCGATGATCAAACCATCGAAATTCAAGTCCATTGCTTTTTGAGAAACTTCCAACAACAAGTTGCGATTTCCGGTAATATGGCTAGGATCATTAATAATTGGCATCTCCGGTAAACGCTCGCGAAGGGCGATTGGCAATTCCCAATTTGGTACATTCCGGTATTTGGGATGTTTGTATACCGAGAAACCTCGATGGATCGCCACCAGATCATGTATTCCAGCTTTCTCCAGGCGTTCAAATGCACCCAACCACAATTCCAAATCCGGATTGACAGGATTTTTCACCATTACCGGGATCTTTGTTCCTTCCAAAGCATCCGCAATTTCTTGCACAGCAAACGGATTGACAGTAGTACGCGCACCGATCCATAACACATCAACACCGGCTTTTAAAGCTTCTTCTACATGCTTTGCATTCGCAACTTCTGTAGTGGTTGGTAAACCGATTTCTTTTCCGGCATCCACAAGCCAAGATAAACCAACTGCACCTACACCTTCAAATGAATCAGGTCTTGTTCTTGGCTTCCAAATTCCGGCACGCAACATATCCATATTGACGTTTGCCTTTAAGCGCTGAGCGGTTTCAAGCAATTGTTCCGGTGTTTCCGCACTGCACGGTCCGGCTATTAAAAACGGTCTTTTTCCTCCCTTTCGGATCAATGGATTCATAGCTTCCAAATTACTTCTTTTTTAAACAAATGAGCACAAAAAAATCCCGCGACAATTACGAAGCGGGATTATAAAAAAACAGGAATGCCTCGTAATCAACTCATACGAAAACACCACACATATGTAAATTTCTTGTTCATGCTTATTTGGGACAAATATATTGTTAATTATTTAACCGTAGAATCAATTATTCAATATATTTTCACTTATCGTTTGGAATTTCAAAAAAAAGCAGCTTACCTTTGCGGCATGAATTTGACCGCAACAATGAATTTTTGGTGGTGGCAGTTATCCAATTGGGTGACTGGCTAACGCTATTTCATTGATTTTATAAATCCTTGAGCGGCTCGTCACTATGATGAGCCGCTTTTTTTATTTCCCATTTTTTATGTCAACAACAATATACACACATACCTCGAACTTCTCTGCCGATTCCATTACACCGGTGGGGCTCTATTTATCCTTACGCAACAAACATCGATTTCCGTGTTTGCTGGAAAGTAACGACTACCACAGCCGGGAAAACAGTAAATCGTTCATTGGCTTGGATCCGATCGTGTCGCTTTCGCTGCACGCAACAGAATTAGAGGTAATTATCAACGGCAACAAAAAGATCCATTCTTTTTCAAGCGCAGCGGAAGCCTTACGAACATTCGAGGATCACCTAAAACAAATTCAGTTCGATACGCCTGATCCCCTTAACGGTTTTCTATCCTATTTTTCGTTCGAATACGCCCACTTGGTTGAAAACAAACTTCCAGATCCAAACACCTATGAACTACCACTGGCACACCTGGTTGTCTTTAAAACACTGATTGTATTGGATCATTTCCGCGATTCAGGCACCGTTTTTCACAACGCATTCGAACCCACATCGGAAGTTCTTAAATTGGAAGACCTATTGCTTCAGCAAGCGCTTCAACCACTTCCTTTCTTGTGTATTTCGGAGGAAACGAGCGCACTGAGCGATTCACAATTCTTGGAATTGGTAGACCATTCGTTGGAAAATATCCGACGTGGAAATGTCTTCCAATTGGTAGTGTCACGCCGTTTTGAACAGCCTTTTTTCGGGGATGATTTCGAAGTGTATCGTACATTGAGACGTTTAAATCCATCACCATACTTGTTCTACCTGGATTTTGAACATGCGCGCTTATTCGGAAGTTCACCGGAAACACAAATCGCATTGACCAATGGAATAGTAGAGATTCATCCGATTGCCGGAACCATCCGAAGAAAAGGAAATCAACGGGAAGAGAAACTTGCTATTGAAGCGCTTTTGGTTGATGAAAAAGAAAATGCGGAACATACCATGTTGGTTGATCTGGCGCGCAACGATCTCAGCAAGTATTCCAATGATGTTCAAGTGGTTTTCTACAAAGAAGTGCAACAATTCTCCCATGTGATCCATTTGGTTTCAAAAGTGACCGCTGCCACAGAAACAGATCCCTTATCCTTGTTCAACGGTACCTTTCCGGCCGGAACCTTAAGCGGAACACCAAAACCGAAAGCTTTGGAATTGCTAGCGAAATACGAACCGCAGGCGCGCGCATTTTACGGTGGCGCTGTTGGATTCATTTCTTCGAATGGCAATGCCAATTTGGCCATTATCATACGAAGTGCACTCAGTAAGAATAACACCCTTTACTATCAAGCAGGAGCAGGTGTCGTTATCGATTCGATTCCCGAAAACGAGCTTCAAGAGGTCCATAACAAACTAGGCGCTATCCGTAGTGCCATTCGTCAAACTCAAACCGCTTTATCATGAAAATTGCATGCATTGACAACTACGATTCTTTCGTTTTCAATTTGGTTCGCTACTTAAAAACAGATCCCGCGCAGCCGGAAGTACGCGTGTTCCGTAACACACAGATCGATTATAACTACTTGGATTCGTGTGACGGTATCTTGCTCTCTCCAGGTCCGGGAATTCCCAATGAAGCAGGTGAATTGATGACCGTTATCTCAAACTATCACCAAACGAAAAGCATGCTCGGTGTTTGTCTCGGGCATCAAGCTTTGGGAGAATTCTTTGGAGGTGATCTCGAACAATGTACTGCTCCTGTTCACGGTAAAGCAGATAAAATGGCGATTGATCAAAGCGCAGTCTTATTCCAGGAACTAGATCATGCACAGGAAATTGGTCGCTATCACAGTTGGCGCATCCGCCTGAACAACGAGGAAGCTTTGCGGATAACTGGCCGGAGTAAAGATCAAACTATCCAGGCATTTCAGCATCAGCAGCTTCCGATCTACGGTGTGCAGTTCCATCCGGAATCGATCCTCACACCAAACGGAAAAACCATGATCTCTAACTGGATAAAAAGCTTAAAAAATGAAAAGAACACTTGAAAAAATAATAACTGGGGAGCACTTAACTGAGCAAGAAGCTTACAGCCAACTCTTAGCAATTGCGACTACTGTAATCACACATGAAACCCTAGCCGGATTTTTGGTTGCTATGCAAGTAAAGGGCCTGCAGTTAAACGAATTGAAAGGATTCCAACAAGCCTTATTGGAACTCTGTGATCCGGTGGATCTAAAAACACGAGACTACATCGATGTGTGTGGGACCGGCGGAGACGGAAAAGACACCTTCAACATTTCTACCTCAACGGCTTTTGTTTTGGCTTCTATGGGATATCCAGTTGTTAAACACGGTAATTACGGAGTCAGTTCGCTTTGTGGCTCCTCGAATGTACTGGAATTTTTGGGCATTTCATTTTCAAATGACACAGACAAATTGAAAAAACAATTCGATAAACACCGACTCGTTTTCCTGCATGCTCCCCTATTCCATCCGGCACTGAAAAAGATGGCGCCGGTCAGAAAATCTCTGGGAATAGCCACATTCCTGAATGAGCTCGGACCCTTGGTCAATCCGGCGCAGCCAAAATTCCAATTGACAGGAACATACCGAATGGGTTTAGCGCGCTTTTATCAGCACCTTTTAGCTAACCAACGAGAAGCTTTTTATGTGGTTCACGGCTTGCAGGGATACGATGAACTCACCTTTGACGGACCAACCCGAGTCTTGGGAAAAACAGAAGATTTTGTTCTACAAGATCCTCCTGTTGATTCTACGATAATCCGATCCGAATTGCGAGGTGGTGACATTGAACAATCGGCAAAAATCCTGATAGATGTGCTTTCCGGTAAAGGAAATACGAGTCAAAATGCTGTTGTTGCTGGTAATACTGCCTTGGGAATTCGCTGCTTTGAACCAAAAACAAGCTATCAAGATGCCTACATGAAAGCGCTGGAACACCTACGTTCCGGAAAGTCAATTCAATTATTAAACGCATTACGAGCATGAAAACAATATTACACACCATCCTTGAACATAAATTGGCCGAAATCGCCACACGGAAACAAACCAAGAGTGCAGCCGAACTAGTGAAGCATCCTCTTTTCTCCAGATCGGTCATCTCACTCAAGGAAAAGTTGAACCGAGAAGGCACGGGAATCATCGCAGAAATGAAGCGTAAATCTCCAAGTGCCGGGACGATCCTTCCAACATTGACTCCATCTAGCCAAGCTGCTGCTTATGCCGAGCAAGGCGCATGCGGAATTTCTATACTTACTGACCAAGCTTTTTTCGGAGGAAGTTTGGAAGATCTGCTAAGCGTTCGTCAAACTGTAGACCTGCCCATTTTACAAAAGGACTTCATTCTGGATGAATACCAATTGTTTGAAGCCAAAGCTTATGGTGCCGACGTGATCCTGTTAATTGCCGCAGCACTTACGAAAGAACATTGTTTGCATTTAAGCATCATAGCCAAAAGTTTGGGATTGGAGGTGATCCTGGAAATCCATGCGCCCAATGAGATCACATACATCAACGACGAGATCGACTTCATTATGGTGAACAATCGGGATCTGCATCGGCAAGTAACGGATGTTCAGCATTCGGAGAAACTGTTTCCTTTACTTCCTGAAAATCTCTTGAAAATCTCCGCGTCAGGCATTCAAACGATCGAAGAAGTTCACTATTTGAATCAGCTCGGCTATAACGCTGTTCTGATCGGTGAAAGTATTTTGAAGAAAGCGCATTTGGCAACCCTCACAAACACACACACGCTATGAAGATCAAAGTTTGCGGCATGAGCAATGCCACACAAAATCAAGCGATCTTGCATTCTGATCAGGTGGATTTTTTGGGAACCATCCAATTTAGCCAATCTCCTCGTTACTTCCCGAAGGAGTTGAATACGTCGATCCCCACCATTGGTGTCTTTGTGAATGAAACGCTTGATGCCATTGTCTCTAAATCAGAGGCATTCAACCTGGCCGGTATTCAATTGCACGGCAACGAGTCTCCCGCATTGTGTAGTTCGCTTCCAAAACACTTGATTGTGATCAAAGCATTCGCGATTGGAGAGATCGGCGATTTTGAAAAGACAGCCGCGTACGAAGGACACGTCGACTACTTCTTGTTTGATACAGCAACAACTACTTACGGTGGAAGTGGCAGGAAATTCAACTGGGGTCTACTCGATCACTACACCGGGGAAACACCCTTCTTTATTAGTGGAGGAATAGCTCCGGAGGATATTGATGAGCTTTCGCAATTAAAACACGATCGCATGATTGGCATCGATATCAATAGTCGTTTTGAACTAGAACCAAGTATAAAAGACAGCACAGCAGTACTCACATTCATTCAACAATTGAAGTCATGAAAGCATTTTCACATATTCCCGATCAAATGGGCTTTTACGGAGCTTTTGGCGGAGCATACATTCCTGAATTATTGCATAACAACGTCGCCGAATTGGAAGTGGCGTTTGCCGCAATTCAGGAAGACCCGAAATTTCATGAAGCCTATTCTTCCCTGTTAAAACAATACGTGGGCAGACCAACGCCGCTTTACTTTGCTCCCAATTATTCCGAACGATTTGGAACTCAGATTTACTTCAAACGGGAAGACTTGTGTCATACCGGAGCACATAAGGTGAATAATACCATCGGACAAGCACTTCTTGCCAAGCGCATGGGAAAAACGACCATTGTGGCAGAAACCGGAGCCGGACAACACGGTGTGGCTACAGCAACTGTTTGCGCACTGATGAATCTGAAATGCATTGTCTTCATGGGCGAAAAGGACATTGAACGTCAATCACCAAATGTTGCTCGGATGAAATTATTGGGCGCCGAAGTGGTACCAGCAAGCAGCGGAAGTAAAACATTAAAAGACGCCACCAACGAAGCCTTGCGCTATTGGATCAACAATCCGGATACTTACTACCTCATTGGAAGTGTCGTTGGACCACATCCTTATCCGGCCATGGTCGCTTACTTTCAAGCGATCATCTCTCAAGAGATCAAAGAACAACTGCATGTCCAAACCGGAAGAAACCATCCGACGGCGGTAATCGCTTGTGTTGGTGGTGGCAGCAATGCTGCGGGTGCTTTTTACGAATTCTACGAAGATCCTGACACACAACTTATCGCGGTTGAAGCTGCGGGCGAAGGAGTCCACTCCGGAAAAAGTGCCGCAACCAGTGTTTTGGGGACACCCGGAATTTTGCATGGTAGTTACTCCCTGGTGATGCAAACAGCGGACGGACAAGTCATTGAACCACATTCTATTTCTGCCGGATTAGATTATCCGGGTATTGGCCCCTTGCATGCACACGGCATTGTGAGTGAGCGCGTAAAAGCCCTAGCAGTAAGCGATAAAGATGCATTGAATGCGGTGCTTACCTGTTCCAAATTAGAAGGAATCATTCCTGCGCTGGAATCTGCACATGCGCTTGCTGCTTTGGAAAATCTCGCATTTGACCGTCACGATGTGGTTGTAATCAATCTTTCGGGACGGGGTGATAAAGACATGAATACCTACATGCAAACACTTTCCTTATGACAACTTTTACTTTTTCAAACAAAGCGGTCGGCATATTCTTGACAGCCTATTATCCAAATAAAGAACATTTTTCGAAGTTATTATTGGACCTCCAACAAGAACCGATTGATTTCATCGAAGTAGGCATTCCCTGCAGCGATCCCATTGCTGACGGTGCGGTAATTCAAACTTCCAGTGAGATCGCCTTACAGCAAGGATTCACTATGGAAGGCATGTTCTCCATTTTGGAAGAACTGAAACCGCAATTAAAACTTCCAATCGTATTGATGGGATACGGTAATCAAGTCTTGCAATTTGGCATTGAACGTTTCTTAGAACGCAGTCGTGATGTGGGGATCCAAGCACTGATCTTTCCCGACCTGCCTCTCGAAATGCTGCGAGCAAAACACCAAGAACTCTTGGAAAGGAATGCCATTCCATTCGTGCATTTGGTAACACCGGCTACGAGCGATGAACGTATTCAACAAATAGCACTGACCTGTAAGGAGAGTTTTGTGTATTTAGTTGGAAGCGCGCAAACTACAGGTGGATCCTATCAACTGGAGGATAATATGGATCGTTATCGGGCTATCAAATCCCTTTGCGGTGATACTCCTGTATTTTTAGGATTTGGGATCGACAGCAAGGAAAAGATAGGGCTAGCTCATTCAGTAACCGACGGTGTGATCATTGGGTCTGCATATTTGAAAGCCGTGAAATCCAACAGTGAAGCAGCGTTTTTAAAGCAAGTACTGCACACAAGCTGAACTGAATGTAATCTTATTGGTTATAGAAGCATAACTTTGTACCATGAGCGAAGCAAAAAGCGTCTCGGCGCAGCAGACTGTTTATCCCATTCTGATCGCAGTTTGTGCAGGTCATTTCCTCAATGATCTGCTTCAGGCAGTATTGCCGGCTGCTTATCCTTTGCTTAAAGGTAAATATGCCCTGAGTTACACTCAGATCGGTTTCATCACTTTCGCTTTTCAAATCACGTCGTCTTTATTGCAGCCATTTGTTGGTGCTTTTACAGACAAGCGTCCACAACCGCATGCCTTTGTTGGCGGAATGATTTTCGCATTTGTTGGAATTACCATTCTTGCATTTGCCAATAATTTCTTTTGGATCTTAGTCGCCGCTTGCTCTATCGGAATCGGTTCTTCGATCTTTCATCCGGAAGCGTCACGGGTAGCCTACTACGCTTCTGGTGGACGAAGAGGTTTGGCCCAGTCTATTTTCCAATTGGGAGGTAATGGCGGCACATCTGTTGGTCCTCTTTTGATTGCCTTGATCGCCATACCGTTCGGACAATTTACGATCGCGTTCTTTGCTTTGTTTGCGGTGATAGGAGCTGGACTACTTTATTGGGTTGGCAACTGGTACAAGAACTACCTGCAACAACAAGTCAACAGAAAGAATGTATACAACGATGGAAATTACGGTCTTTCAAAAGGCAGAGTCACCTTTTCCGTGGTGATTTTATTGATCTTGATCTTTTCCAAGTTTTTCTACACATCAAGCATTTCGAATTATTTGGCCTTTTACCTTAACGAACATTTTTCTATTTCGATCAAAGAGGCTCAATTCTACTTATTCCTTTACATGCTTTCCATCACTTTTGGCACCTTGTATGGAGGACCGTTGGGTGATAAATATGGGCGTAAGAACATCATTTGGTTCTCCATCTTGGGTGCTGCTCCTTTTACATTGGCACTGCCTTACATGAACCTAACATGGACAGTCATTCTACTTTGTATTGGCGGTGCAATTTTAGCTTCTGCCTTTAGTTCCATCTTGGTTTACGCACAAGAGCTGCTCCCTGGTAAAATCGGCATGATCTCGGGTTTATTCTATGGATTTGGCTTTGGGATGGGAGCACTGGGGTCAGCGACTTTGGGAATCTTGATAGATGACTATGGAATTGACTATGTGTACGGTCTTTGTTCGTTTTTGCCGCTTCTTGGTCTATTGACCATCTTCTTGCCGAATTTGCACAAAAGAAGAACTACTTCTGTTTAGCAGGAGCTTGATAAAAAGGCTTGACGTAGTTTGGTTCGAAGTAGGCCACATCTTCAAACGTTCCTTGCTGAAATTTTTGAAAAGCCAACGATACCTGACCTCGAGCCGAAGGTTCCAATTCAAGATCGAACATAACAGGCAAATCTTTCCAAATTTCCTGACATTTGGAAGCGCCGTCACCAATTGCTACGAATGGTAAATAGGCCTTATAGGTGTTTTCCTCCAAAATGTCCGCACTTACGGGTTTCAAAACATTGCTATCCTTTCCTTGGATCAAGGTATAGGCCTCCATTCTTCGCGCATCAATGAGTGCACAAACCGTTTGTTCAGGATGTCTTTCTCGACTCAAGCCGATCATGGATTCAAGTGTATTTACAGCAATCAAGGGAATGGATAAGGCATAGCACAACCCCTTAGCCGTAGAAACGCCGATTCTCAATCCAGTGTAAGAACCAGGGCCAGAAGAAACAGAAATGGCATTCAATTGCGATAAGTCCTTGCCTGAGCGTTGCATCAACTCTTGAATAAGCAAAGTCAATTGCTCACCATGCATGTATGCATCCTCATTGTGATCGATCGCATGCAACAAGACACCTTCATTTGAAAGTCCTACTGAACACACTTTAGTTGCAGTTTCGAGATGTAAGATCAATGCCATAAACTAAAATCGCAACAAAGTTAGTTTACTTCCAACTTAAACCCGATACCGTGGACATTTAAAATCGAAATTGCAGGATCTTGAGAAAGATATTTTCGAAGTTTTGTAATGAACACATCCATACTTCTACCGGCGAAATAATCATCTTGTCCCCAAACAGCGGTGAGAATAGTTTCTCTTGGGACAACCGTATTCTTAAACTTGCACAACATTTTGAGCACCAGAGCCTCTTTCTTTGTCAAAGTTTTCTCGAAGGCCGCATGTTTGAGCGTAAAATTCTCTGTGTCGAAAGCATATTCGCCTAAAGCGATGATCTTCTCTTCCTTTTCTTCCAACAAATTGACCCGTTTTAAGAGTGCTTTCACGCGGACATTCAATTCATCAAAAGAAAATGGTTTCGTTAGGTAATCATCTCCTCCTGCATTGAATCCAGCTACTTTATCCTCTGTCATACTTTTCGCAGTCAAGAATAAAATAGGCACTTCTTGGTTGATCGTTCTGATCTCTTTCGCAAGGGTGAAGCCATCTTTTTTGGGCATCATAACGTCGAAAATGCACAAGTGAAAGTGATCTTCCGTGAATCGCATAGCTCCATCCTGTCCATTGGTACAAAGCACAACCTGATAGCCTTGAGATTTCAATTCATCGGCAATAATAAATCCCAGATTCGTGTCGTCTTCAACAAGTAGAATTTTAGCTTTTACTGACATAAGTTTTGAATGCTTTGGTTGAAAGTACGAATTATTTCAAACATCATAAAACAACAAGAGCCTGGAACGGGCGTTCCAAGCTCTTGTCACACTAATCAACCTAACCTACTACTACTAACGCAAAGTTAATTCAAAGAATGAATTCTGCAAGAGTCTGATAATTTTGGTAAAACCATTTAGTAATAATTTGGATTCTAAGAATGAGACAGCTCGTTGTTTCAAAAAGCGACAGTAATGTGTCAATTTCTTTGATTTATCGGTTTTAAGCCACTATTTATCGCGTATTTCAATAAATGATTCGAAATGATTAGGAATTCAATTTAGCTGTGATTTTTTTACGATTTTTTTCAAGGATATACGGTAACAATCGGTTCATAGCATTTGACCCACTCTGTTTTTCGCTTTCTGATCCAAAAGAAAGAGCCTAAAGTTTCGAGATAATTGGTTATATTTGAATATAAAGAGAATGTATGCATACCATCGTAATAATTGACGACGAAGACGACATCAGAGATATCTTATCTTACAACCTTGTAAAGGAAGGATTTCGCGTATTTACGGCGGAAAATGGTACGAAAGGCATTGAGGTTTGTAAATCAGAATCGCCAGACTTGATCATCTTGGATGTAATGATGCCTGGGATGGACGGCGTAGAGGTGTGCGAAGCATTGCGCAGCACACCCGGACTAGAACAGGTTTTGATCTGTTTCCTTACCGCACGTAATGAAGATTACAGTCAGATTGCTGGTTTGGATGCGGGCGCTGATGATTACATTTCCAAACCGATCAAACCTCGTGTTTTGATCTCTAGAATAAATGCACTTTTAAGAAGAAAAGAAAGTGTTGTTGCTAAAGGAGCACCTCAGGCTGACCTTGTGATCAACCGAGAAAAATATACCGTTTATAAAAACGGAGAGCCGGTTCATTTGCCTAAAAAGGAATTTGAGTTACTCGCCCTACTTGCATCTCGTCCGGAAATCGTATTTGAACGCGACACGATATTAGAAAAAGTATGGGGGACGGATATTATAGTTGGGGACAGAACCATCGACGTACACATTCGAAAATTGCGCGAGAAGATCGGCGATGAGTACATCCAAACCGTAAAAGGAATCGGTTATAAATTCAAAAACCAGGAATAAAAAAAATCCCGATCAATGATCGGGATTTTTTTAGAGAAGTTCTCTTAAATTCCAAGTTCTACCTGAAGCACTGCTCCGTATTTACCAGCATCCGTGTTGTTTCTAAGATCAGATATTAACTGGTACAATAGATTTCCTTGAACCTTAACACGGTGACCGTAAAAATATTTTGTCACTCCAAGTTGAATGTGTTGTGTTTTCTTTTCGTTTACCATAGAGAAATCAGCATTGTCATAAATTGACTTTAAAGGTGAAACTTCCGCATATCGCACGGCAACCTCCCAATTTGATTTGAACAAATAGGACAATTGCGTCAGGTAACCAAAACCAACATAAACAACAGAAGTTTTTGAGGTGTCGCTATTGTAAGTGATCGCTGAGCTTGCATCTCGTTTCATAAACTCGTTATACCAAGCAAAACCCTTGTATTTGAATACTGCATCTACTGAAATATTCGTTAGATCAGATTTTCCGTATAGGTCTTTACCTAATTGACCACCTGTACGAACAGCATCATCATTGAAGTTGTAGGTTGCACCGATCGAAAGCTTCGGTTTTTGTTCGCGTTCCAAGTCACCTTCCACATAATCATTCTTTCCAGTAAACTTTCCAAATGGTAAGAATTCAACTCTCCCTGTATAGCTTAACCCTGAGTTGGATTGGTTCGAATTTCGACCCTCACCAGATGTCAATGCAGCCTGAATATTGAAATAATTGCGCGTGTATGATCCAAAGAAACCAAAATCACGGTCTATAGTAAAGGTGCTATTTACAATAGAACGATCTGCAAATTGAAGATCTCCGGAAGAAACCACACGTTGACGGTTTCCAGGTAACTTAGTCTGTCCAAAACCAAACTTCAAATTAGAGATCGGCTCATAATAAACAGCCGCGTCACGCACAACATTCACGCTCGTATTTACAGAAGACGATTGCCCCATATCCCAATCCATGTCACCTCGTGAGAACGAAAGTTGCAACTTATAAGTGATTTTTGGATTGTAAACAAATCCTTCCATACGCATACGCAAACGACGTACTCGGAATTCATAGGACTCAGCGGAAAAATCTTCATCGCTACGCGTTAACATTCCTGCTCTGTTTTGCATACGGAATTGAAATCGCATAGAGAACAATGAATCCTTTCCAACGATCTCAATTCCTTTCTGAGGTTTTGTGATCAACTGTAAGTCACTTTTTTGTGCTAGTACTGTAGTACCTAAAGATGCTGTGGCAATTGCCAGTAGTAATTTCATGTCAAGGAATTTTACTTTTTACAGCTGCAAAATTACCGGCTTAATGAATAGTTAACTCACACTAAATCGTTTTATAATTTTAATTTAACACTATTAATATTGTCTTAACGTTGACTCTCAAATGAGAGCGATTTAGACCTGTAATTCGATTCAAAACCACTTGTTTTTCTGACTCAAATGAGCATCGCTTAACATTATCTTAACATTAAAAACCGTGTATCAAGCTGTATTTCTGAGTTTTACAATGTTGAGTAACAAACAACCTTCATGCTCTACACTGTTTTACCTTTTCGTTAACATTTATTAGTAGCGAAACAGGATCGCTTTAGGTACTCTACATTTGTCGACGAAACATTAACAAGAAAAAAAATGGCATCAGGATTATTAAAGTTCTTTTTACCGAAAGACCGCGTATTTTACTCTTTGTTTGAAGAGGCATCTCAAAATTTGGAGGCAATTGCTAACAAACTCGTTGTTTGTGTAAACGAATCAGATTACAATAAACGAGCATCTATCATTAAGGAGATGGAAGATTTGGAGCATCAGAATGATGCATTGACTCACAAGATCTTCATGGAATTGGGAAGAAACTTTATTACTCCGTTCGACCGTGAAGATATCCACTCTTTGGCTACTTCATTGGATGATGTTGCCGACTATATTTATGCTACTGCTAAAAAGATCAATTTCTACCGTGTAGATCCAGACGATACAGGTATTTTGAAAATGGCCGATGCTATTCAAGAAGCAGTATTGGCAGTAAATGCAGCTGTTAAGGAATTGCGTAACCTGAAGAATACTCAAAAGATCATCGAATGTGTTATCAAGATCAACTCTGTTGAAAATCAGGCGGATGACATCTTCGATTTGAGCATTGAGAAATTGTTCGATTCTGATATCGATGCTAAAAGTTTGATCAAAAAACGTGAGATCTACCAAATTATGGAGGTTGCTACCGACAAATGTGAAGATGTTGGAAATGTGATCGAGTCGATCGTTGTGAAATACGCATAATTTACTCTCAATAATCAATTGGTATGTTAACGTTATTAATAGTCATTATCGTCATTGCCTTGTTGTTCGACTTGGTAAATGGTTTTCATGACGCTGCTAACTCCATTGCAACGGTTGTTTCTACAAAGGTCCTTACACCACTTCAAGCGGTAATTTGGGCGGCTGTATTCAACTTCGCTGCATTCTGGGTGTTCGATATGAGCGTCGGGAATACCGTTGCCAAAACTGTTGACAACTCGGTCATTGACCTATGGGTAATTCTTGCTGGTTTGCTTGCTGCAACAGCATGGAACTTACTTACTTGGTGGTTAGGTTTGCCTTCCTCTTCATCCCACACGTTGATCGGTGGTTTTGCCGGAGCAGCTATTGCTCATGCAGGATTCGATGTATTGAAGTGGGAAGAGATCATTAAACCTATCCTGTTCATTTTCCTTGCTCCGGTAATTGGAGGTATCATAGCCTTTGTAATTGCGCTTGTCACCGTACAGCGATCGTTTATTAAAAAGATCGGATTTTCCTTTTTGCTTTCATTTGTGACGGTATATGCATCATGGTATTACAAGGATTTCATTGACTTGAAACCGATCATGATCTGGATCATCGGAGTAACATTAGGTGTTTTCTTGATCGTCTACACTTGGTATCAAATTCGTCATGGAAAGAAACAAACTGCATTGAAAGAAAGCACGATGTACAAGCGCTTGCAGTTGCTTTCTTCAGCAGCCTTCTCTTTAGGACATGGTGGAGCGGATTCTCAAAAGGTTATGGGTATTATCTGTGCTGCTTTGATTGTGTTTGCAAACATGCACCGTGATGGAAAAGTAAAAGGTGATATTCCGGATCAATTAGTTGTGAAAGAAATGTTGCAAATAAACTATCACGACGACGAAGGAAAGATCAAGAAATTCAAACCTGAGAAATACGGTGAGGTTAACGGAATTCAATTATTGAAATCCAGCGAAAACTTGATCGAGGTTGAAACAGGTGAAAAACTATTCGAAAAGACAAAGTTGAATAAGGAAAACCCGAACGCAGCTAAGTTTAAGGAATCATTCGAAAAAACTGCGGATCAACTTGAAGAGAAATTCACAGTTTACACCAAAGGAAAAGATTTCTATGATTACGAAGAACAAATTGCTATCTTCTCCCAAGTAAAGATCAAAGAAGACGGGAAAGAAGTGAAGAAAATGTTGTTGAACAAAGATTACGTTCACGCTGCGTTCTTCTCAAAATTCGTAGATGACAACGGTTATTTGTTGAAAGATCACAAGATCGAAGCGAAGGTAACCAACAAAACAATGCCATCTTGGATCGCATTCATGTGTTACTTAATGATCGGTCTGGGTACCTTGATGGGTGGTTGGAAGATCGTTAAAACAATGGGAACAAAGATCACGAAGGTAACTCCGTTGGAAGGAGTTTGTGCCGAGACTGCAGGAGCATTGACTTTGTTCACAGTATCTCAGTTTGGTATTCCGGTTTCAACAACCCACACCATTACTGGTTCCATTATCGGGGTTGGTGCTACAAAACGTTTGAGCGCCGTTCGTTGGGGTGTTACTGTTAACTTACTTTGGGCATGGATCCTTACAATTCCGGTATCTGCAGCCTTAGCAGCTGGGATCTATTACCTGACGTTATTGTTTCATTAAAGTATAACCATATTTGGAAATCCCCGGAAATTCGTTTTCGGGGATTTTTTTGTAACTAAAATTTCAAAAGCGAATCCAATGGTAGGCTTTAGGCCGGTTATGACCTATGTGGAGAAAAAGTAAAAACTGACTTCCCACGCTCTGTTCTTGGTTTGTATATTTGTGCAAATACCAAGAACATGACACTACAAGAGATCGTTGCAGCCGTGGAGATCTTCCACGATTCTTTCAAAATATCAAACAACTACAAGCCTACTGCAAATTTGAGCGAGGCCGACATCGACTTGCGCTATAATTTGATGAAAGAAGAGAACGATGAATATTTGGAAGCTGCAAAACGCGGGGACATTGTAGAAGTGGCGGATGCACTTGGAGATCAATTGTACATTCTGTGCGGAACCATTCTCAAACATGGTTTACAAGATAAGATCGTTGAAGTATTCCAGGAAATTCAGCGCTCGAACATGAGTAAATTGGATGCCAACGGAAACCCGATATACCGCGAAGATGGTAAGGTATTGAAGTCGGAATTATATTTCAAGCCGGACATTGCCTCAATTCTTGAAAAAGAATGAAACGATTCAACATTCGTGTTTACGGGATCTGCGTCAATGAAAACAAGGAGATCCTGTTATCAGACGAGTCGTTCAAAGGACACGAATTCACCAAATTTCCAGGAGGAGGATTGGAATGGGGCGAAGGGACTCGTGAGTGTTTGATCCGTGAATTTCAGGAAGAATTCAATGTAAATATTGAAGTGGGAGATTTGTTTTATCTGACAGACTTTTTTCAAGCTTCTGCATTTTCAGAGATCGATCAGGTAATTTCGGCTTACTACCATATTCAGGTGCCAGATTCCTTTTTTATACACGAAGTAAAAGGCGATAAAGGCGAAATCTTGCGTTGGATCGATCTAGATCATTTCCACGAGGATCTCTTGACCTTTCCGATAGATCGTCACGTGGCCAAGCTCATCCGAGAAAGGGATCACCACAGCTAGATTACTTCAATTTCGGATTCTCCTGATGTCTCGTAGCATCTCGATTGGTCTTCTTTTCGAGATTTTTTTGCAACGCAGCTTCCAAGTCAACTCCCGTTTGATTTGCCAAACAGATCAGCACAAAAAGCACGTCAGCAAGTTCATCTCCCAGATCCTTGTTTTTATCTGATTCCTTTTCGCTTTGTTCGCCATATCTTCGTGCGATGATGCGTGCAACCTCCCCTACTTCTTCCGTAAGCATGGCCATATTGGTCAATTCATTGAAATAACGAACACCAACAGTTTTGATCCATTGGTCTACTTGTTTCTGTGCTTGATTGATCGTCATTATTCCTTGTTTTTTGAATCCATGAGAATCGTAACCGGCCCATCATTGACCAACGCTACCTTCATGTCAGCCCCAAAAATACCTGTTTCTACCTTCAATTCTGAAAATGTCCGAAGTCTCTTAACAAAGTACTCATACAAAGGAATAGCCTGTTCCGGTCTGGCAGCTTTAATAAAACTTGGCCTATTTCCTTTTTTTGTAGACGCGTGCAGAGTAAATTGACTTACCACTAAAAAAGCTCCTTGAACGTCTTGTATCGACAAATTCATCTTACCTTCCAAATCAGAAAACACGCGCATTCCAGTAAGTTTTCCAATTAAAAAATCGGCATCTTCTTCTGTATCCATTTCTTCTATTCCAAGCAAGACTAGAAAGCCCTTATCGATCTTACCATGAATACTTCCTTCAATGGATACCGAAGCTTCAGAAACACGCTGTATAACAGTTCTCACAATATTTTAATATTAACTCAAAGTTCGGTTTTAAAAATACGTTTTACTTAAACAATAAAAGAAACAAATAATCAGAAACATATTTTGTATCTTACCCATATATTCAAAAAGATGCACAAACCAGTTCATAAACTCCAATCTACTGCTCTCAGCGATGTCAATTCGCTGAAAACATTGGTTGAAAACAGAACAGTTCACACCCTAGATAAATGTGAATTGAATCTTTTTGAAACCTACGAGCAATCTAATTTAGTTCCACTAAAGTTTAATGATTTAGTGGTAACAAGTATGCTACGCGGAAAAAAAGTCATGCATCTTTATGAAGACCCAGAATTTGATTATTTCCCCGGTCAAACGGTTATTATACCTTCTCAAGTAGAAATGAAAATTGATTTTCCGGAAGCTAGTTTTGAAAACCCAACTCAATGTCTTGCTTTGGCAATTGATCATCAAAAAATTCAAGACACATTGGTGTTTTTGAACGAGCGATATCCAAAAGAAGAAAATTCACAGTATTGGAATCTGAATCATTCAGATTATTTTTTCTTCAATAATGAAGCGATGGCTACAACAATTAACAAACTCATTGGTATTTGTATGAGCTCAAACACTGCGAAGGACGTGCTTGCTGATATTACGCTACAAGAACTTTTAGTTCACATCATTCAATTACAAACATTGAATTCCCTTGACGAAAACACCGCAGGAAATCATACTTCTCTTTTAAAGCATATCGTCCAATTCATTCGTTCAAATCTCAATGAAAAAATAACACTTCAAGATTTGGTGAATGAGGCATGTATGAGTAAAACTTCGTTTTATCGGTATTTCAAAAGAGAAGTTGGGATAAGTCCCAATGACTTCATTATTCAAGAACGGATTAAAAAAGCGAAAATATTACTCAAAGACACCTCCATTCAAGTAAATCAAGTGGGGTATGAATCCGGATTCGATGACTCAAATTATTTTATTCGCGCATTTAAGAAGCAAGAAGGATTGACCCCAAAGCAATTCAGAAGTTGTTTTTTTGATTAATCATCCACAAATTTCAAGGGCGCTAAATCACGAAGCTCATCTTCGGTAAAAAGCCTACTTTTAACTATAAATCGAACTCCCAGTGGAATTTCGAGTGAAAAGCTTGATCCTCTTCCTGCAACAACATCAATTGTCAACTCACAATTTTTCCAATACTCATATTGGTCTTTACACATCCAAAATTCAGTGTCAACAATTTCCCCAAGACAAACATCATTAACTCCTAAGCGCAACTCGCCAGATTCAAAACACATGGGTTGAGATCCATCACAACATCCACCACTTTGATGAAACATCAATGGGCCGAAACGCGATTTTAACAATTCAATTACTTTTCTTGCTTCCGGTGTAACATCAACACGTGCTATCATCTGCTTCAAGATTTTAATTACCTGCACAACTTACTGTGCAGGTAATTGGTTCATGTTAAATAAATGATCTCCTTAAAATCAGAAAAAGCCTAATTTATTCTTGTTGTATGAGACAAGCATATTCTTCGTTTGACGATAATGTGCTAACATCATTTTATGCGTCTCTCTTCCGAAACCAGACTTCTTGTAGCCTCCAAACGGAGCATGTGCAGGATAGGCATGGTAACTATTTACCCAAACACGTCCGGCCTGAATTGCTCTTGGAACCTGATACAATTCGTGTGCATCTCTTGTCCAAACACCAGCTCCCAAACCATACAGGGTATCATTAGCGATCTCAATGGCCTCCTCAGTTGTCTTGAATGTTGTAACACAAGCTACCGGTCCAAAGATTTCTTCCTGGAAAACACGCATTTTATTGTGTCCTTTAAGCAATGTAGGCTGAATATAGTACCCACCTCCTAGTTCACCAGGAAGCTGTTTAGCGGCACCACCGGCTAATACTTCAGCGCCCTCTTCCACACCAATTTTTAAATAAGACAGGATTTTCTCCTGCTGATCGTTTGATGCTTGTGCCCCCATCATCACATTCCCATCTAATGGATCACCCATCACGATTGCATTGGTCCTTTCGATTACGCGCTTCATAAATTTATCATAGATCGATTCATGCACAAGTATGCGCGACGGACAGGTACAAACTTCGCCTTGATTCAAAGCAAATAACACGGCACCTTCAACAGCTTTATCGAAAAATTCATCGTCATGATCTGCAACTGACGGGAAGAATATGTTCGGTGATTTTCCGCCAAGCTCCATGGTTACAGGCACCAAATTTTCTGATGCATATTGCATTATCAATCTTCCCGTGGTAGTTTCACCCGTAAATGCCACTTTGTGCACTCGCGGTGAAGTTGCCAATGGTTTTCCCGCTTCTAGACCAAATCCAGTAACTACGTTAAGAACTCCAGGCGGGATAACATCCTGAATCAGCTCCATTAGAATGAGAATGGACGTTGGCGTTTGTTCCGCCGGCTTAACAACGACACAGTTGCCTGCAGCTAAAGCAGGAGCAATTTTCCAAGATGCCATTAATAACGGGAAGTTCCAAGGAATAATTTGACCCACAACACCTAATGGCTCATGAAGGTTTATACTTACGGTAAATTCATCGTGTTCTGAAATGGAACCTTCTTCTGAGCGAATGACACCTGCAAAATATCTGAAATGATCAATACATAATGGGATATCGGCAGCCCTTGTTTCACGAATAGCTTTTCCATTATCGATTGTTTCGACTGTCGCCAACAATTCCAAGTTGGCTTCCATAATGTCCGCGATCTTCAATAACATATTGGATCGTGTAGTAACGGATGTTTTTGACCAGGACGGAAATGCTGCATGCGCGGCATCTAACGCCATTTCTATGTCAGCCTTACCTGATCTGGCTGCTTTTGTGAATACTTGACCATCAATTGGTGATATATTATCAAAATATTCACCGGAAACCGGCGGAACGAATTTGCCTCCAATAAAATTATCATACTTCGTTTTAAAGGAAGGGCGTTGTGCTTTTGTACTCATGTTTTTCGTTTTAACGTTTATGCAAAAAAACACGACGAGTCAAAAAACTGATAGCACAATTATTTCATTTCATAGCACAATTGTTCCTTGTTTTGTTCAATCAAGAAATCTGCTTAACCGTTTTCCCGTTTATTTCTGCGATGCACATCGTCATCGTCACCCTGCATCAATTGTAAATAGGTCCAATACCTACTTTCGTAAATTTCCCCGTTTTCCAGGGCGGCTTTAACGGCACAATTTGGTTCGTTGATATGCTGACAATTGTGAAATTTACATGATCCGATCAAAGCACGCATTTCAGGGAAATAATGCGAGATCACTTCCTTATCCAGATCCACTATGCCGAAGGCACGAATACCAGGTGTGTCGATGATGAATCCACCAGAACTTAGGGGATGCATTTCTGCAAACGTTGTCGTATGTTGTCCTTGATGATGTGCACTTGAGATCTCACCGATTCGTAAATCTAAATTAGGATCTAAAGCGTTTACCAATGTACTTTTACCAGTACCGGAATGTCCAGCGATCATCACCTGTTTATCCTTGATCTCATCCCGCAAAAAGTCAATATTCTTTCCGTTGCTGGCCGAAATCGCCTCACAGTCATAACCCACGGTGCGATACATGTCCATCATGGCGTCCAACAACTCCAATCCATCGGCATCCAACAGATCCACCTTATTGAACAAAATGGTCACCGGAATGCGAAAAGACTCCGCTGCTACTAAAAAGCGATCCATAAAAACCGTGTGCGTCTCGGGGAATTTTAAGGTAACTACCAAGTAAGCACGATCGATATTGGCTGCCAAAATGTGCATTTGCTTACTCAAATTGGTGCTTTTACGAACAATGTAGTTCTCACGTGGTTGAAAATCCAAGATAGTCCCCTTGCCTTCGGTGTCCAAAACATCAGAGATGACTACGTGGTCTCCAACAGCCAAAGGATTCGTCGTTCGCAAACCTTCTAAGCGAAGTTTTCCTCGCACTCTGCATTCCAACACGCTGTTATCAGGCAGCAAAACCTGATACCACTTACCGGTTGACTTCAATACCTTACCCTCTGTTGGAACCATGTGTCAAATGTACGAATCAAACAGTTTTCAAAGGCCAAAACGCTTATTAAATTCGCAAGTCCAACGCAATTCACGCGGCTTTCGTTATCTTCGTAACCAAATTTTCATCCTATGTCGATAGAAGTTAAAAACCTTTCTAAGTTTTATGGCGAACAAGCTGCCGTGAATGACATCTCGTTTTCAATTGGAAAAGGAGAGATCGTTGGCTTTCTAGGTCCAAACGGAGCCGGTAAATCGACCACGATGAAAATGATCACCGGATTCATCCCAGCATCGGAAGGAGAAATTCGCGTTTGCGGTAAAGAAGTATCTGTTGATTCTATTGAAACACGAAAGCACATTGGCTATCTTCCGGAAAACAACCCATTGTATTTGGACATGTATGTGAAGGAGTACCTCGAATTCGTTGGGAACATTTACAAGATTAAAAATGTACGCGAGCGTGTAAAAGAAATGATCCGTTTAGTTGGTTTGGAAGTAGAGCAAAACAAAAAGATCGGAATGCTTTCTAAAGGTTACCGTCAGCGTGTTGGATTGGCTCAAGCGATCATTCACAACCCAGACGTGCTGATCTTAGACGAACCTACTTCTGGTCTTGACCCGAACCAATTGGTTGAGATCCGCGACCTGATCAAACGCATCGGTAAAGAAAAAACCGTAATGCTATCGACGCATATTTTGCAAGAAGTTGAAGCTATTTGCGACCGTGTGATCATCATTCGTAAAGGACAATTGGTTGCGGATAATTTAGCGAGCAACCTTCAGGTAGCAACTGATCTTCAGGTAGTGTTTGCGGAGTTTGACGGTTCTGTTTCGAAGAATTTGTTGCAACGCATTCCAGGTGTTACGAAAGTTCAAAAAGTAACCGAAACAAGCTACTTGATCGAAAGTAATGAAGCGGAAGATCTCCGTAAAACTGTTGCTCAATTCGCGCAACAAAACAACCTATTGGTGTTGACCTTGAGAACGGAAGAAAAATCTCTTGAGGAAGTATTTAAGTCGTTGACGAAGTAATCAGTCTACTGCTGATTTGGCTCCAAGAATGGATCGTGCCAGGTAATGCATGAGGTAGATAAATGGAGTCAAACTGACCGCAACGAGCAGTTTAAATGCATAACCCATCATCCAGTATTCCAGTATTTGCTGAAAATTAAAGGTGCCCGGCAAGTAAAATCCAATGAATAACACGATAAATCCATCTGCCAATTGAGAAATCACTGTTGACCCTGTACTTCGCACCCAAATCCAGCGACCTTTCAAAAGTTTGTTGAATAGGTAGAATAACCGTACGTCGATTAGCTGAGAGACAATAAATGCCGTAATACTTCCGATCATAATGGGCAAGCTGCCTCCAAATGCTTTACGAAACTCAGTGTCGGACATATACGACCCTTCATCTGTGGGCATTTCAACAGCAATGTATACCAGCAAAAAACAAAAGGCGATCATCCCCGTAGTTATCCAACTCAGGCGTTTTACAGCCTTTTGACCGAAGTACTCGTTCATAACATCCGTCAATAAAAAAACGATCGGCCACGGAACGATTCCAGCTATGATAGGTGCAATGAAAGTTGGCACCGACTTACAAGAGATCAACTCGGCAACAATGGCACTGGTGATAAAAATACCGGCCATGATTTGAAAAGCAATTTGTTTTCTGTTCTCGAGCATAAACGAAAGTACAACTATCTTTTGAATGAACTATCGAATGAACAACAGATAAACCGGATATGTTCGTTTCTTATTGACCTAAAAAAGACTACTTTTGCGCAAAATGTAACTGAAAATGCCAACAAATTTCATAGATGAATTACGCTGGAGAGGAATGATCCACGACATGATGCCCGGAACAGAAGACGCACTTAACAAAGGTGTCTCAGCCGGTTATATTGGTTTTGATCCTACCGCAGACTCCTTGCATGTTGGACATTTAGTTCAGATCATGACCCTGGTACATTTTCAACGTTCCGGACACAAACCGTATGCGTTAGTAGGCGGCGCCACCGGAATGGTTGGAGACCCTTCCGGTAAATCACAGGAGCGCAACCTATTGGATGCAGAAACACTTCAACACAACGTGCGTTGCGTGCAAGATCAACTTTCCAAGTTTTTGGATTTCAATGACTCTGCAAATGGCGCAGTCATGGTGAACAATTACGATTGGTTTGAAAACATGTCTTTCTTGGAGTTTATTCGCGATGTTGGAAAACACATTTCGGTGAATTACATGATGGCCAAAGATTCTGTAAAATCACGTTTAGAAACCGGGATGAGCTTTACAGAGTTCAGTTACCAATTGGTTCAAGGCTACGATTTCTACCATTTGAATAAAAACCACAAGTGCATCGTGCAAATGGGTGGATCTGATCAATGGGGCAACATCGTTACGGGAACAGAATTGATCCGTCGAAAAGGAGGTGGCGAGGCTTATGCGGTTACTACCCCACTGATCAAAAAGGCAGACGGAACCAAATTTGGTAAAACTGAAGGCGGCAGCGTATGGTTGGACCCGGAAAAAACAAGCCCTTACCAATTCTACCAATTCTGGTTGAATGCAAATGATGCCGATTGTCCAAATTACATCCGAATCTTTACGCTGAAGTCAAAAGAGGAGATCGAGCAATTGGAAGCGGAACACAACGAAGCGCCTCACTTGCGTATCCTTCAAAAGGCGATTGCTGAAGAGATCACCATCCGCGTGCATGGCAAAGAAGCATTGGATGCGGCTATTGCTGCTTCAAATATCTTGTTCGGGAAATCTACTTCTGAGGACTTGAAAAAACTATCTGAAAATGATTTCTTCGCTGTATTTGATGGGGTGCCACAGGCGAAAATTCCAAGAGCTGAGTTAGAGGTTGGTATCGGGTTAATCGAACTACTCGGATCAAGAACCAATTTTTTAAGTTCCAACAGTGAAGCACGACGCGATTTGAAAGCAAACGCCATTTCTGTCAACAAAGAAAAAGCCGGTGAGAATGATGTGATATCAACTTCACACCTCATCAATGACAAATACCTGCTCTTAGGAAAAGGAAAGAAATCCAATTTTATCGTTATCGTTGAATAACAAAAAAGGCTGGGATGATCCCAGCCTTTTTTTATTTCCCATCGAGCATTTTCTTGAAATACTCCTCATACTCTTCACTGTTCTTTTTCATAGACTCGAACATGTCCTTCGTACGCTTATCATCGATCTTATTCAGCTCTAATTGATACTCCGTATTTTTCACCTTACACACCTTCTCTTCATCCAGGTGATCTTTCACTTGTTCGTAATAACCTTTGTAATGCGACTCGAT
>JACCEA010402421.1_pt1 | contig 77910 bp, 74 predicted proteins | sample 7449851 | NCBI WGS metagenome assembly JACCEA01 (sample SAMN15323453, study PRJNA562643) | freshwater metagenome | isolation source: river surface water | place: USA:Blue River Watershed | collected 2017-08-18 | reverse complement strand
TAATAGTAAGTTTCGCCGTTCCCTTTTGATCCCATGCTGTATTTTGTGTTGAACTTTTGTTAATAGTAAGTTTCGCCGTTCCCTTTTGATCCCATGCTGTATTTTGTATTGAACTTTTTTAATAGTAGTCGATTGAGTATTATTAAAAAATTGAAAGCATGGGATCAAAAGGGAACGGCGAGTTCCCTTTATCATAAATAAAATATAAACACTATACAAGTACAACAAAAAAAATGAAGTTCTGCACACAATGTCAAAACATGTACTACATCTCGATCGACGAGAGCAACTTGAACGAGCTAACCTATTACTGCAGATGCTGTGGCTTTAAAGATCGAAATCTGACAAACAGCGGCGTCACTGTCCTGAAGACCAATTTCAAAAACAGCGAGCAGACGCATACTCATGTCGTGAATCGTTTTACCAAGTACGACCCCACGCTGCCCCGTAAGACCAACATGAAATGCCCCAATACCGACTGCACCAAGGCCAGTGACATTATTTATTTGAGATACGACGATGACAATATGAAGTACCTCTATATTTGTACAAATTGTGATATTACTTGGAAATCGGATGATAATTTCATAAAAAAAATATGATTTGTATTATTAAGTAATAAATCATGGCCGAAAAATTTGTTGAAAGTGATATTGAAGAATCCGACGATGACGATGATTCATCTTCGGATGTTTCCAAATTAGATGTAAAAGCGATCGGATCGGATGACGATGATGATGACGATGACGTATTCGATGATGACGATGAGGAGGAGGATGACGATGAAGAAAACTTTGGCAAAGAAAACGACGACATGGATATCGAGTCTCAAGTTATTGAATATAGTGATGGCGATGATGATGGCGACAACGACGACGATGAATACGACAACGATAAAAATCATTTACAAAAATTTAACGAAACATTGAAACAAAATATAATCACCGAACACCATCCTGAACTTATAACACAAAATTATCACGAGGTCGAAGAGTTGTGTGTTGTTATACGGAATGAGGATGGTACTATCAATGATCCTCGACACCGAACGGTACCCTTTATAACAAAATACGAGAAAGCGAAGATTTTAGGCGAACGTGCAAAGCAGATCAATGCGGGTGCGACACCGTTTGTCGATGTGAATCAAGAAATTATTGACGGCTATTTAATAGCACTGGCCGAGTTTGAGCAAAAGAAGATCCCGATGATTATTCGGCGACCTTTGCCCAATGGGCAGTCGGAATATTGGAAACTGGAGGACTTGGAGTTTTTGTAAATATATTTAAGTTTATTTTTGTAATTTAGTAAAACAAAAATAAAAATGAAAATAATAGTACGAAGTGTTTTTTTTGAATATTTAGAATTACACTATATATAAATGTCGCCACTCTTGCTTGTCATTTTTTTATATTTTGGTTGGATTTTTGCGACAGGTTCACAAAAAACACAGTGGGTGCGTTTAGTTGACGTATTTGTCTATGGACCGTATTTAATTTATCTCTCGATGCAAGACGATTATACATTTTCATATTACGAAAAAATATTTTTGTTGTTTTTAGGAGCATCGACAATTACATACAATGCACGAAACTTTCTTGGATACAAATCATAAAAAAAATAAAAATGTCGACAAGCCAGGTAAAAAATCCCCAACAATTTCGAGCAAGAGTCCGCGAGAAACTCATACAGCGGTTTGGACTGGATAGTATGGACCCCTTGGTTTTCGCCAATATCGAGATTGGCGTCTACAACTACGCGATTAAAGAAGCCACCAATTTGAAAGTTATTAAAAAGTGGGATGTCCCTGCGTTCTCTACCATTTACATGAACCGTCTCCGCACGATTTATTTAAATCTTAAAAATAACCCTGAATTAATTTCGTTGCTGCGTACCGACGAGCTGAATCCGCGTACTCTCGCATTCATGACTCACCAAGAGTTTAATCCCGAACGATGGAAAGAAATGATTGAGCAAAAGATTAAGCGCGACGCAAACAAGTACTCGAACAATATTGAGGCCATGACGGAAATGTTTACCTGCAAAAAGTGCAAGTCGAAAAGATGTACATACTACGAGCTGCAAACGCGTTCAGCAGATGAGCCGTCCACTATATTTATTAGTTGTCTCGATTGTGGCAAACACTGGAAACAGAATTAAGGGAACTCGCCGATAAGGCACCCAACGGGTGCCGAGGTGGAACAGCGAAGCTGTTCACTCCCTTATGATCCCATGCTATAAAGGAATCTTATGATCCCATGCTATAAAGGAATCTTATGATCCCATGCTATAAAGGAATCTTATGATCCCATGCTATAAAGGAATCTTATGATACCGTGCTCTAAAGGAATCTTATGATACCATGCTCTAAAGGAATCTTATGATCCCATGCTATAAAGGAATCTTATGATCCCATGCTCTAAAGGAATCTTATGATCCCATGCTCTAAAGGAATCTTATGATCCCATGCTCTAAAGGAATCTTATAATACCATGCTCTAAATAAAAAGGAAGGATCAAAAGGAAACCTTGGTTTCCTTTATATATATAGGGGGAACCAAGAATGAACACACTCAAGCATTTTTCAACAAACTCACATTTTTTACATAATTTAGGTGTCACTGACTTAAAAAATAAATTAAGCACAAAAGAAATCAAACATTTTTTACATGTAGGTGGACAAAACTACAAAAATTTAAAAGAAAAAGTCCCCATTTTAGGAGAAAACGGAAAGCCTCTTCGGTTCCGAGCTGGTGGCAAAACCGTTCTTGAAATGTTCAAGCCATTATTTAAAGCAGGATATACGCCTCCGGTTGGTACGGAACACCTTTTTGCCAGACCGGGTTTCATGAAAATCAGCACCCAACGTCGCGGCAGACGCAGCAGAAGCAAAAAACAAATGGGCGGAATGGACGCTCTCGGTGTTTTGTCGTTGATTGGCATCGGGATTTATTCCTTGTTGCAGTTTTCAACGGTAAGCAGCAGCAGCAGCAGCAACAGTAATCAGGAAATGTCTTAGAAATCTTTCGCTCCTATTATTATATATCGTTATGGATCAAGTCCCAATTCAATCAAATGCATTTTTTAGTTCAGACAAAACCGGTGGAATCGACAACAAAACCATCATTATCGTTTTACTTGTTCTGCTCTCTCTCTCATTTTTAGGCATAAATCTCTTGACAATTTTCGGTGACCTCATTAAAACGATTGTCGACATTTTGGGCCCTCTCGTCTCGCAGATTCTCTCCATCTTTGGATACACAACCGGAAGTATAATTAATAAAACTGCGGATGTTGTAGGAGACGTTGCCAAGACCAGTGTCGACATCGCGGAGGGTTCGGTCCAATCTGTCGGAAACATTTTGAGAGATGCGAGCAGACCTCACGTGGATTCGCGCGCCACAAGCAGTTTGGACACAGCCTTGAACGTGCAGGGCGGCACAACTGCTGGACAACCAGCCCCGACCCCCTCTGAGAATCCCATTACAAAGCCAATTACTGCGAGTAAGTCTGGTTGGTGTCTCGTGGGCGAGTACGAAGGAAAGCGCGGGTGTATTGCAGTGACCGAATATGACAAATGTTTGTCGGGCCAGGTGTATGCCTCGAGAGACCAGTGCTTGCTTCCTCCTCCTCGTTAAGGGAACTCGTCGATAAGGCACCCGTCGGGTGCCGAGGTGGAACAGCTTCGCTGTTCACTCCCTTAAAATCCCATACTTCCTTTTTATCAAAATGAATAATTTAAAAGCAGCAAGTTTTTGGCCTGCTTTTTTCAAAAAGCAGCAAGTTTTTGGCCTGCTTTTTTCAAAAAGCAGTTAAAAGCAGCTTAAACACAACTCTGATATAGATATTTATACAAGAAATGTTCAATATCTATATCTACAAATTGCGCGACGGCGATAAATTCTTGCTCTGTCCCCACTTCACAACTCATGTCGACGACAATGTCGAGATCCAAATGTCCGCATTCCTTTACCAAGAGATTGTCGAAACGAATCCGATCTCAAATCTCCATCACGTCGAGGAGGGTCTTTTGGGGTGGCAGGTCGACTCGTTTGTCCACACGTATATGCACCGATACGGCATCGAAAATGTGCGAGGCGGTCGCTATAATCGCTGGACCCTGACCGATGCCCAAAAAGAGGAGATCTCCGATGCTATCAAGTTTTTTGCATACGATCTCCTCAAGGAAAATAAATACTGCGAATATGTGAAAATGAACAACGACGCGGTTGTGCTCAAAAACAAGATCCATTCGTACGAGTTGTTGAGCGAAAAGAGGAAACGATTTGCCATCAACAGAGACATTGTTTTCGAGCTGAACTGGTTACAACGTATCATTCAAACACCGGTCGACAAGTTTTTAGAGGTCCAGATTCGTTATAGTGCACTGATGCTTTCTTTGAGCAAAGTCTTTGAACAGTTCGAGAGAGAAATCGAGGACGCCAACGACAAAATCGACAATAAAAATATTTGCCGACTTGTGTTTTCAAAGCCCTACACGTTTTTTGATTGCCGAGTAATTCCCGCAGAACGAGAACACGCCAATTACAAGGTCGAAGAAGATGTTTTGCTGCCGGATGTCATCAAGGCGTTTGAACTCGCCATTTATACACTTATGAATCGAGAGGACGAGATTGCGTTCGAAATGGACTCGGTGGATATTCGAGAGCTTCAGGACCGCCTCTTTTTGTCTAAAATTTTTTGAGTTGATTATTTCAAAGAATTATCAACTAGTTACAAACCCAACCATTCTCTAAAAAAAATCATCACACTGCAGAAACTCCAGTCAGCGAAAATGTCCCGACATTATCAGTCGATGCCTGCGAACTAAAAACCAATTCGGCCTCTTGAAACTTGTCGGAAGTCGATCCAAAATTTGTAATAATATATACAGACACGTTGTCTATATTGTTAACTACGTAGCTCGGTACATAATCGAGATAAATGTCATATGTCATATTTGCTGCCGTGTTGAGCACAATATTGGAAAAAGTGAGTTCGCCCATATACACTCTGCCCGCAAAAGTCGCAGGATTGTTCGCAATGTCTCCCGAAATACTTTGCACGAAATGCGGCGAAAAAGTAATCGTAGGGGTATAAGGCAGCGTGACATGTTGACCACCGTACGTGACCGAAAGAGACAAATTGTTTGTCGGAATACTCATCGTGAACATACCGTCCGGTTGCGTCGTGTTTCCTGAAATATACAATCCGACCGATGTCGTGAACGAATAAATGTAGACAGGTTCGTCGATCGATGGCCGAATATTGAGAGTGAATATTTTTTGCATATTGTTGTCGGTAACGTCGGTCTCGTAATTTGTGAGCCACTTGCTCTGCAACTGTTCGTCGCGGTTTTGTGTCCCGTATGCGATCTGCATCGAGTTGTAGTTATAGAGAGGCACGGTTGGGTCGTAGTACAAAGTGATTGCAGGACCGGGTACGCCCGCATTTTTGGAGGACGTTGGGATAAATTTGTCGTTCGGGCATATTTCTTCCGGATCGAGAGAACCGTCTTGCAACTGTTTGAGATAATAGGACGAATATTGTTTTCGCTGAGTCGACCCTCTTACTAAAGTTACCCAGGACTCCTTTTTCGTCGGCTTCCCGTTGGATGTTTTATTGTACTGTAAGATCTCCGCTTTTCGCCGCATGTCGAGTTGTTGTTGAGTATAACCGAGAGCATATGGATTCACGGGGGTATATCGTGTCCCGGGGGTGTTGAAAACCAGACTGTTTCTTTTGTTTTGCCGCGTGGCTTCGCAGTTTGACATTGTTATAGTATGAGATCTCATAAAAAAAAAATAGATTATGGGATCATCACGATCGTTTGTGGTCATTTATTGGGTTGCCTTGTACCAGAGAGAAGAGAGATAGTAAGAATCCGATGTGGTCTTGGCCTCCTGAGCGGAAGGACTTGTGGACAAGTTAGGACCCCAAGCAACAATATTATTGATCTCAAAGACATTCAGCGCCTTGGCGTAATATCGTAAATCAGAAAGAGAGCCGTTGAACCCGCCGTTTTGGCAAACAAAAACGTCGCCAAAGTTTTGTTTAGGTACGAAACCTAAATCCTTGTGCTGAGTCAGAATTCCATTGACATAAATATCGAGGATGCGGTTCTCGACGCGAATTGTGACATTTACCCACTTGTTGAAAGGAATACCCGAAATATCAATGATTTTACGTTGATTGTCGAGATTGGTGATGGTTGTTCCCGCATTCTCAAATGTATCCATCTTTACGCGAATATTATTCGTGGTGCTGTCCGGGGAGATAATATACAACCCAGGTGCGTTCGCCTGTGGAGTGGAAACACTTGAACTTGTATTCCCGCTGATCATAATGCCTTTATTAAAAACATGCGCTTCGGTAGTACTCGGTGCGCTAATTGTCAACCACACGCTGTAAGTAAACTCGAGTCCGGTTGGCTTGTTTTCGGAATAGTTGACAATGGCAGAGCTTATTCGCGAGTTTTGCGAAATAGTTACTGGATTATTGCCTCGAATCATACCAGTGATTAAATAAGGTGACTCGGTGGGCGTCAAGATGAGAGCAATAATCATCATGCCAATGCGGAACAAAAACAGGAAGCCGACCAACACGAGAATAATGAAAGCGAATTTTGCGATGAGAGAGTTTGACTCTAAAAATTCGTTGCTCGCGTCAGCGGCGCTTTTCGAAGAAAATTCATCAATTGACTGTTGTATAGTGTTTTTGGTGTTGGCGACAGTGTCTTTCAAACTCTGGATAGTGTTGGTAACGCCGCTTGAAATCGTGTCAGTGATATTATTCATGTTTAATTTATTTGCATCGGGCTGAGCTTCGAAATTCATTTGTATATTGTATATATATATATAAGGGAACCAAGTTAAGGGAACCAAGGTTCCCTTATGATCCCTCCTTTTGTTTTTTTATAAAATTACTTTTACAAATTGAAAATAAAACTTTTTAAATTTTTATAAGGTTATGCTTAAAAAAATTTTAAAATAAAAATAAAAAGGGAAGGATCATAAGGAAAAGGACGCAAAGCGTCCGACGGTAGGCACTTTCGGTGCCTTACCGTAGGTTTCCTTAAAAGGGAAGAATCAAAGCAAAAAGGGAAGGATCATAAGAAAACCGTAGGTTTCCTTAAAAGGGAAGAATCAAAGCAAAAAGGGAAGGATCATAAGGAAACCGTAGGTTTCCTTAAAAGGGAAGAATCAAAGCAAAAAGGGAAGGATCATAAGGAAACCGTAGGTTTCCTTAAAAGAGTGTAACCTTGCTATAGTCCTGGTTGTTCTTCTGGAGAGTCACGGAAAGTCCGAAGCTGGCTAAATATTTGGCAAGTGGGTTCTCGCCATTACCAGCCGAGTACAAGTTCCAGGCAGTTTGAGGATCTGTCGCATTCGTGGATCTTACTAATTTCGCTAAATAACAACTCAACTTTCCGTATTTTATCGGGCTGGTTGTACTTGGAACATCAATACTGTCTTTAAATGACTTGACGAGCTTGCCATTCATATAAACATCTACAAAATCATTGTCGACACTCACAACCAAGTGAACCCATGTCTGTAGGGGCACATTGTCCGTAATTACTACACTCTTTGAAGCACCACCCGACGTATAATCGACACTCAACTTGGGAGCTGAACCGTCAAGTTTGATGCCAAGATTTTGTAAACCGGGTGCGACTGCTTCTCGCGAAATAATGTAAGTCGATACACCGGGAAATTGATAAACATACATCCACATTTCAATCGAATATCGTTTCGATTCTGGCAATGTGATTGAGCTAATCGGCACTGGAGTCTGATCGATGGCCAAATCGAGTTTATTTGACAAAACGGTTGACCCGTCGCTGTACAAAAAGTAATACAACACTAATATAAGAACTACTCCTAAAATTACAAATGCTAAATCCATCTTTTTTTTAATATATATAAAATGGAAATATATTTTAGTCTTGTGCACCAATTTAAAAAAATAGGTATGTACTTGTATAAAAAATGAATTCTTCCGAAATTAATGATATACGTCCACCCGCTGCTTTTAAAGGAATCAGTTTCTCAAAGTATAAAAAAGCCGACGTGAAAAATGAGTTCGTCGCAAACCTCTTAAATGGGAAGATCGAACCCGCGTGCAACTGGGCTGCCGAACTCGTTTGTGCCGGGCATTTCCTCGAACTATGGGAGAATATTTTTTTCTATTGTTCGAAACATGTCCACATAGGAAACCCTAAATTAGTTTGCTACCTCGAGAAAAGGTACGACATATTCAAAACCCTTATAAATGAAGGCCATTTTACGGCGCCGATAGAACTCCGCAATAACCAAACCATTCGCAACTTGTTTGCTGAAATTGTGAGCGTGCTCTGTCTGTCGAACAAAAAACACAGTTTCGAAATTATCAAAATCAACAAAGAGACCGAGTTTGATATGACACAAATGACAGAACGACTCAAGGCGCCGAGTGTCGACTTTATTACCCCGATTTTTATGCAGGAAGACCCCAAAGAGATTTTTATTCCCATGAATGAGTTTGCATTCAATATCTCCAAGCACAAGAAAAACACCGTGTTTGCGTGTTACTGGATCGAATGGATTCTCGAGTTCGAGACGATTTGCAAAAAGAGAAACACAAAGTGTTTTTGCGCACGTCGCCCTTTCGTAACGGTCGAACCAAAGGTTTCGAGAGACCTTGTTTGGATTATTTGGGACACGCTTTTTTATTATGCAAGAGAGCTGCAGAACCCGTTTATAGAAAAAACCATCAAATCGTTGTTTACTCTTTTTTGCATGCAGTACACAAATGCTTGTTGCAAGAAGCGGCGAGAGATGTTGTACTTTGCGGTGTCGCTTTGCACCGAGCCATACGATGCGAATGTGGAACTGGTTTCGAACAAACGCACCGTGGAATTGGCGATAAGCAATATAAATAATATTTATAGCCAAATTAAAAAGAATGAAGAGAGCCCCGGAACGGATTATTTATTCAACGGGCTCGAAAAACAAAAACAACTTGAAAAATCGATTGAAAAAATGAACATTGTAAATTCGGTTGACTTAATATAATCACTATGCAATACTAATTTTGTAAAATATTTATAAATCTAAAAAAATTGGCAGGTTCATTTTTGTACAATGTAAATAACTGACGAGCATACGCGCGACCTGTTACAAAGTCGATTGCATGTCTTTCTTCCCAGCCCTGGGAAATAAGGCGGTTTACATGATTTTTCTTGTCATCTGATAAAAAGATAATTGGAGGCGGATTCTCACCATTAAACAGGGCATACACAAATTCTTCAGAAGCGCCCGATTGGTTTTGGATACTTGTAAACGCGTGGGAAACGTTCAAACTGTGGTCGTAAACGGCTTGCATCTTTTTTCGGAAAAATTCTGTACGCGTGGTGGACGGATTGTAATAAATACAACTTGAAATTTTTAATAAAATTTATGACTATTGTGCACAATCGTAAAAAAAAGTTTTTTCGTAGATGTCTGCGAAAAAATTCTTCACACCTTTGCAAAGGTTTAAATGCGTGTAACGGTTCCAATTTTGAGCCATTCGGTTACTTGCAAATACGTAGAATATAAATATGCGGTCACAATATGCACAATAAACGGCAGCGTAGCAAATATAGCGGCTAACAATATTTTGAGTACAGTATGGCGGTCAGAAATTACGATCAAGTAAATGAACCCAAAATAAATCACAAGATAAAGCACGCTCATCATTTTCTGAATATAAACCAACATGACCTCGTCTTGCACATAATATTCATTGACGCGACCATATCGGTTATAATCATTTTGAAGTTTGTCAATTTCTGATTGTAAATTTCTGTTTTCTTCTGTGAGTTGATCGGTATAAGGGTCGCCACTCATATTATATTTTACTTGTACAAATTATAATCTGCAAACTCGAACGGGTCGTTTGGCTTGGCCATGTCGCTGGTTCTTGTTGCGGTAAATGTTTCTTTGGCTTTGCAGCCAAGTTCGGCGAAACTATATCCGTCGGTTGTGGTGTCGCAAGTGGACTTTAGTTTCCAAACTTTATCCGGCATAAAGTATCCCCAGTCTGCCGCATTCGAAGTTTCACCAGTCTTATCTTTCTTTTGACTAAAAGGAACTTCTTTGGGAACACAGATCGCATATTTTTCGTTGTAACTGGTTCCGTCGGGACAGCAAGCATCTTTTACGCAACCGCCGCCGATTCTCGACTCGATTAGCCCAGCACCATCCGACGAAGAAGAAGACGACCCAGATCCGGAAGTTGTCTTGCCTACCATTTTCGACGGTTCACCTAAACTTATACTGTCGAAATCCATATTGTTTCGCCTTTGCAAATCAGCATACAATTTCAACATCATCAGAAGGGTAATCGAAACAATCAAAATCATCAATATGTCGACAATCATTTCAGGCAACAAATCGGACGCGAATCGAACCGCTAAATAGAGAAGCAATCCAACCACCCCCACAATATAAATATTGTTGATGGCGCGACTGCGCTGAGTCGCATTTCGTGTCAAGTCGATCAAACGTTGTTGTCCAACGCCCGCAACATCGATTGCCTGTTTACGCTCCAAAAGTCGCGTTTTTTCTCTCTCCAAAACCGCGTTTACATCATTCTGCTTTGTTAATGTTGGTAAAATTGTCGCGTTGCTTGTAGAAACCGCATCATTCAGTGTATTCACTTTTAAAGCCAGTTCATTCATTGCCTGGTTATCTCCACTTAAATTTGTAATTAAACTTTTTTGTAAATTGACAATATTTGGTACATCAAAAACAGAAGTTGGTGCTGCTGACATTTTATGTATTTATATATATACTACGGGAAAAAAAACAGTGTTTGTGTGTGTGTGCGTGTGTTCTTACTTGGATACAAAAATCGCTGTGATTAGTAGTGTCGCCATGGTTAAAGTTCCAACTAAATAAAGGTTATTTTGTTCGGCTAAATAAATCGCATTGTCTTTCTTAAGTGCCGCCTGCAAACTTCGATCCTCCTCCAACGAGTGAATTGTCGGACCGGTAAAGTCGTATTTTGTATTGTCCGCAGACATGTCTCGATACAATCCATCGATGTCACCGATTTTAGTACCAATTGTACCATAATTTTTATTAACACTGTTTTGATAACTTTGGTATGTTGCCAAACCCTGACTCATTTTGTCAAGATCACGATTTGTCTGTTCATTCACAGTAAGTCTTTCCACGAAATTTTCAATCTTGCCCGCAATCATTGGCGTCATTTGTATAGGATTAGATATTTTTTGTGTACCACTTGTGCTCATGGTTATTTTGTTTATTAATTCCGCGACATAGGAGGTCCCTTCGGGACCGGGCACATCTACATCGCTTAAAGGATCCTTTTCGACCGGATAGTTTTTGAACCCCGACTCGATACGATGCCCAAAGCCATCTGAAATGTATTGGGTTCCATTGTACACCTCGTTTTTCTCTTTATCGCCCGTGCGGATTTTCGGATTTCGGACAAATAATGTCGAAGATGTGTACTGCGAACCAGGCTGTTTGGGCAAGAAAGTCGGCGCAGACCCTGTTGTTTTGGGTTGCAAACAACTCTCCGTGTTGTTGGCGTCGGAAACTTTAAAATAATGGTTCGTTGTCGTGTTTTTGCAGTCCACCGTGGCATAACTTGTTTCGGGATCTGGGTACGACTCTGCGTAAACACTGTACGATGTCGAGTTCGCATAGTCTTTCAAGGAATCGGGGACTTCTTTCAAAAATTTGTTGTTGGCAAAGGTGCTCGCATAAAAGAGTTTGTTCGCTTTCATATCGGGTTCGGCAGTGTAAAATACGCGGTTGTCTGAGATGCTGGCCAGCAACACGAGTTTTTTGTTTCCCGCTGGATCCAACATGATTTGCACTTTGAGTTTGAAATTTTCAGAAACCATCGGCACGGTTTCCGTAATTTTATCGACCGAAATCACTTTGTTCCCACCCGCGGGGGCCGAAGTATTGGATAAACTCTTTTTGATTCCAAGTTGTTTCCACTTGTCGTTTGGAACGGTGGTTGTCGTAACATCCTCAATCGTAACGTTGGTTTTGGACGACGATCCGTTCGAAATATAGAGAGGCGTCGGCAAAGTGTCGTCCAAAACCAAAGTATACGGTTTTGCAACATTGTTGCTAACAGACACGAGAGGTTTTCCGAGTTTATTGAATTCGGCATCATATGCGCACAAATCGCCGACCAAGTCGAGACGGACTGAATCGGTTTCACTCGGCAAATCCATCGACCACACTTTGATTACCTGTTGGACATCTGCTGTGTTGTTTAATTCGAGTCCAGAACCCTTGTAAATATTGCACTCGTAAAGCGACGGTTGTGCAGTGGGTGTGAGAGCGTAATAAAACAAGTTGTTTGCAGAACCACTGGTCCCGAAAACGTCGATCGGATAGTTCTCGTCGTTAAACAACAGATTTTTTACGCCTAAATCGGTGTCGCCTTTATCTAAAAAATATTGCATGCGAAACGGTGTATACTCAGCGACAACCAAATTGGCCTTTTTCTCGCTTTTGATTACGCGGTCTTCCACCACGAAAATGGCGTTTTCCTTGCGGTAAGTTTTGAGAGCATTGTTGCCAACCCAGATCAAAAGGTTTTTCGGTGGTTTTTGGTTTCGCAGATCCACGCGATATGTTCCGGGCTTTTGTGCGGCAATGTATCCGCTCACCTCGACAGAGACGCCGGCAACGCCTGCCCCTCGAAAATCAGCAGGCTCAACCGTTTCGTCGGAAAGGGGGGACGACTCCGATAAAAAATAATTGGGCGATCCGTTAAAATCTCCATTCACAATCGTGTAGCGCAAACCAGGCTTGTATGCCTGCTTGTAGTCAATAGTACTGTTTGCGACGACGGCGGTGTTTAGTTTGCAAGATTCCGCGGTGTGCATTCCAGGGACACGTTTGAATGGAGTCACGCGGTCTTGATTGTTCATGTCTTTGATGTAAACGCCGACCTTCTCCGATTTAATGTTCTTTGCGTCGGGTTTGAAAAATACTTGACTAAAATCGTTGTTGTGGACTTTTTTGTACTCCTCAATGTGTTTTAAATTTTGTAAATTCAGTTGAGGCAAATATGTGTTCGACATCCCTGTATATATACTACAACAAAATAATTGATAATTCTTGTACAATAATCAATTACCGATAGGATCGTAATCGCTTGGTTTTCTTTCGACCTCCTTTTTTAGGTACAGATCCGAATGTATCTATCTGTGTTAAGGTTTTGTTCCATTCCGCCTCTTCTTTTGTAAAAGCAATCAAAGGATACCAACCTTTTTCTCTTCTCTTCTGATTCACGCTGAAAATACATCGCAAATGGTCTCGCATTTCGTTTCTGTCATGTTCCATTTGGCGCAATCGGTCTCTTTCCACCAAGGGCGCGGTTGACGGGAAACTATTTAAAACTTGTATCTCTGCTGGTGTTTCTTTTGGAACACTTGGAAAATTATAAGTCGGCTGATTTTTATTATTTGACATATATAACATTGATTAACATATTTTAGTATTATTTTTATTCGGTGAATACATAAAACAAAAGTGATGTTCCGAGAACCGACCACAAGATACCAGCATACACTGTGGAATCATAAGTCACCGCTGGCTCGTCTGTACGGTTTTTCGACTGCATAATTGCGTCCATTTTTGTGTCTAAATCACGACGCAATTCGTCAATCTCATGGGCTTTCTTAACAATGTTATCGGTTTGGTCCGTTTCGGTTTTCAGATTTGCATACATGGTTGATAATTCGTTTATACTACCAGGCGTTGCTTTTAAACCAGTGGTTGGGTTGCTTAACGCAGTACTCAGTTGACTTTGAATTGCAGCTGGAAGTCCAGATCCAACCACAACAACATTTCTCACAGCTGCTACGTCGGATTGATTGAGCCCTATCAATTTATAGTATGCCGTTACATAACCAACAACTATGTCGATTTTTGCGCTATCCGTATACGAGGTTGGATTAGCAATCTCTGTCATGATAGTGTAATATTTTGCGTTGAAGTTATTAATATCTTGAATAACCTCTTTCTCTTTATCAAAAACTGCCTGGGGCACTGGATTTTCAAGTGCCTCATAAATAGTTCCGAAGGATTCATAGTAGCCGGTAGTCTGATTCATATTGAGTCCATTTCTATAGGAATTTGCTTGGGTGACGACTCGACTCGACGCCTCTTTAAAAACATCGTCGTACATTTTTTGAGTGTTGAATTTTGCCTCTTCCGCCGCGTCTTTCGCGACAACCGCCTGGTCTCTCGCAGACTCCGCGCCGGCTTTTAATGAACCAAGCTCCCCAATTTTCGACTGGTAATTGGAGTTGAGCAAATCAAGTTGGGTGTTGGCGGTTTGCACAAAGTCATTTTTCATCATGGTCGCGTTTGTTTTGTAATTGTTAATTTTGTTTTCAGCATTCTCATTAAACTCGGTTATTCTGGCCGCAACACCATTATTAAAGTTTGTTTGACGGTCATCATACAGTTTATTAATTTCTACTGCACGAGAATTTAATGTGTTTGAATAGTCTTTAAAGTTTGTTGTTAAAAGTGTATTGGCAGCATTGATGTCGCCGACTTGCGATCGTACTTGTTGACTCACGACAGCTCCAATATTATCACTGGTGGGGACACCCTTTAAATCCGTCTGTAACTTTAGAATCGCCGGATCTTTCGACAAAGTACTCGAGAAATCACTTGTGTTCAGTTTGGCTTTCAATTGATCACTGTTTCCAAGAGTTGTCTCGAAATCGCTTGTGTTCAATTTGCCATTAAACTTGTCATTTTTTTCAAGAAGCGCTCCGAAATCTCCAATATTCACTTTGTCATTGAACTTGACATTTCGGTCGAGAGTCGCGTCGAAATCGCTCGCGTTCAACTTTTTATTAAAGTTGACATCGTTGGAAAGCGTTTTTCCAAAATCGGCGGTGTTGAGCTTTTTGTCTTGCAAAGATTTAATGTTTGAAGTCGCCGAGTTCGACACACTTTGAATCATGTCATTCGCAGATTTAATATCTCGGTTGTTGCTTTTGACGTCGCCTTTTAAATCTTTGATATCGCCTTTTATGTCTCTCACTTCTTTCAAATCATTTCCGACAAAACTCTCCGCGCGACTTTTCATGAATATAATTATCAACAATGAAACAATACAAAATAAAAATAAAGTCGCATACCGCGGGTTTATAAAATTTTTAATATTATTATACATAATTTATACATTATAAGAATATTATTTATTGTACACAATCCACATCATGGCGAAAATTCCGATTCCTAAAGTTACATTGTTTAAAATTAACGCATTTTGACTAATATTGAAATCGGCATTTTGTTTCTGCGTGAGTCCATAATTTTCTTTCAACAAATTCAACTTGTCAACATTCGTCTTATACGTTTTTTCGGCATCTGTTGCTGAGTTATCGGTCGCTCTCACATAATAAACATCGTTTGTACTAAAAGCCTCCGTCATTTTTTTTTCTTTGTATATATACATTACACACAATATCTGTAATAAGTAGACTCCGACGAAGTTATACTTTTGCGGTCAATCTTGCAAACCTGCCCCGGCCTCAACTCGATTAATAAAGCAACCGGGTCGAACCGCGAAATCTCCGGCAACTGGGTTAAATCTTTTAGGCTGTAATCAATTGTTTGTAAATCCTCCACGACCGAATGATGAGGGACCAATCCATGTTTCAAAATGTTTCGCTGGAGTCGCTTAATGTTGTGGACAACGACGTAGACACCGCGGTGATCAAACAAATAGCGCAACTTGGCGACCATCGACTCGTTCGGTTCATCGTTCACAACAATGATGAGAGAATCTTTCTTTGTGAGAACCGCCTCAATCTCAAAGAGTTCCTCAACAAGCTCGTCAATGGCTGTCAACCTCACCGCGCTTTTGCTCAACATGTATTTTACATAAGCCGTGTGATGCGGACTTTTCATCAACATATCGAGCTGATTATTCTTCGCCATCGCTTCAACCTCGTTAATATTGAAATTATTATAACTCGATACATCATAACCGTGCCCCTGCATCACGTCGATTAATGTTTGTCTCGAATTATAAATCGACACCAAGTCCGTGTTCGTGTAGTTCATTTTTTTATATATTAGTGTGTAAAAAATTTAATTTATGAAAGCTTCTTGATAACGATCGCACCTCCGTTCGAAAGCATTTTGTTGTTGAGTGGTTCGCCCGTTTCCGATGCCTGCGACTGCGATTTTTTGATCAAAGGTTTGCTAAAAATGTTGTCGTCATCGTCCACGCTTGTTGGTTTCGCACTTGCTTCTGTAGATGTTGCTGCTTGCGCGGATGCTTGCGCTTCAATCTTGTTCCCATCCCCTGTAACAATGTTGAAAACGGGAGAGAACTTGACAGGCGACTCTTCGGATACAGGGGCTTGTACTTGCTGCTCCGGAACCGCAGGCACAATATCGTTCAAATGGACTACCTTCATATTGGACTCAAGACCTTCCACGTTGGCTGTTTTCAATACTGCAAAACCTCTGTCAAATTCTTCCACTGTCCATACTCTCGACGGCATAAAATCACCCACAAAGTTTACAGGATCTCCCACATTAAACACATTTTTTACAGTTGTAACAACCGGTTTCATGCTCTCGGATTGAGAAATAAGTGAAGAGAGATTTGTAGATGTCGCGAGAGAAGGAAGAGTCTCGTAATGGATCTTGATATTTTTGCCTCCTTCAATCTTGAGAGGAGGTGGTTTATCATCATCCTCTGAATCAGAATCCAAAATGGAGTCGTAGTCGTCGTCGTCCGAAAACAAATATTCTTCTTTCGACTCTTCAATCGGCTTTGGCAAATCAAGTCGCACCTTGGAGAATTTCATATTGTCAAACTGGCTCACATTGTCGTCTGTAATGATCGCCATCTTTACGTTCATCGCCTGCAGCTCTTGAATAAACAGCTTAAATGCATAAGGAACGCGAATCACGCTAAAGCTGCGGCCAAATTTCGTAATCTGTTCAATATTCTTATTTTTGCCATCCAGAGAGTCTACAAATTTCAAGGGACCATCTACCCAAGGACTGATAAAGACATTTTTGTCCTCGTTGTAAATTGCGATGCCGCCCGTTTTGTTGCAGACCGCGATGAAATAGTCATCATCCCACGTCTCTCGTAAGAACTCGGCGGCCCCATGGGCAATAATTGCGTCGCGGTCTTCTTCGCCAATTTCGACACCATCCACCGACTGGCGCGTAAGACGATCCTTCGCGGTCTGTGCATGATATTCTGCCTCTCGATGTTTTGAAAACATGTAGTAGGTAGGTCCCATGAAAATCTCAGATTCCATCTGTTCGCCGGTCATGCCGTTGTATAAGATATTGTTGCCAGATGAGTGCATGCCACACTCGACCAAAAGTTGCGCAAACTCGGCAATCTCGTTTCCATTCGTTGCGAACGCAGTGCAGTCGCCGTGATATCCAAACTTGAGACACGCTTTGCCAACAATCATTTCCATGAGTTGAGAGACTGAAATGTTCGAGAGGGGATTGATAATAATATCGGGGCGGATTCCGTCTTTGGTAAACGGCATATCGGCCTCGGCAACGATCAGACCGACGCCGCACTGAAGACCCTCTCGAGAAGAGAGAACGTCACCCAAGCTTGGAACTATCTCTGTTTTCTTTGTTGTATCATCCTTTTCCAAACTCAGCTCAGAACTCCTGAACAACCCGCGTTTTACAGATCCTTCGCTTACAATCACACCATGCTCCGCATTGTATCCATTGTAACAAGCAATCGCCACAATCACATTCTCTCCATAAACATTCTCTTCCACATTTAAATATTCTGCATACCGTGATTTAACAAGCTGCTTTTGTCCTTGGTGCAAAACAGTCGCAACCTGCTCACCGACTCTCATGTTGTAATTTGTTGAGTATAGAGAGGCGGCCTTTTGTGAAAACCGAATTGACGCCAAAATATTTTCGGGGTTATTGTGGTGAGGGAATGCACTCAAGTTCGAGAGAGCCCCTAAAACAAGAGACTCGTGAATCTCTCGATGCTCTGATCCAATCACGATTGAGTGTTCTTCGTTTTGATCAATATACTCGACGATCCCGTGCTTCTCTCGATACCGCTTCAATTTGGTCGCATCTGCGGCGGGATCTTCGTCGTACAACTCGTTCAACTTGTAAAATCCATATGCCTCTGTGGCTCTCTTGTGGAATCCCGACACCAAATCTCTCCACGAATACTTTTCAGAAGGTAAATCTGTCAGGGTCAAGAGAGGCCGTGTTAAACGCCCTCCATCCGTGTAGATGAAAATGGTGTTTTGTGGAATGTTGAAATAAATACTTACGAAGGGAGGAATGAGGCCATTTCTGCGATAAAACTTGACGTTTTCTACAACCCCGATCGGATTCTCTACGCCGCCAACCCAATATCCGTTCACAAATAGTTTAGTAAGCACCGCCAGCATTTGGAATGTGCAGTTTTCCAATAAATTGATTTGGCAGTTTTCACACAACCATTTAATCATATCTTCTCTCGAGAGATGAGTTGTCACATGAGTTAAAAGCGTGAGCTGATTGCCGTCGATAAAGTCCACGGCGCCCATACGACCTTGGTCTCCGGATTCATCAATCTTGCGTAAATGTGCGAGCGTCGAGAGATACGACGTGCGGTCAAGCGGTTCCAAGACAAACTCTTTAGTTATGTCTGCTTGGTGCTTCCCAAACACTTCTTTGTAATGGTTTTGAACTAATAGATCGAGGCGGTCTTCGTATGCCGATTGCTCTCTATATAAAACATTTTGGAACGCGAGAGACACTTCTCGACACTGTTTGTCGCAAAACTCGGCAAAGATTTTTGGGAGCAGATTGTCGAGACGCAATTCTTCGTTTGTCTTGATGTTTTTGTTAAAAAGCAAACACTTTGTCATATGTCCCAAGTAGAGAGCCTTTTGCACATAGTTTGTCTCTCCAACATGGGGGAACAAATATTCGGACAATAACATGAGAGCGTATGCATCGGACTTTTCTTCCGTGAGGTCCGCGATGAATTTCACAGCGTCAATTTGCGTCATGACCTTGGCGGAGGCGTAAACACTCTCCATAAAAATGTCCAACACATCTTCGTACTTGGAGAGATCAAATAAACACGATTGGATAATTTCCTTGTCAGAGAGGACGCCGAGAGCGCGGAACAAGGTAAAAAGAGGAATTGGTTTTGAAACGTGGGGCATGGTGACGACGAAGCCGCTGCTTCCCTTGTTTTCGAGACGGATCGTTGATTTTGGCTTGGCAAAGTTCTCGGAGACGCTGCAAACCTCCACACATTTGTCAGAAACAAAGGAGAGAGAATTCTTGCACTTTTCTAATTTAGGGACATGGGTCTTCTCCTTCCCTTCGATGATGAAATAACCACCCAAATCATTCTTGCACTCGCCCAAATTGTAACGCATCTCTCTATGAAGACCAGCAAGAGAGCATAAATCCGATTGAACCATAATGGGGAACCGGCCGAGCAGAACGCGTTTCAACACAAACTTGTATACTTGGTCTCCAGTCTGGTGATTAATAGACTCTTCGAAACGTTTTTGCATTTCGAGGCTCTCGTTCACCGTGAGCTTTCTTGCAGAAGCAGCCCCGCCCTCTTTCAGCGGATCGTTGTCAAGATGTTCTTTGCCCTTTTTTTCAATAACTCCCTCTAAAAATTGTCGGTCTCTCTTGGGGTTCTTAAACATATCCGTCTTTTCGTCGTCTTCTTCGTCGAGAGGTCTCTCGTAATCGACGGGGATATCGGTCTTGTCAATCACATTTAGAAGCTCTACCTCGATATCGTAGTAAACATTGCATTCGTAGGTCTTGTTAAAATGACGCGCTTCATTGGGGTACATTTCGCGGTCTTCTGTATCCATCTTGATCTTTTCGATGTAGACGAGCTCGCCGGTTTTCCCGCCGCGGTACAATTTGCATTTCGATTTATAATCGCGGGTCTTTTCGTCGTATTTAGAGACAATGGTTATCGGCGGCATCTCTCGGAAAATCTGAAAAATATCTTGTTTAAAAAAATTATTGTACTTATCAAGATGATGTCTCACTAAACTCTGGGGGTTGTCTCGAAAATAAGAGTCTATGATTTCCCACCCCATTTTATTCCTGTTTTCATCCATTTTTATACAATACACTCACACTTTTCTTTTTATTATTCTTTTTGTATTGCTCAATAAATGGAAAAATGTATAGGGCAATAATATAAGAAACCATGTCTGACTTTATGAACACTGTGTTTGGTCCTCTCTCGGGCGAATACTGCCTTTACTTTTATTACCTCTCGATTTTCTCCATGTTTTTGTTTGTTTTAGCCGTTATCACTGGTATCATTACCGGCCTCCGCAGAGACAAGAGTTTCGGATTTTATGCGTCGGTTGTTGGCGCCTCTCTGATTTATCTGGTCACTTACTTTGTGAATCGACTTATGTTTTCCGTTTGCAGCAAGGCTTTGTAAGATGACATTATAACAATTTTTTTATTTTGAATGTTTTGTTCCAAATAAAAAAATGAGAAGGAGATCCGCTCCAAATGGTAAAAAGGAGGGATCAATCAGCCCGTCGGGCTTCGGAGCGTAGCGACGCTCCTTGCCGCCCTTAGGGAACCATGGGTTCCCTTAATTTAGGTAATAAATCAACAAATACGATAAGATGGCTAAAAGTATCGAGGCAATCCAGATTGGCACAACAGTTTTTTGTTTATAACCGATCCCAAACTGTCTGAATCCTCCTTGTTCATTATACATTAATTTTGGTTTTGTCCAATGGATTAAGGAAATTAAAAATAAAAAAACAAAAATTGATATTATTAAACGGTTATTTCTTAAATCAAACATTTTTATATATTTCGGTTATATTTTTTACTCGTAGCTTTCGTAAACCACCTTTTCGAAAACACCATTTAATAAATAACGGGTACCATCCATCAGCGTGCCATCCTCGAAAAGTCCCTCTTCAATGTCGCCATTTTCACAGATTCGTAAGCCAGAGAAAAGCACTTTGTTTTTAAAGTGACCGGTTTCGACGACGCCACATTCCGGACGAAAGTAGACGCCTTTAAATTCCTCATTGGCAAGAAAATTTCCCTCCATAATACCACCGTCTCTCAAGAAACTGACGCTGCATGAAACCGAAATTGGAGAATGTCGAACCGATTCATCATCATCATTGGTGCACATTTGGTGAAATAAAGAAAGAGCGGTTCTCTTGGCGGCATACAATTCTTTTATAGATTGTAATAAGACGTTGGTTTCGTAATATTTCTTAATACCTTCGTCACCGATGGTATTCAAGTAATCGTCGTGAAGTTTGCCGAGTAAGTTGGACATAGTTAAAATTTATTTATGATTAGCTCTCCGTCACTGAAAGTGCCTTCTTCAATCGAACCGTCCGCCCTGTGGCGCAGCCCAGTTGAAAATTTGCCGTCAACGAATGTTCCCTCTTCAAAGTCGCCATTTTTACAGATTCGCAAACCATTGGTAAGTACATTATTTTGAAACGAGCCTTCTTCGACGACGCCATGAAGGAGGTGATAATAGACACCGGTTTTAAGATCCCCATTGGCGTGAAATGTTCCGTCCATGATGCCACCATCTTTCAAAAAATGGAGACCAGTTTTGATATTGTCCGGCGCAGACTTGAGCGATCCACCATTATCGAGCTTGAACTTACCAAAGTAATAATCTGGTGTTGAAGAAGGATTCTTAAGTTCAAATCCCATAAACATCCTGTGGCGCAAATAAAGAATAGTTCTTTGCGCCGCATACAAATCCTTTTTATTTTGGAGCAAAATCTCCGTATGATTCTGGAAACATTTATCAAAGTCTTTTGTTTCGACTGACTTCAAATAGTCGTTGCGGAGTTTGCGAAAAGAATAGAGCATTTTTTTAATGATTTCTTTGTCTAAAAGTCCGAATCCGAGTCCGAGTCCAAATCCGAATCCGAGTCCGAATCCGAATCCGAGTCCGAACAAAACATTTCCAGCATTTTCTTCTTTTCTTCGCAACGAAGAACAACGGGAGCAACATATTTCTGATTCATGAATTCAATCTCTCGCATGTCTCTTTCCAACAACTCTCGAACAGCGGAACACACCTCGTTGTAAAAATCGTGGCGATCATCAACAAAATCAACCTCGTTCCCGTCAAACAAATCCTCAATCTTATATTTTACATACTTGTCATCCTTGCTCTCACTAATGATTTGAGAGAACACCGAGAGATAACAATACTTGTAAATGTTTTTAATAACCTCCGCACTCAGGGATGTGATGGTAACCAGCTGGCTCACCACAAACAAAATGTCTTTAATAATCGGATCATTGCGAATTTCATCAAACAAGAGAGACACATGCGAACTCTTCTTCGTCGGAACAAGATTGCACAAAGAATTCTTCATAAATATCGAGAGGTTTTTGGTCTCATGGATTGTGTCAAAATGTTTCACGATTTTTGTCTTCATCTCTCGAGAGATGTCGCGACCAAAGATGTTCAAATACTCCTTGATATTCTCCAACATTTTCTGGTTCAAATGTTTCAAGTAGCTCTCGAGGTCTTCTACGCGCTCCTTGTTCAAGAGAGCATTCAAAATGTGCATGACGACCAAATCTTGATTGTCCGACGGTTCAATGTCGGTGAACGAGAGGGGCTGTTCATCCTCTCGAATATGAACAATATTTCGGTGAGCAATGATGCTCATTAATTTCGTCAAGGTGATTGTCGACTGTTTCTTGCCATTGTCTTCCAATACATTGATCGCTTGCTCCAACGTCATCGTGTCCAGGCCGCGGAGCTTCTCTTGGCAAACAGCAACGAGATCGTCGGGGACAGGGACATCGTTCTGCAAGTTGCAATAATGAATATACGCCGCATAAATATTGTTTTCGCTGAATGTAGGAGAGGCTGCTTCCAAAACAATGGTTTTCTTGGCATTGGACAAAAGGAGCGGCGGATAAGCGAGTTGTTTCATCTCGTTGTAAATTTGTCCATAGTGGTTTACAAACTCGAGAGCCTGATCGGATTTATCTTGCAAATACGAATAAGTATTCTCCATAATTTTGGTGTACATGGTTCCCAAGTAATCGTGTTGCCTCTTGTTTGCGGTTTTGATCGATTCGTTGATTTCCGACAAGAGAGCCGGCGCGATAGTGAGGTCTTTGATTCTCTCTTCGATGCCTTGTGGGGGTTGGAAAGAGAGCAGCTTCTTTTTTAAAGCATGTTTCGAGAGAACGGCCATAATGGCGCGTTTACCATCAAGCATCTGATTGATCTTGAAATCGGACAACAAATATTTTTTAATCACGAGTGTCAACTCTTTCAAGAATTTGTCGGTAGTATATTTCTTGATATTAATCCAAGGCTCTCCAAAACCACTCTTCAAATCGTTCAGAACAGAACAAATGCAACGAAGCCCGGTCATGTCTTCCGAGTCTTCGAGAGGAAACCCAGCAACTTTATTTTGAAAACATTTATTTAAACAGGTGGGAACCGAAATGGCGGTTTGGATGACGACGAACGTGACGGCGGTGGTAAACAAAATAAGATTGCGCATCTTCCAAATATGGAACGGAGTTTTGTGATTCATTTTGTTGGCGTAGTATTTTACTTCAGTGATGTCTTCGCAAGAGAGGCGGAGAGTATGTGCCACAATCTTGTCTTGATATTCCGCCTCCAAATGATTGCACAAGGCCTTTGCAACGGTGTAAATGACGAATTGATCGGTGCCTCTCGTGGGAACGATGAAACATGGGTGAGGCTTTTTTTCTTCGTTTTCTTCTTTTTCTTCTTTTTCAATCTCTCTATCTCTCGATATCTCTGAAATAAAATACCCACTGTGTTTATCGACGATGGCGCCGTCAAACACTTCGCCATTCGACTTGACAACCTCTTGCAAATCGGTCTCATAATCATGACTCTCTGCCAATTTAAAGAGAAACGCTGGCAACAATTTGAGATTGGTCTTTTTACAATAATACCAGTGAATCGACTCGTTCAATACACCATTAATGACTGCCTCTCTGCAATATGTGTTTTTGAACTTGATAATATATTCTTGTTTTAGGGCAAAGTCGGTGATCGAGAGAATTTGGTCGCGCAAACTCTCGTAAGGAGAGGTGATAATCTCTTGCTCAGTTACTTTTGCGCCGATTTTGTAGGCACGTACGGCGAACGATTCGTTCTTGTGTTTTTGCAGCTTTTGTGTTGTGACCAAGTTTTTCTCCGCCTTTATCATGATTTTTGCCAGGCCTTCCTCAAAATCTTGCATAGTGAGTTGGATTGTGGTTTCGATCTCTTGTTTCAGGTTTTTCTTGGCAATTTTCTTGAGGCGGTCGTTCGCGCTCTCGACAACACTACAGAACTCACTGTTCTTGTCAAAGAGACATATGTCTTCTGGGTTGCAAAAGTCGACGTCGGCATCCGGCACTGAGATCCAGTTGTCGTGTTTACGAATAAAATAGGTGACGCGCTTTTTTACATTGGCCTCGATTTCAACACTCTCTTTTTCTTCGTTCGAGAGCTCGTCGATGGGCGTTTTGAGTTTTGGCAAAGTCACCAAGACCGCGTAGTTGCCTGCTTCTACTGGTTTCTTTTTCAAAACGATGGTTTTGGCGAGAGACTCGGCCGTGTCGTCGTCATCCACTTTGTGCTCTTTTTTCAGAACAAGCGTGAGGTAGTCGAGGAATTCTTCGCTGTCCATCTTCTTTTGTGCCTCGGCATGTTTCTTCAAAATTTCGTAAGGTGTGGCGTCATATTCTTTGTCAAAGTAGACCTCCTCTCTGCCGTTGTCCTTTTGCAAATTTTCCAACGATGTATACTTTTTCGCAATGACGCGCTTTAAACAGGACTTGGACTTTTTGGTGGCCTCTTCTTCGTTGATGACAATCTCGGCCAAATCCGGCGTATACAAATAGGCCATCAAGTATGACACTACACTCATGTAGAAGCGTCCGTGATCGGCAGCATTTAATCGGCTCAAGAGCTCGCTGGTCGACATTTTCTCCTCGAGTTTATATTCCTTCTTGATCCTGCTCAACAATTCGGTCTTCACATTGTCCAGCAAAATACTCGATTTGAGTTCGAGAGCTTCTGTTTCCAAAAGCATTTCGCGCTTGCCTCTCATGTAGTCGTCGACATAGGACTTGATATTGTCGTGAATCCGTTTTCGGATTTCCTTGTAGAACTCGCTCTTGGCGGAAACCGTGTCTACATACATGTAGAAGGGTTCATAGAAGGCGAGCATCTGATCCAAACTGTACCCGACATGATTTTCGTTGATAAGCGAGACACCGCTCGGAATAATCGACTGCAAAATGGTTTTGTAATCGGCGGCGTTTAAGGAAGGAGAGATGTCGAATGTCATGGGTTTCTTAAAAGCGTCGTCTTCGTATTTGAACTCTTCGTTGACGTTGTCGATGCGGTTTTGAACAACTTCTTCCTCTTTCAACGAAATGAATTGGGGTTGATGGCTCAGAGCGGTTCTGATCAAAATGTTTGTGTTTGGCAGATCGACGCGATTGAGTTCGGTGTTTGGTAGCATAATGACGGAACGGATAGTGACCGGTTCGCCATCCAGAATGCGGTGGAATGTGTAAAAGCAACTTGCGACAAGATCAGTATTCGCAACTCCTTTCTTGATTGTCTGAAAAAGAACGGGGCTACAAGATTCGTTTACAACTGGAATGATCCATCGCACATTTGTGTCTAAATTATCAAGCCGTTCAACGATGGGTTTATAAAACTCGTTGATAAGACGCGGGCCGAGGATATTTCCGTGTTTGTCAAAGATTGCAAACTGGGAACGCAATTCTTTAAACCTCGAGAGAATGTAGTGGGCGGTAGTTGCGGATTGACGTTTTAACAAGGTTTCGAGTTGATCCTGTATTGGTGATTTTATTTTTTCTGAGTCATTGTCGTCCTCTTGAACAAGAATATCTTCGAGAGGTTCTTCGTCGATTGGAGAGCCTTCGGGGATTCGGATGATAGCATTGCCTTCTGGCGAGAATTCCATCGAAGCGCCCTTCTTTTCTTTTTTGTCTTCATCTTCGTCTTTGTCTCCTTTGTCTTCGTCTTTGTCTTCGTCTTTGTCTTCGTCTTTGTCTTCGTCTTTGTCTTCGTCTTTGTCTTCAGACTCTTTGTCTTTATCAACACTTTGCTCCTCCTCTTTGAGCTCTAAACTTTTTTTAATAGTAAGATCAGCAATTGTTGAAATACCAGTCAAAGCGGTCGGCACACCCTTGTACTCGAAATCGATATAAAGCGTCTTGTCGTCGGTCGTTTTCACTTCAATCATATCTTCTTCTAAATTCGTTACCTTACCAAGGACGATATCGCCATTAAAATCCATCTTCACATCGGTGTCAGGTACTAAATGATGTTGTTTCGCAAAGCCGGGTTCTTCGCTCCGAGACAAGAGAATAATTTCGGTAATGGTCTTGTCGATCAGTTGACGCTCATCGAGTTCAAGCGACATCCGCTCTCCATCATTGATATCAAGTATTTTTAAAGTATCATCATTAATATATTCGATCAGGAAATATTTCAAGTGGAATTTGGCGTTTGTTGCTGATTTGATTTGTATTATATCTCCTAATTTTAATTTTATCTCCGATTCCAACATATATATTGTATAAAGTATATTGTTATTTTGTTTTTTTCGAATGTCGACAATTCCCGATTTTGTTCAATCAGTTTCTTTAAATTACGATGGCAAAGACTACCGAGTTTTAAATTTAGCGCCCGACTCTATTCCTGACGACGACATGGAAAATCGCATTTACAGGAGCGCCATTTTCACGGCCGATCAGCAACAACTTCTCTGCGTGGCGCCTTCAAAGTCGCTACCAAGCCTTCGCGAAACGAAATCCGACTTTGAAATCACCGAAATTGTCGAGGGTACCATGATCAATCTATTTTGGAACGGCGACAAATGGGAAATCGCTACCAAGAAACGGATCGGCGGTAACAACTTTTTCTTTAAAAACATGTACGACGGTGTTGAGGGAGCACTCCCAAATAAAACCTTTCGCCAAATGTTTTTCGATGCACTTGATGTGCCCGATTTGTCGAGCATCGATTTCGACCGATCTTTTTGTTACTCATTTGTTTTGCAACATCCTTGCAACCACATTGTGCAACCGATTTTGACGCCGCAGCTCTACTTGGTTTCCACTTACGAGTTAAAGGGTACGACGTGTGAATATTTGAATCCGCGTTCGCACCCCGAGTACGACAGATTTGTTGCAAGAAACATCAAAATGCCGATGTTGTTTGATTTTTACTTCAAGGGAAGACCGCTGACGCATGACTGTTTTGTGTCGAGTCCGAATCGTTTGGGATACGAGTCCTTGAAAAAACTCGATTTTGACTCCATCATGTCGAATCCCGAAAATTCGCCGATGATCCCTGGACTTATGATTACAGATTTGTCTACGGGTTTAATGAGAACCAAGTTTCTCAACAAACGTTATTTGGATCTGAAGGAGTTGCGCGGGAACAATCCAAACTTGCATTACCATTACTTGACTTTGCGCAAAACCCACCAGAGAGTGGATCAGTTTTTACATTTTTTCCCAATGTACAAGACTCACTTTGCCCGTTTTTCGGATCATTTTAACGGGTTTAAACAAGAAGTCAGAAAGGTGTATTGGGAAGTGTATGTGAAAAAGACCAAGCCGAGAGATAGTCTCGAGAATCCAATAAAGTTTTTTGTGCACAAGTTGCATCACGAGGTCTTTTTGCCCAATCACAAAGAGAATAAAAAGTTTTTTATTACGGATGATGAAGTTGGTCGGTTTTTGGACAGAGAGAATATCATGGTTCCATTTTAATTTGTGTGTATAATATAGAATAAATTTGTTCATGTTTGCGTCGATGCGAAAATCTGTGAAACTCTCGCGGTTCACTCGTAAATTTGGAACTGCAGAAAAAATACAAACATATGTAAATAAATATTTAAGTCAAGACAGCAATTTAAAAATTGAAAATTTATTAACAAATCCTTTTGATTTTACACATGCGGCAGTTGTCGACTATATACAAAAAAATCGAAGAATGTATTTAGAGTATGGACCGGAATCTGTGATTCACGAGGCGTTTATGAAACTGTGTCGCGCCTACGACGACACCCCGTTTTTCCGAATCATTCGGGGAGACATATTCGACTCCAAGTTTGAAAAACCAAGTTTCCGCAAGATCAAGTGCGTGTGGGTTTTTTACGAGTTGCTGAAGATACTCAAGGACAAAAAGAATAAGGCGAGGAAGAACCTGGATGAAATCCTCGATTGTTTCGAAGAAAAAGTAAAATCGTTGAACGAGGCATTGCGGCAATGTCATCTTGAAAAACAGCAAACAATGTTTGGTATTGATCGCGTTCTTGGTGTTGCGGATATGGAGTTACTGATATATCAGCATCCGATTCCTTTGTCGTCGTCGTCGTCTTCGTCGTCGAAAAAAAGCCGAAAGAATTCGTCACGTTCGGGTTTAAAAAAATAATATATATTTTATTAAAAAAAAAATTATGTCTGCAAAACAAAACATATTTTATTATAGCAATTATTGCCCACACAGTCAAAAGACACTCCAGTTTTTAGTCCGTGCAAATTTAACGAGCGAGGTTACTTTCGTATGTATTGACAAGCGTGGACGTGATCCGCAAACAAACCAAATGTATATCATTATGGAGAACGGCGACCGCGTGTTGATGCCGCCAAATATTCACAGTGTTCCGGCCGTATTAATGACTGCCAATAACTACAAAGTTATTTACGGAGAGGAGATTGTGAAGCACTACGAACCGAGCATAGTAAATGACAAAATGGTTGCCACGAATTTCAACGGAGAGCCATCGGGATTTAGTTTAGGCGGTTCTATGTTGGACAACCGAGCGTCGATGGGGATCTCGCTTCATTCGACATATACGGGTCGCCAAATGATTCACACACCACCGCAAGAGGGCAGTAACAATAAAATTAAAGATGGCGATACCACCATGACGAACCAGATGGAGGAAATCAGAAAGGCGCAAGACGCGCAGCTCGGGATTGGTGGAGCGAAAAACCCTTTTCTGAAACCTATGTAACGCAAAAGTAATATTTTTAAAAAAATATATATAAAAATATTACTGCAGTATTTAACAACACAAATTATGGACAACAAATCTTTTATCATAAAAACTTTCAACGACCACTTCTTCGAGTTTTTCGAGGATGTTTTGAAAATTTTGCCCGAGAATATGCAGCTTAAGACTGCTTTGCGATCTTTTCGCACAGTCTCCGAGATGAACAAGTCGATTCTTGTCAAGTGTTGGCACAAATTCGTTTATTCAAAGTACAGCGACGTGATTGATTCCGGTGATATTTCCTTTTTTTTCGAGAAGGATTACACAAATGACTTGAGCCACTTGAATAATTCAAACAAAATTATGGATATTATCGATAGCGTCAGACAGCCCGTGAAAGAGGCATGCGAAAATCCCGTTAATAAACAGCACGTAATTACTTATATTCAGAATTTGTCGAAACTTTCTGTCGTCTACTCTGAGTAAACGTTTTAGAGTGCTTGCTTCGTTTTTGCGTTTTTCTGTTTCCGCCTCCCGTAATTCCACCCGGTCCAAAAACGTAATTTTTAAGACCCTTGACCCGACCCCATGCTGCCCATCCAGTACTTGCAAGTGCAGTATACACTTGGCTAACAGGTTGGCCTATATAAAAGTCTTTGGTATTCATCAATCCGGATTGTAGATTGGTAAGTGTAATATTTGCGGGATTTTGAGACCGAGTTTTTTCTTGCTCTAAAAATTTTTTGTCCTCGTCCGGATTTGTAGGGATTCCACTAAAACTAAAAGTAGGGCGAAACAATATATCAAGATCGGACGCTGCTTCGGCTAATTCTTCTTCATTGATTCCCGGATCTTCGAGTACTCGAGGTATTTCATGCATTGTTACAGGTGAACCCTTTGCTGGAACTTTATCAAACACAATCGTATACCAACTCATTCTTATATAAAAATACACAATATTTTTATTTAAGCCATTTAAAGGAAACCTTAGGTATTCAGCCCTTCGGGCCTATGCCTTTTGATCCTTCCTCTTTAAAGGAAACCTAGGTTTCCTTTTGATCCTTCCTCCTTAAATTTGAAAAATAGTTTATTTGATTATATTAAAAAATTGTTTATTTGATTATATTAAAATTTGTTTATTCGATCATATTAAAAAATTGTTTTACTATAATCAAAAAAAGAGAAAAGGAGGGATCATAAGGGAACTACGTTCCCTTAAAAGAAGGCAGCCACATACTTCTCAAGCAAACGCTTGGATAGCTTAATGTTATCATATGCAACAACCTCGTTGTTTCGATCAACTCTCTTTCGCAATGAATCGTAGTCGTCATAATTCGTCAAATTGGTTAAATAGTTTACAGAAAGGCTGATGTCATGGTTCGCAACAAGTTCGGACAAAAACTTGTACAAGATGTTGACGTCATGAAACGTCTTTTCGTATCTCACATACTTGGAATGCTCGCCTCGCGCCCCGTACAAGTATATCAATTCGTCTTCCGCGTCATAGACAAGGAAAACGTTGGTGTCACTCTTGCCGTCGTAATATTCTGTAATGTTAATAACCATTTGAGGATCATAATAAGTAGTATTTGTTTCTTCGTCGTAATATGAGGTCATGTTTGTTTGATTATTAAAGTGAAATACAAACACATTTTTATATTCTTTTTTTTCAAATATCAATTCGGATGGCCTTTCCGCTCAAGAATCGCGGGATCCCTTTCTCCGACAATTCTTGGTACTTGATGGTGAGCATTTTCCCAATATATTTCGGCGCGTTTTTGAAAAGTTCAGTGCGATGTTCAAGAGAACCGATGGGGCGGCAATCGAATTCGTCGCCGGTTTTGGTCGCGCATACCCAGATCACGGAGCCAGCATCACGGCCTTTGGCTTCTTTAAACCCCACAATCACAAACTCGTCTTCCTCAAACTCCTTGTATTTTTGCAGATCGTGACTGCGATTGTTGACATACAGCCCGGCTTTATTGCGCAGCATGATGCCTTCGTAGCCGTCTTGGATATACTCGGTAAACTTGGTTTTCAGTTCTGTCGTGTTTGTTACCTCTTCGGTTTTTACAATCTCAAAAGTGGGGGGAAACAAGTGGGCATTGTTCGCTATGAATGCATGTCGTTCCGTGTACGCCGCCGGAGTCGGCAATATTACGTCGTAGATGTGGAAATGAACAAGTCGCATCTTTTCGGCGTCAACCTCGGTGCGTTTAATCATGCCGCACAACTCTTCGAATGGGTACTCGTTAGTGTACAATTCGCCATCCAAAACAATTTTAGGGTATACTTCGAAGAAGGGATGGAGCTGGCTGGTAATATGGCCCATGGTGACGAAAATTCCACCAGTTCGCGACTGCGTGATGATTTCGCCGCTTGGTAGTCGCATAATTAAACAACGGAGGCCATCGAGTTTGGGCTGCACGAAACAAGGAAACACAATCTTTGTGTTTTTTGCTGGGTTAAACACATGAGCCAACATCGGAAATACTTTAGACCCAGTTGCAGCGTCGGTGTCGTCCAGAGTTTCCGAGTATCGTTCCTTTTCCTTCTTGTCGTTCCATTTTTTCCGAATTTCGTTGCAACATTGTTGTAAAGCGGTTGTTTCGTTTTTTTTACCAATATTTTTGCCCTCGGTGTAGTCGGTACTTGTGAGCTGGAGCTTGCCCCCGACTTGGCCGTATTCCACTGTGTAGCGGGCTTTAACGCCGTCAGTGTAGACAGTGGCGGTCCATTGTTTCGACTTGCCGGAAATATCTTTTCCGTAGAGGGTGGGAAGGGTTTCGTGGAGTGTAAACATTGAAAAGAATTCTTTTATGAATTGGAAGGATTCATTTATGAATTGGAAGGATTCTTTTATGAATTGATTTAGGCAGAAACACAAAAAAAAATAAAAGTAATTTTTTAAAATTAGTATTTAAAGTGGTTTTATTTTGTTTTACATATTATAAAATGAGTACATCCCAACAACAACCGTCATCCGTATTCGCAATTGCAAACCAGCAGCAAGCCACGACCTCGCAACAATCCGCCGAACAAAAAGATTCATTTAGACTCCCCGATCCAACTACTTTACAGAATGTAACCAAGTTTGCCATCTCGGAAGACAAGCCGGTCATGCTTGATTATTGGACCGCCTCCATCGAGAAGAAGGCTTTAATCGGTGTCAGAGAGAACAACGAGAAGCTTTTAGTAAAGAGTGACGAGGAGTACACCAGTCCTATTCAGAAGATTTTCAAGGCAGGCAATGATTTCATTATCATGACCGAAAATTCGATCTACATTGTTGACAACAAAATCCCCACCAAGCGAATCTCTTAAGGTAAAGGAAACCTAAGGTTTCCTTTTGATCCTTCCTCTTACCTTTTTATGATTATAGTAAAACAATTTTTAATACAATCAGTAATTAATTTTTTAAAATTAAAAATAAAAGCGGAAATAAAAAAGGGAAGGATCAAAAGGAAACCGTAGGTTTCCTTTATCATAAATAAAACCACAGATGACAACCGATAATAGCGACGACGACGATGACGACCCCGATTACGACAATATTGTTGTGGATGAAAATGAAGTAGAGCAAGACCACACCTACTACTTAACCATACCTTTCAAAAACCCAAACAACGACCAGTTTAGCGACGGTTTTTTGTACGACATTGCCATCACCCCCGAAGGGTTTTTCAAACACCCCCTTGAAAAAATTACCAACCATATTCGCGACTATAGTCCCAACTTCATTCCGGATACTTCGAAGCTCGAAATTGTAAAAACCGCATACTGTTTTTACAATAATACTGGCACCAGTGAAACACCTTGCCGTCTCACTAACGTTTTGATCAAAACATTTTGGCTGAAAATCGTCCAGCGCCGCTGGCGGAATGTTTTGAAAAAACGACGAGCCCTCTTTTGCAAGTACTTGAAACAACGTGAATATGTACATTTTAGTAGGCTCCCTGGTTTACGCGGATGTTTGGCCGACATGCGCTAAATAGCACGCGCGACACAATGGCATATAATTGTCACTCCCAATCACAACTTGCGCCGACTCGCTACTAACCCGGTGCGAGAAAACCGCCAAGTTTCCATTTTTACACATTCCGCAAAACGCATTTAATTTCTCAACCTTGTCCGCATAGGGCACCAAATCGAGCATCGTCCCGAACCGTTGTCTTCGAAAATCGCCATCGAGACCGCAAATGTGGACTTGTTTCTTGTATACATCCACCATTTCTACCACGGTTTCTAATAAATCTCCGAAAAACTGACCCTCGTTGATCAAAATCACATCGGCATCGATCCACATTGATTTATCCGACAACGTGTGCGTAAATACGCAGGGAATTTCAATGCGATCGTGCGACGACAACATTGTTTCGCTGTATCGTGTGTCGAGCGAGTAATTGATAACTACGATTTTTTTGCCAATAAACTTGTACGCCTTGTAGTGCTGGATGAGGCGTGTGGTTTTACCCGAAAACATGGGGCCCAAGATGAGTTCCAAATATCCGCTGTTGTTTTGAACAAACGAGGTCATTATGATTATTATATTTTATTATGAATACTTTTCTAAATACTTGAATGTCATTGTGTCTGATATAAAATAATTAAGTAAAACATCGACTTTGCAGTCATAATTATGAATTACGATTTCCATTCGCTCGATGATTTCGGGTGTCACCATTTCCTTGTGGTTTAAAATCAAATAATTATAGTAATCTTTGATGATTTGTTTTTTGTCAATGTTGTAGTGGATGCTGAGCATGTGTATGAAGCGTTTGATTTCGTCGGCTCCTTCAGAGCCTTCTTGGCGGTTGGCTCCTTCAGAGCGGTCGGCCCCCAGAAACATGTCGTGCAGCCGTTTCCAAATATTATTATCAATAATATTGCTTTGCTGAACAATCACATTTTGATTCAACTGAATGAAATTAATCATACTCCGAATATCTGATTTATGCAGATTCTGGATCGTTTGTATATTTTCATTACTAATGTCGAGATTTTCCTTGTCGCAAATGTCACGAATAAACTCGCAAATTTTCGAATTCGGCAACTGGTTAAATCGAATGCAAACAAACTCGTGCTGAAGCGACAACTCGATTTTGCTGATATAATTGCAAATTAAAAAAAACTTCACATTATTGCCACAAATCTGCAACAAATATTTGAGAGCCTGCTGCGCGTTTTTAGTCATATAATCCACTTCATCGAGCACAACGAATTTAAAACCGGTTTCAAACAGATTCTTGGTCTTGACAAACTGATAAATTTGGTTGCGAATGATGTCGATCCCTCGTTCGTCCGACGCATTCAAATGGATCACGAGACTCTTGTTTTTTTTTATTTTCTGGTACTCATTAATCAAATTAATGATCGTTGTGGTTTTCCCCGTGCCCGGAGGGCCATAGAGCAAAATATTTGGAAAATTCTTTTTCTTCAACATGTTGAAAAATAGTTTTTTGTTCAGGGGGTCCAAAACAATGTCGTCGAAGTTGCTCGGTCGGTATTTCTCTGTCCATGGAATATATTCTTGTTGTTGTTGTAGTTGCGACATTTAGATTAACTACTGCTTTAACATTTATATAAATTTATCATAAAATTAAATGCAAGAATTAGACGACGAATGGATTAAGTTCATTAATGGCGAAACTCCCGCCGCTTCAGCGGAACCCAAGGAGGTTGCGAAAAAACCCGAACCACAATTCAACGAGCTCTATATTTCAACAAAAACCAAACTTCTCTATTTAAATCAAAGTGATATTGACGTAAGTATACTCTTTTGGAACATTCCCGTTATCGAGTACTGGAAACCACTGGAGGGAGTGACGAAGAAACAAATGAAGGTTGCCTGTCACTCAAAAGAGGAATGTCAACAAAATGCCGAACGCCTGAGCAAATCATACTATTATACCGAACGAATCATCAAACAAATCGACAACCCCATTGCGAAAAAAACCAAATTCAAAGACGAACGCAAAGTCACCATCGGCATATCTTCGAAAAACGTCATGAACTACCGGGGCAAAGACAAGGGTGGGGCCATGTTCAATTGCATTGCGCTCACATTTCGTTTCCGAAATGCTGTCAATATTTTTCACGAGATCCATGTAAAACTCTTCAACACGGGGAAAATCGAGATTCCCGGTGTTCTGAACGCGGGTTTGTTTGACAGAGTAAAACATTTTATTTTAACCACGCTCCAGCCTTATTTCGAGACCCCCGTCGGTTTCAAAGACATTCCGAGCGAAAATGTTCTCATCAATTCGAACTTTGAATGCAATTTCAACATCAATCGCGACAATCTTCACACGATTTTACGGAGCGATAAATACAAGATTGACACGATGTATGACTCGTGTAGTTATCCGGGGGTTAAATGTAAATACTATTTCTGTAACAAGATTGGGTTTGATACAGAAAAACAACGCGGCATCATTTTGCCGGAAGACTGCCACTTGACGGTGGAAGAATTGATTGAGTCGAAAAAGTACACGAAGGTCAGTTTTATGGTTTTCCGGACGGGCGGCTGTTTAATCGTCGGGAACTGCTCGGAAGAAATTCTTCGATTCGTTTATGATTTTGTAAAAAAGATTTTATTCGACGAATTTGAAGAGATTTATATGGATGGCAAAGTGGAACGAGAGGAAGAAACCGATTCCAAACAACGGAAACGGAAAATTGTTGTTTCGTCTACATATTTTTCAGATATTAAACGTATTAAAGAAGCTTAAAAATTTTTTTATTTTTTTCGTTGTGTTTTCTTTGCATTTTTGCGTTTTTGTTTTCTTTTGCTTTTTCTATTTCTTCCGCCGTGCCAATCACCTTCTTCTTCGTCAAAGACATTTTTTTCATTTGCCACTGCCTCTGCCGCTAAAACCTCTCTGTTCTTTTTATTGGCATCTTTTGCGTCATGGTCGATATTGTTATCTGCGGTCTCGGCATCTCTATTGCTTTGGAAATTGTTAAGAGATGCAACTCCTTGTTGTTCATTTGCGTTTGTAACCGTGGTGGGCTCGTCTTCGTTTTCATAGTTGTTAAAGATATTATCTAACTCGTTGGCAGCCAAATATTCTTCGTTTTCGTTTTGGTCATTCAAAAATTTTACATGAGATGTCACTTCTTGTAATTTAGCGGTAGGAACTGATGTCATTAAGGACTCAACATAATTTCGAAATTCGATCTGCTCCGAGGGTTTCCATTTTGAGGGTTCATCATTCAAATTTCTGTTGTTAATCCAAGCAGTACATTTTATTTGGTTGTTTTCCGATAAATTATTATAGTCACTGACTAATTTTTCCAACTCTTCTTCTGATAAAGGAATCAAGAAAGAGTCAATCATTTGTATAAACTGTTTTTTTTTGTCTGGTTTCCACGAATGAATGCCTTTTAAGTTCAAGTTGTGATTTTTCCTCCAATCATCAATTTGTGTTTTGTTCTCTTGGGACAATGTATAATATTTATTCAATGCGTCGCTGATCTCTTCGTTTTCGATCTCAGTTTTTAGTCTATCAAGCAATTCTTTTTTGTATTCCCAATCATTTTTTGCACGTGTAAATACATCATTATGAGCAAATTGTAGAAGACTCAACGTCTCTGAAGTACCAAAATCAGCAATATCAACCGGGGTACAGTTATCCAAATTATCTATTATAGTTTTAGAAATATTATTTCTATTAGATTGAATCCACTCGTACACTGGTACAGGTATGTGTTCGTTATCATTTAAAACAATACACAAATAAAACTTCTTCTCTTTTTTTTTATACACGTGCAAATCTTCGATATCCTTGACTTTTACGTGGCAATCGCTTTGTTGTGGGGGTTGTGGGGGTTCTGCGAGATTAGTGGTTTTGCTTAAGTCTACAATAGCCCCCTCGCGTGTTTGCTTCTTATGAGATCTCTTTTTTTTCCCCAAAACGACTTGGTCATACAAACTCAGCGCTTTCTTGGTTTTTGCATTTGATTTCAGGTTTTCCAACTCTTCTTTGCACATTTCAAGCTTTTTTTTACAGTCATCCAACTCTTTTTTGTACTTTTTGGGGGATTTATCGACGTTCTTGGCTGGTTTATTGTTAATCGCAACTGGTTCATTGTTAAGCACAACCGGTTCATTGTTAAGCACAGCCGGTTCATTGTTAAGCACAGCCGGTTCATTGTTAAGCACAGCCGGTTCATTGTTAAGCACAGCCTGCTCGGCAAATTCTAAATCTTGTTGCTCAATATCAGTTTTGTTAAACTCAGTGTTAAAAATTTCGTCAAAATCAATTTTTTTTAAAAATTCGTCAGGATCAATTCTTCTTTCTTCAAACGTTTTTCTATGTTTTTCTTCTATTATTTTTCTATTCGTTTCGTCTAACGTTTTGGTTTCTTCTATTTCTTTCATTATTTTTTTATTTGTTTCGTCTAACAATTTTGCATTATGCTCTTCTAACCTTCTTCTACGTTCCTCATGTTTTGTCAGATATTTTGTTTCTAAATCTTTCCTAAAGCGTATCACTTCTTTCAGAAGTTCTATTTTATATGTTGACGCATACTTGTTAAAATTATTTCTTAAAACTTCCGCCTTTTCTCTTATTATGTCTGTTTTATCCTTTTTTGCACCAGTATAATCGTCTTTCAATTTTTGAACAATTTCTCTCCGTTCATGTGTTAACTCGTGTCGAATGCCAGATTTATTTCTTTCAGTTAACGTACCAATTTGCGTAAGAGTTTCCATGCAAACCTTATTTATTAAACCCTTGATTTCATTCACAAATGCTGTCAGATTTGTTCCAAATGCTCTTTCTTCATCTGTCTTATTTGGTCCTCGAGTACCTCCTCGTAGTTTTTGGGTGATTCGCATCAATCTTATACTATATTTGTCGACTTTTTATCTGGATCCAAATCATTGTATTGGACCTTGCCTTTCAAATACGCACTGTAAAAGATATTTTGCTCCGTGTTTACGGTGGAATACACCTCTCCCATTTTCGTAATCATGAAAAGAACCGAAGTAATAAAAGTCGATGTTGTCTTGTCGTCTAAATAATACTTGTACACAACCACGCCGGACAACGCAGTATTTATAATAAAACAAACGAGAGCAAAGTATCCAGTTTTTTGGTACAGTTTATCGTAAAAAAGGATCACTCGACTTCTCTCGTCGGGCATTTTTTCCAACACGAGACCAACCGATTCGTTGTCGTTCTTGCATTTCGGGTTCGCGTCCAAATAGGCGATCAATTTCCCCTCTCGCTTGATTTCCGCGAAATACATTCCTAAAAAGGCGATGAGAGTGATGCAATTAAAAGAGAAGCCGGCATTGTATAGGGGGTCCGCACCGAGCTGCGCATTCTCCGAAATTGTACATACGTGGTCGCCGCACTCTTGGGGCACAAATAGAATGAGGAACGATGCAATAAGAACGCGGTAGAGTTCAAGCAGAACGGTGATGGTCACTCCGGTCTTTTGTTGGAAATCTTGGTCCTGGATTTTGTCCAAAACCACTTCAGAGAGCTTACGTTCAGGCGTAGGAGAGTTGATTTCAATGTCGACAAACGATTCTGTGCTTGTTTCCATTGGCTGTGTGTTATATAACAGAAGTGTATATTTTTTTTCATTGTATGACGATCTTATCCTTTACAATTTTATCCATGAGAGGCAGCAAAATCTTGCCAATATTGGAAATCATGAACGGCGGATTTAGGATAAAAACGTGTTCGAGCTTTTCCAAAAAGTTTTTGCCATTGACTTTTCCCTGCTCGGAGAGGAGGGAAATAAAATCTTTATATCTCTCGACACCCGTCATGGTGAGTCCTTTCATGTCGATAAATACCACATAACTGCTGCATGTCTGAAGAATCTGATCGTTGATGCGAAAAATGTAATAGATGAACTCCATATAAATCGACGGGTTCATGATGGTTTTGAAAACACTGTAATTGAAATGAATCTGATTTTCTTCGTTTACGCGAATAATTGTGCCAAACAGGGCATTCAAATCGATGTTTTGAATAATGGACTGTGCGCAATCAAATTTTTGCTTGTTTTTGAACAAAATGTTTTTGGAATTGGCGGAATAATATTCGGATTTTATGGAATTGATTTTGTCCAAAATGTTTTGATCGCTTGACATTTTTTTTATATTAAAGCCGGACTTTTTTTTAAATAATTATTGCGTTAAATTCACATTTTATATTTCATTTACCAAAATATAAAAATGAGTCAACAAGCAAATGCAGCTGCCAGAAAGAGACGCGCCGGAGGCGCCAGTTTACAAGAAGTTCCACCCACTCCTGCTCAACCCCAATCGAGAGTCCAACAACCACCTGCCGGCGGATTAACTTTGCCCCAGGTGATTTCTCTTGTCGACAAGCGCCTGACTACTTTAGAGACTTTTATGAAGGAAAGCAAGGCAGATGTGTCTGCCCCACACGCCGACAACCAGGCCGCTTCAGAGGATGCAGTCAATGCTCTCGCAGACGAAATCAACCATAAGTTTGTAATGCTGGCTGGAGAGGTAGAGAATTTGAAGGACATTGTTCTTAAACTGCAGGCCTATACCATGGAAGTCAACAAGACCTTGTATGAAGAGAGAATTCATGTGCTCTCAGATATGGGTCCGGAACCGAAGCAAGGCGATAATCTTGTGCTTGAATTGTCGGAGGACGAATAAATAAAGGGAACTCGCCGTTCCCTTTAAATCCCATGCTTTTATTTTTTAGTAATATTCAAATAATTATTATTAAAAAGGAAGGATTATAAAATTTAAAAAAAAAAGGAAGGAAGGATTATAAAATTTAAAAAAAAGGGAAGGAAGGATCATGCAACCATATTCATCCGAATGGGCTCTCCACTTTTGTAGTTGTGAATCACAAAATCGTCCACTTCATAATCGTCAATCTTCTCTCGAATCGTTTTAATTTCGATTGTTGGAAATTCGAACGGTGTTCTCTCCACTTGACTTCTCATGGGCTCGATATGGTCTTCGTAAATATGACAGTTGCCCATAAAATAGACAAACTCGTGCGCCTCTAATCCGCAATGTTTAGCCAGCAAATGTGTTAAAAAACTGTAGCTCGCAATATTGAACGGAGAGCCGAGAGGCACATCGCAACTGCGTTGATACATCGAGCACGACAATTTATTGCCATCATGGACATTGAACTGGCACAAAATGTGGCAAGGCGGGAGAGCCATTTCGTCGAGTTGCAGCGGGTTCCATGCGGTCATAATGAGACGTCGACTCGTTCTCTGCGAAGGGTCCTTGAGAGCCTCGATGATTTGTCCAAGCTGGTCGATTCCCGTGTTCTCTCGCGGCTGTCCAGTCACGGGATCGTAAGGTGTCGCATTAAAATGTCGCCACTGGTAACCGTAACCGGGTCCGATGAGTCCCTCCGCATAGTGGCCGAGACCTCTCGAATCCAAGAATTCGCGCGTGGTATTTCCGTCCCAAATGTGCACATTCTGGCTCTGCAAAATCTTGTTATCTGTATCTCCGCGAATAAACCACAAGAGCTCTTTTAGACAAGATTTCCACGCCGTCTTTTTCGTCGTTAAAATCGGGATTCTGCCATTCTGCAGAGAGAATCGCATCGAGTAACCGAAAATGCTCTTGGTTCTCCCGTTGCGACCCTCCTCCCATGTGCCTCTCTCCAAAATCTCTCGAAGTAAGTTCAAATACTGTTCCTCTTGATGCTGTTGCATGTCTTCTTTTTTTTATATACTACCTCCGATCTCTTTAATTTTATTTTTTTTGTAATAGTATATACAATGGAAAATATTATTCATGAAGCAAAATCAATAAGTAATCAACACACCTTTTTCAACCATGTGTTTTCAACCAGCGAGGAGGGCAAGGCCGAGATTCTGAATGTGGTTCAGTACTCTCTCTCCGCCATCCTTCCCGTTGTTCTCTTGAACAAGACTGTCCAGAAGTTCATTCCCGAGGCCGACATCGAGAAGTCTTCTCTCGAGCTTTTAGCAGAAATATTTATCCAGATTGTCGTGATGTTTATTGGCATTGTGTTGATCCACCGGGTCATCACTTATTTCCCTACATACAGCGGTTACAAATACGAGGGGTTTAACTTGACCACTGTGATATTGGCCTTCTTGGTGATTGTTCTCAGTCTCCAGACGAAGCTCGGAATCAAGGTAAATATTTTGGTTGACCGCGCGATGGAGTTGTGGAATGGACCCGGCAAGGAGAAGAAGAAGGAGAACATGAAGTCGATGAACAACAGTGGCGACAGCCATTCGCCAAGTAGAGCCGATACTCTCGACAATCCCACAATGCAGAGTGGTATGTTCCCTCCCCCGCCTGCTGTCACCACCACAAACCGAAGTTCGGGCCAGGGGTATGATATGATGAGATCTGTTCAACAAGGTGATAACATGATGAATGACTTTGGTCCGGCGCCTGCCAATTCGGCTCTCGCAGGTGGGTCGTTCTGGTAAAGTAAAGGAAACCAAGGTTTCCTTTTGATCCTTCCTTTTGATCCTTCCTTTTGATCCTTCCTTTTGATCCTTCCTTTTGATCCGATTTTAGTCGTTTATTATTTTGTAATAAAAATAATAAACAATAATATACTATGTTTGGTTTTAGTTTTTTTTCGAGACGACGTGAACCACCAAAGCCCGTTGTAAAATTGCCTTTTGTTCAAGTGATTCCGGTTGAAGAAGTTAGACAAGCGATTGTTGCCGAGGAAGTGAGTCAAACGGTTGTTGAGAGTCCTCTCGAGAGTCATGTCGAGGAGATCAAACAAGAGGTTGTCGAGTGTCATGTCGAGGAAGTTGTTGAGAGTCCTGTCGAGGAGGTTAAACAAGAGGTTGTTGAGAGTCCTGTCGAGGAGGTTAAACAAGAGGTTGTTGAGAGCCATGTTGAGGAAGTTGTTGAGAGTCCTGTTGAGGAAGTTGTCGAGAGTCATGTTGAGGAAGTTGTCGAGAGTCATGTTGAGGAAGTTGTCGAGAGTCATGTTGAGAGTCCTGTTGAGGAGGTTAAACAAGAAGTTGTTGAGAGTCCTGTCGAGGAGATTAAACAAGAGGTTGTTGAGAGTCCTGTTGAGGAGGTTAAACAAGAGGTTGTTGAGAGTCCTGTCGAGGAGGTTAAACAAGAAGTTGTTGAGAGTCCTGTCGAGGAGGTTGTTGAGAGCCATGTTGAGAAAGTTATTGAGAGCCATGTTGAGAAAGTTATTGAGAGCCATGTTGAGAAAGTTATTGAGAGCCATGTTGAGGAAGTTAAACAAGAGGTTATTGAGAGTCATGTTGAGGAAGTTAAACAAGAGGTTATTGAGAGCCCTGTCGAGGAGGTTGCCGAGAGCCACGCAGAGTCAAACTAAACAAAATATTATTTTACAAAAAAATTAATTTACGTTTTGTAAAATCGAAATAATCAAAAAAAAATGCTGTCCAAATCCGTCATCAAATTTCACGAGTCTGTCTGTCCAATCCAAGTTCGAGAGGGTTGGCACTTTGGTGTTTTCGAACTCGATGTTGGAGAGAACCACACGTCTTCCGATAACCTCAAAGAAATCAACATCATGTTGGACAAGTCCGGCTCCATGGACGAAATTTGCGCCGACAGAAGCAGCAAAATCGATCAAATCAAACACGTCACCAAAAATATTTTGCACTTTGTTAAAGACCGCAATGTGACCATTGGCGTAAGTGCGTTCAACAATATCGTACAACAAATTTTCCCACCCGTTGCAGTGACCGACAGCAATATCGACGGTTTGATCGACCGTATTAAAAAAGTGTATGCTGCCGATCAGACAAATATCGGATTGGCTCTCCAAACGATGCGCGAGAGCGCATCCACCTGCGAAGATCGACACAACATTTTCATGACCGACGGCGACGCCACGATGGGCGAAACTCGGAGCTCCGAGTTATTGAAACTGGTCGACAAAAAAGCAGAGAGCAACACTTTTATCGGGTTTGGTATCGACCATAGTCCAGAGATTTTTGTCGAACTGAGCAACGTGGAAAATTGCAACTACTATTTCATCGACAAGATCGAAAAGTCCGGATTAGCTTACGGCGAGATTTTGCACAATATCCTTTTTCGATCTCTCAAGAATGTGAAAATCACGGTTCAGAACGGTTTGATTTACGATTGGAAAACAAACAGTTGGGTAAATGAAATGGTCGTCGGAAGTTTGGCGAGCGAGAGCAAAAAGACCTTTCAGATTACAGCGCCAAACACGGCGGATGTAATTATTTCGGTTTATGGCGATCCTGGCATTCATGAGACTTTTGTGCACAAAGAAGGTGCGTTCGAAAACTTGATGAAGATGTATTTCCGACAGCGCACACAAGAATTATTGTTTCAAGCAAAAATGCAGGCATTAACGTCGGCAACAGACGAAAATTCCACGCTAAAACAACAAATTGCCCAGTTCACGAGAGACATGAAGGAATTTATTAAGGACAATGATCTCTCGAACGACCCTCTTATGCAGAATTTATGCGACGACATGGTGATTGTGTACAGAACACTTGGCACAAACCTCGGTGTTATGTATACGAGCGCAAGGCAGACCTCTCAGGGCAATGAGCGTTTATTCAACGTGAACGACACCCCCGCTCCATTTATGGATTTACAAGATGACGCGCTCATGAATGCGCACAGCTATGGTGTGGACTCGCCCTATTTCACCGAAAAACTTGCTGGAGTGATGCGGGACGTGAGTTATCGACCAACAAGAAGCACCGCGGATGGCCCTCATGCTACGGCATTATCAAGAGACGATTTTCTCAATGATTATACGCTCCCTGATGGTAGTCTATATTTCCCCCAGCTCTTTCAAGTGCCGTTCGGTACGCCCGTAAGTCAAGTATGGAATCATACGTTTACTACTAATACGTTACCTCTCACTTTGGACGATCTCTCGACCGAGGAACAAGAAGAAGAACAACATCAAAGTGTTGAGGTCTCGCGGTCTGCCTCTGTATGACCTTTTGGGTCTTTCGAAGGGTCTTTCGAAGGGTCTTTCGACTCTACCGCCGACAGGGTTTGATTCTCGAGAGGCTCTCGCTCTCGCTTTTGATCTTGCACAAATTTTGCATAATAATGATTTCCTAAATTAAACGCATTTGATAACACATTAAATAAAGAACCATAATTAAAGACATGCACAAATTGATGATCCTTTTTGAATTGAATACTATAATGCCAAAAAGGCGGCACATACAATATATTTCCAGGTCTCACCACAAACTCTAAAAATTTCATCTTTTGATATCCTCCCATGTAGGCATCTTGCGGTTTCCAAACGTTGAGAGGCGAACTGAACTCATACTCTCTGTAATTCTTATTGACAATCATGTATTTAGTGCTCCTCCACGGCGTCATTTTCACGACAATGTTGTCTTCTCCAGTGACATAAAGATACCTCCTCTCGTAAGTGTGATACATGAGAGGCGTGGTTGCCCGCGCCGAACCAAACATCACGTCGTATTTGCTGAAAACCGAGAAATGTGGCTTCAGATACTTGTCAAATTGTTGGTAATACTTTTGGATACCAGTTTCGTCAATAAAATACGAGTTGGAATCGCTGAAATATTTCGCGTCGTTGTCCGTCTCCATGAGAGAAGAGGCTGCGTTCAAGGTAACCACAATACTTTGCGAAGGCTTGTCGGCATGATAGTCGTCGGTGTCTTTCACAAACACGTCAAAACTCCCGTAATCATCGTTGAGAGCAAGAGAGCTGAGATTTTGATCGAATTCGCTAAATGAAAATATAAAAGGTTGTTTTAGGTTTGCGCTGTCATTTAATTCCTTGTTGGTGGTGAAATCGGTCTCGTAAATTTCGAGATCGTCCCCTTTTTTTAATTGAAACATTATTTGGCTGTAAAGGATGACCATTAAAATAAAAATTATAATTGCATACATTGTTTTTTTGCAGTATTCATAAAAAACAGCAAGACTATTATTTACGAATTTTTCCTTCTCATATCGGCGGAATATAAAGATAAAAAGCCATCAGACACACTTATGTACATGCTTTCGCTTACTGGGGAGAATATCCAAGCTCGAGAGGCACTCTTCCATAATCGGGCTCATAAGTGCTCTGATTCCAGGGGCCTACATCCACCTTGGGAATGATGGGGTCGCTTCTGAGCTGGAGATTGGCGTTCTTGAGAGTCTGACCAATAGTGTCTAAACCAATGTGGTAACCAGCCTGCAACATATCTCCGGCAAGAATTGACCCCTGGTTCATGTTAACGGGGTTCAAAGCAGCCCACTGACTATTGGTGTCGGCAGGGAGTAGCTCGTTGGGAGCAGCGATAGGCTTGTGGTTGCTATCCTGAGGAATAACTGCGTCAGCGGCGGGGGCGGCAGCAGCAGCTCCGGCAGAGGAAGCGTCAGTTCCGGTCTCCATCGAATCCATACTAAAAGACTTGGTGTCAGAGTATGACATTAAGAACCAAGCCAAAACAAGGAAAATTACCAAAACAAAAAGTCTTTGGGGAGTTGCAACTTTGGAAAAACCACTTTGAATACTTCTTAACATTTCATCAAACATCGAATATTTTTATATATTACGGCTTGATAAAATTATTTTTCTTCTAAATCACTTTCGTCGCTATCGTCGATGTCGTCGAGCATGTACAGATTTTTGATTCGACGGGCTTCTAAATATGAAGAAAGTGCTAAAGATTTTGCGAGTTTTGCCTTTTGGCGCGCCTCTCTATACATTTGGTAATAAACCTCGGTTTTCTCTTTCAAGTGTATTGTGTCGCTGTCTTTGATTTCATCTACATCCAAATTTATTTCTAAAATATCGTCGTCCAGGGCTTCGATGTCTTCTTCTTGGTCTTTCGATTCCTCTTCTTTGTCCTCCTTTGGTTCCTCCTTGAGTTCTTTGTCCTTTGGTTCCTCCTGTTCTGGGTCCTCCTTGAGTTCCTCCTTCGGTTCCTCCTTGAGTTCCTCCTTCGGTTCCTCCTTGAGTTCCTCCTTCGGTTCCTTCTTGAGTTCCTCCTTCGGTTCCTCTTCTTCAATAGTGATTTCAATAGTTTCATCTCTCTTGTCTTCTTCTTCTCTCTTCGACGGTTCCTTTTTTGCTAAATCTTTCTCCGGTTTGTTTCTCTTGATGATGCACTTTTCGAAAAGATTTACCGGCTTGATTACCATAATTTGTTTGAGCTCAATGTCGATCTGGAAACTCTTGGTTGAGCAGCGGACTCCCTGCACTTCCAAAATACTTATCAGAGAGGTATTCTCGTTGATTGTTTCGATGTCAACATCGTCTTCGTTTTCGTCGTAAATCTTGAGAGGCGTGGTCCCGATGCGCTGACTGATGTTGACACGCATGAGATACTGCTTCCCCGTCTTGAACAATTTTATTGTCGGTGTAAAGTAGCTCTCGATGTCGTCCTCGTCCAAGTCCATATCAAACCATCTCTCGCGATTGTTGTAGATGTGTTTGCGAACAGTTTGTTCGAGAGTTTCGATCCATTGGATAAACTCTTCGTCGTCATTGGTAAACACAAGATCGGCGTGTGATTTCTTGCCAGACTTTACAATTCCTTGCTTTGTTTTGCATTTGGGACTTTGAATATATAACTGTTTTTTATTCATAAGGATCTTGCTAAAATGAACTCCGCCGGAGATTGTTGTTGGCGTGATGAGACTAATTTTGTCAAATTCAAACTGAGAGTTCGTATCGTAGATGTCGCCCATATTTTTTTTTTATAATACTATGGACGATTTAGTTTTTAATTCTTTTATCGCGGTTCTTATATCGCGTTCCTTACATCGCGTTCCTTACATCGCGTTCCTTACATCGCCCAATTTTTGACAACATACTCTAAATGCACTCTCTTAAAGAGACAATCAGTGATTTGATCCACAACGATAATTTAAAAAATAATATTTTCAAACCGATCGGCGCAATTATTTACAACGAGGTTTATTTTTATGTTTTGCTCATTCTCGTTTATTGCGGTTTACTCTTTTTAGCAATCTTGGGGAGTTTGTTTTATCTTTTGAGTATTTATAAAAAACTTCGCACGATAGAAGAGAGATTTTTATCTCTCGAGAGTATATAAAAAAAACAAACATGCCTCAATACGCAAACACAGGTGCATTCGGAAGTGCCGTCTATGGATCCGCCGGCGGCCAACAACATATTGCTGCTCCTCCCTCTCAAGCCGGAGGTAATAACCGAAGATCACAAAGACAAAAGCGAAGATCAGAGAGAAACAAGTCGAACAGAAACAAGTCACAGCGCGGTGGAAAGAACAAGAACAAGAATCGCCAGAAGAACAAGAGTCAGAAGAACAGACAACGCGGAGGAAAGTGAATGAACGCAAACTTTTAAGATGCAAACGGAAGGATTTAAAGGATTTTTTACAGTGTTCTTTTATGTTTGAAGAAAATCTGAAAAAATGGGCTCTCCTCGACAACAAAATTCGCGCGTCGAATGCAGAAGTCAGAGAGATGCGAAATCAACGTGACCAGCTCTCGAACACCATCTGCAATTTGATGAAAACAAATGGTTGGCAAAACAAAAAAATCAATACAGGTGACAGCATCATTACCTATTGCGAGAAGAATGAAACATCTTCGCTCACATTTACCTATTTGGAAAAATGTTTAGCTGAAATTATTCCCGAGAGAGAAAAGGTCCAACAAATCATCAAATACATCAAAGACAAGAGAGAAGTGAAGCGCACAACCGATTTGCGACGCGTCTTTTTGAACAAGACAACGACCGACGAAGAAAATGAAGATTAGATGTGTGTGTGTGTGTGGGATGAAACTGCACGGTGTGCTTTGTGGAAAAAACACCATATATAATGTCTCGAACAATATTATATATGGACTCCATTCAATTTTATAAATTAGAAAAAGGCTGGACAAAATTGGCCTCGTTACACGATGGATTTATCGGCGGTGAGAGCCTGGCAAATCTCCAGATTCCTCTCGGACTTTTTTATAATCAGTTGTCGTCCGAGTCTACAATGGGATTTGACGATATTATGAAGGCAACCGTCGCCGACGACTCTTTCTTTCCATCCTCCGCCTCCTCATCTCATACAACACGCAAAAACAAACTCCGATTGAAAACCACCAAGAAGCACAAATAATAATTGTAAAAAACTTAAACATTAATAGTTAAGAATGAATATCGCAAACATCGTTAATTTTAAAAAAAAAATGTCCAAAGTCATCAACGTAACACCCAATATTAAAATCGAAGTGATCGAAACCACCGAAGACTCAAAGAAGAAGGGTCGCAAACCCAAGGGCGGCAAGCTCATTGTTAAACCTGCTGAGACTGTTGTCCAAGAAGCCCCTCTCGACAATATTATTTTGCATCTCAAATGTTCGTCCAAGGATTTGAATGAGTTGACTGCCAAGACGAATTCTCTCGCAACCATATCGTACAATCCCGTCGTGCCCAATATCATGACTTACAATGACACGAAGAACAATTTTTGCACATATGGCGAAAATACCAGCATCAACAACAGCGCATACGCCTCGGAAATCGTGTGTAAGATTTGTAAAGACAAACAGGCCGCCGCCGAAGAGAACGCCGAGGACGCGACTTCGCTCAAGGACATCAATGCCAAATTGAAGCGTCTCAAGATTAATTTGTACAAGAATAATCTGGCTGACAAAAAATCCGCTTGTTTCTGGTGCACTTGCGACTACGACAATCCCACTTGTTATATTCCCAAGTACGAGTCGGACTCCGGGATTTTTGCTTATGGGTCTTTCTGCCGCCCGGAATGCGCCGCAGCTTATCTATTGAACGAAAATCTCGACGACTCGACCAAATTCGAGAGATACCATTTGCTCAACCAGATTTATGGAAAGATTTACGAGTATACGAAAAACATCAAGCCCGCGCCTGATCCCTACTACACTCTCGACAAGTTTTATGGGACTCTCACAATTCAAGAATATCGCAAACTCTTGAAAACCGAACATATGCTCCTCACGATCGAGAAGCCTTTGACACGCACTTTGCCCGAGTTGCACGAGGAAACCGACGAGATGATTTTGAACATCGGATCGAACAAGAGCAACACGGGGTCTTACAAAGTGAAGCGACAGAGTGAGAAAGTCTCTGGACCGAGCAAATCGAATATCATGCTCTCTACTTTTGGACTTTGTGAAAAGAATTGACCGGCGCAAAAGAATTGACCGGCGCAAAAGAATTGAAGAAAAATAAAACACCCGTCTGGGTGTGGTTTTAAATCTTCACCGATTTAAAGACATAATTATTTACCACTGTAATTATGTCTTTTGTTTCCTGTTATTTAATGGGCGGTCTGGGCAACCAGCTGTTCCAAATTTTCGCAACCTTCGCCGCTGCGATCGATGCAAATCTCTCGACAATTTTTCAGTACTCGGAAACTCTCCAGGTAGGCAAACCACGCCCCACATATTGGCATTCGTTTTTAGAGAGGCTCCTACCGTTCACAACCACTTCAATTAACGTTTACTCTTGCCCACGCATCGCCGAGCGGGGGTTCCGATATGAGCCGATCGTTCTCTCTCCATCGACGACACCGAGCTGTTTGTTTGGTTATTTCCAGTCCTACAAATATTTTGAGAAACATTATAATCAAATTATCGAGCTGATTCGTTTGCGAGAGAAGCAGACTGAAATTGCGAAAAAGACCCAAGTGCTCTCGGGAGTAACCACCGTTTCGATGCATTTCCGATTGGGCGATTATGTTGCATTGCAAGACTATCATCCAGTGTTGTCGGTGAAATATTTCGCAGAAGCTCTCAAACATATTTCGGAGAAGCTCTCGGTCGACAACTTTCGCGTAGTTTATTTCAACGAGAAGGACGACCAAAATACCGTCAATATTTCCATCATGGTTTTGTCACGCAAGTTTCCGAATATCGAGTTTGTGAGAGCCGACGTCGAAGAAGACTGGGAGCAAATGCTTTTAATGAGCTTGTGTACGCACAATATTATTGCAAACAGTAGTTTCAGTTGGTGGGGCGCGTATTTTAACTCGAATCCTGATAAAATCGTTTGCTATCCTGCGACTTGGTTTGGTCCGAAATGTGCAGACAAGGATACGAGAGATTTGTGTCCACCCGATTGGCATAGAGTTTAATACTTAGGGAGTCTCGTCGCAGTCGATTCTCTCTAAACATGCTTTGGCACATGTGCAGCAACGAATATTGATATCCATAAGCGCCTCGCAACAGTTCAGTGTGCATCTCCAGCATCCAATGCAGCATTTGCAGACGGTGGCGGTGGTCTTGGTGCATGTCATGCAGCCCTTCGATACTCGTTCCATGGTTTCCGGTTTGGTTGCTTCCAATTTCACTTCTTCTACTTTTGCGTCTACTTTCACTTCTGCTTCGCTCATTTGTTTTTATATATACTTGTCATAAAAAAAAGTCAAAAACAAATTTTAGAGAAAATGTCGTCCGAAGAAGAAATCACCACCAAGCTCCTTAAAAAACTTCCGCTTTTTAAAGAACTAAAAAAGAGCAAAAAAATTCTTAGCAAGAAGGTTCGTACGTTAGAATACAGTGTCAAGTATTTGGAGCACGCGAATGAAAAGCTCAAAAAGAAGATTGTAAAGAAGAGAGAGTCGCCAACTTCTGTTTATGTCAAAGAAGAGTTGCTCGATTATGATCACAACACGGTTTATAATGTGGATGACGAGGATGATGATGATGAACCGGTTCTTATTTGTGCAGCCGCCGATGTCAGCATGCAAATCGAAGGAGTGAACAATGAGGATACTAGTGCGACTCAACTCGGCACAGAAGAGGAAGGAACTCAATCTGTTGCAGAAGGGGAGGAGTCTTCATCGGTCGGCAGCAACGAAATGCAAATTGATAGTTTTGAAAACAAAGATGACGTCTCGTCTTCAAAAGAAGCGTCAGTCGAAGAAGAAGCGTCAGCCGAAGAAGAAGCGTCAGCCGAAGAAGAAGCGTCAGTCGAAGAAGAAGCGTCAGTCGAAGAAGAAGCGTCAGCCGAAGAAGATAATGCAGAATCTCAATCTCAAGCAGCCGCATCAGAAAAAGAAGAGGAAGAAGAGGCTCAAGAAGAAGAGGCTCAAGAGGCTCAAGAGGAAGAGGTTGAACAAGAAGAGGAAGAAGAGGTTGAACAAGAAGAAGAGGAAGAGGTTGAACAAGAAGAAGAGGAAGAGGAGGCTCAAGAAGAGGAAGAAGAGGAAGAAGCCCAAGAAGAAGAGGAAGCCCAAGAGGAAGAGGTTGAACAAGAAGAAGAGGAAGAGGAGGCTCAAGAAGAAGAGGAAGAGGAGGCTCAAGAGGAAGAAGAAGAGGTTGAACAAGAAGAAATGGAAGTAGAGGAAGCTCAAGAGGAAAGCGAAGAAGTCTACGAAATCGAATTAAACGGCAAACCGTACTACGTAACTAATACAACCAATAGCGTTATTTACGAAGAAGACGAAACCGGCGATATCTCGAAAGAAGTTGGCATTTACAAAGCGGGAAAGCCACACTTCTACTAAATAAAGGAATGAACAGCGAAGGCGTTCCGCCTTAACCAACGGTTTCCTTTAGATCCTTCCCTTTTACTTTTGTAGAATCTTCAAATAAGTCTATAAACGAAAAGACAACTATTGTTTCCTTTACACCTTTGAAAATAAAAAGGAAGGATCAAAAGGAAACCTTGAAAATAAAAAGGAAGGATCAAAAGGAAACCTTGGTTTCCTTTACAGGAACGCCATTGGCATGGTGATGCGTTTACTTCTGTTGTTCAGCGGAAGATTTCCTTTATTTAAATCGTATATAAATGTCTTCCCTTTATTTTCTTCATATGGCGTTTTAAAATTAAGAATATTCACAAAATCATCATCTCCCATTTTAAAATCAAGTTCATAAATTGTGTACAATCCATTTTTTGTTTTATTTTGGAACTGTTTAAAATCATATATATTCATATTCCGTTCTGTTCCATGTGAAAAATGCAAAATATTTTCATTATCATTAATATCAAAAAATACATCACGATTTATAACGATTCCTGCGTTTAATGCGCGGGCTTGCAACAAATTATCTTCGTACCCCCAGCCCCAAAAATTCGGAAACCCATTGATGCGCGCGAAATCTCTCCCTAAAACCGAGACAATGCCCCCCAGCGTGTACTTGAATCCGTAAAAATGTTTGATAACTCCTGGTGTTGTCGCATAGTCAAGCATATTTTTTCGCGCAGGCATATTGTCGACATCATTAAAAACAAACGTGATATTTTGATAGTCGTTCGGATACATTTTGGCGGCAATAATGAACCCAATATTTTTCATGGCCCCGCGATTAAATGAACGTGTGTCATTTTGGTGGACAATCATATATTTGTACGACCCTTCTTCATAGTCCTCCATCACGGTCTTCATGTGCGCCTTGAACTTTTCTAAATGTTGGGGTCTGTCGCGATACGGTACAATAAATATAATTTTCGGGACAATCGACATTTTTTTCTTTATTTGTTCGTATATTATTTTGCCTATTTTTTTATTTCGCCTGTAACAACGAGGGAGGAACCAGAGTGACTTTGATCGAATCCAGTTTCCGAAAACATTTGCTAATGGTCACCTCGCTCACTTTGCAAATGGCCGCAATGTCGCCCTTGCTTTGCGCCATGCTGAACACTTGGCACACGAAATAAATAATTCCCGCCGCAATCGAGTGGGGCGTATTGTCCGGGATCAGATTGAGCCGCTCAACTTTGGATGCGATGAACTTGCAGAGCATGGTGTGGTCCTTATTTATATTCAGTCTGCTGCAGTACCGGTCGATAAATGCACTCGGAAGGGTTGCTCCCAGCGCAGTGGTCTCGACGCCATTGTTGCGTTGCACATTATTCAGAATTTCGAGAGCCAGACTGCAGCCATGGGTCGCACTGGCATTGTCAAGATTGAATATTTCGGCGATTTCGTGTGGCGTCCGTGTACACCCGTTTAGTCTGCATGAGATATATATAGAGGCCGCTTTGATGCCGTCGCGATTGCAGCCGCGAAACATTTTTTGTTCGGAAATATCCTTGTGGATTATGAGGGCATCGTCGATAAAGATCTTGGGGATGCCCGAGTTTTGTGCCATGGTACTGATGTACATGAACTCGTTATAGAGCGATTTTTCTCGGTGTGGGATCGACTGCCATTCGGTCCATTTTCCAATTTTGCGCATCTCGTAGGAGGATTTGCCGGTGTACAATACTTTGCAACCGAGAGAGGATTCTTGGAGCAACGGATTCACTGGATTTCCACAGCGTGTGGGGTCAGCGGCATGCTTGTCGTCACTTCCGTAAAAACGCCATTCGGGGCTGAAATCGAGGGTGTCTTTGCATATTTGGCTGCATTGTTGGTTTGCACATGTGGGAAATCCGTCTTCCATGGTGATTAAAACCGAGTTGCAGGCGGAGCAAACGTCGTGGTCGTAAATACATTCAATGTCGGTCTGGGGAGGGGCTTCGTTGTCGAGTATTTCCCATATTTTCGTTTTGTCCTGGTTTGAGAGTTGGTTTTTTTTCTTTTGGGTTTTTGATTTGGGTCGTTTCTCAATATCCATTTATAAATATTCAATATGTGTTTAGTTGAAAATTAAACGCAAAACAAAATATTTTATTTATGATTATAGTATAAAAGATGCTCTCGAATCTTCAAAATATTGGGCAAAACGCTTTACAAAATACTTTGCAAAATGTTGGGCAAAACATTGGGCAAAATCCAGGGGCTTTACAAACGGCTTCACCTGCGGCTTCACAAACGGCTTTACCTGCGGCTTCAGCAGAGGCTTTACAAACGGCTTCAGCAGAGGCTTTACCGTCGCCTCAAGCTTTAAAAAGTGGCATCGTCCAACTCATGACCGAACTCAACAACGACCCCGAATTCAAAAAAATGATTGCAGACAAATGCACCGAATACACATACTCGGCCATCGACGAAAAAGCCGGCAAAGTTGGCCAAACCATCGCTGATTTGCGTCAACTGCACGAAAATTTCGAGAAAACCGACACATCAAACTTTGAATCTCTCAAAAATGCCTTTGCAAAATACAACACGGATTTCAACAATATTGCCAGCAATCAAAAAATAGTCGGAGGCAACCGATTTAAGAAGAGTCGTCGGAGATCTTCTTCTCGAGCTTTTCGAAAAACTCGCGGTCGTAGACGAAGTTCCCAGTAGGTTTATAATTCGAAATCGGCGTAAACACTTTGCTCTCCTTCTTATCGGTCGTCGGTTTTTGCATCAATCGTTCGTTCAAATTGTCGCCTTGGCCAATGTCCAACTTTTCAATCACATTCCCCGCATCATCCACAATCAGCCCCATCTTTTTCTTGATTTCGGTTCTCACATATGACGGCACAAAATGCGCCCACGAAACAAAGAGCGAGTTTGGATGCATATACCGAATGTAAAATTTATTGTCTTCGAGCTTGTCGACTAAATAAGCGATGCAGTCGGACTGCTGATAAACAGGCTCTCCGAAAATATACTCGGGCACTGTAAACCAAATGTATTTTTCGCCAAGGCGGCTCCTCGCGGTGATCCGAATCTTGTTATGGATGCGATTCAGTATCTTGTTAAATATCGATATTTGCCGCAAATCCTTCTTTTGTTGTCTCTCGTATAATTCATCAATGTTTATTTTGCCATTCGTTTCTTCTTCGTCAAAAAGAAATATTGACATGGTATTTTTTTTTATATAATAACCGGAAAGTAATTATATAAACAGTTGATCGCATGAATTCAAATAAGAATGAACATCAAAAATATTGTAATCAACGGCGGCGGTCCCATCATATTTAATGCCTACGGCGCCCTAAAACAAGCCCATTTATCCGGAATTTGGTCGCATGAAAACGTGGAATCCTATTACGGCACGTCTGCGGGGAGTATTATCGCCGTCATGCTTGCTCTCGAATATTGCTGGGAGGATTTGGACGACTTTATTATCAAAAGACCGTGGCAACATGTGTGGAAATTCAGTCTGCTAAATGTGTACGAATATTTTACCAACAAGGGCATTTACGGTAAGGACATGTTTATCGATTTCTTGGGGCCTCTCTTCAAAGGAAAAGACCTCGAGGTCTCTGTCACTCTCAAGGAATTTTTCGAAGTCAGTAAAAAGAATCTCTACATTTATGCCGTGGATTTGGCGACGTTTGAACTGGTCGAGTTTTCTCATTTGAGCCATCCCGATATGCCTGTGTTGGAAGCCGTCCGGGCGTCTTCCGCTTTGCCTATCCTGTTTCAGCCTGTCGAATATCAGGGGCATTTATACACAGACGGAGGCTTTTTATTAAATTATCCTCTCAGCAAATGTAGGGCAGAACCAGAGACAATTCTGGGGGTAAAAAATGTTTACACAGAGTCGTCGAGCTTAAATGAAACCAAGGGCATTTTCGAATATTTGTCGTATATTTTAAACAAGGTTTTGGATCGAGTCCATCTCTCGTGTGATGTTCAAATTCCGTATGAAATTAAAATTAACACTGGTTTTATCGATTACTCGGTGATTCATACTTTGGCAAACAGCGCGTCGGAGAGAGAGGCGCTTATTAATAAAGGCATGGCGGAATTGAAGTCATTCATTATACCTTCGTAACAAACTCGGACAAATTGGCCTCGGTAATTTTCGCGTCAAACTCGAAGAACTGGTTGTCCTTCATGAGCTTCACGGTAGGGTACGACTCGATTCCAAATTTACTAATCATCTGGGTCGTCTCGGGTAAATCGGAGTTGGTGCAGTCAACGTCGATGCATTTCAGCTTGTATCCATTGATCATTTTGCCGTCGTTTTTCGAAACAAACTGTGCCCATTCGGGCTTTGCCTTCTTGCAGTGAGGGCACCAGTTGGCAAAAAAGAAATAAATGGTGGTTTCGCTGTCGCCTCTTGGCTGGTGAATCTCGGCTAAGATCTTGTCAGCCTTGGGCGCTTTCCACGTGTTGTATGCATAATATGCCGCCACCAAAAATATGCCTAAAACTATAAATATCACGATTTTACTTAGATGAGGTCTCAATTTTTCAGATATAATTTCGTAAATGGTTACCATTTTTTATTTTCTATACTTTCAAGAGACATTTTAATAAGCGCCGTTGTACGATAGACAAAACTTGATGAATAGGGAAAGGATTGAAAGGAGGGATCGAAAGGAAGGATCGAAAGGAGGGATCGAAAGGCATAGGCCCGCTTCGCGGGCTGAACACCTGGGTTTCCTTTCCTTTATTTAGCAACACAATATATATATACAACAAATGGTTGCGTCCAAAACAACCAGGAAAAATTATCGAGTGTTTACACTCGAAGACTACAACAGCAACGACGGCATGGTCGTGAATTTGTGGGGCCCCGCCGCATGGCACTTGCTTCACACCATGAGTTTCAATTATCCTGTAAATCCGACCCGCGCCGACAAAATCCATTACCGAAATCACATTTTAGGCTTGCGTAATGTTTTGCCCTGTGGCAAATGCCGTGCGAACTTGACTGAGAATTTCAAGAAATTGCCTCTCCGTATGGCGGACATGAAGAACCGAGAGACCTTTTCCAAGTACATTTACCATCTTCACGAACTTGTCAACACCATGTTGAACAAAAAGTCGAATCTCTCTTACGAAGAGGTCCGCAACACGTATGAAAATTTTCGGTCAAGATGCGTTGAGAATAAGACCCAGAAAAAGAAGCCCAAGAAAGAAAGTGGCTGCACCAAACCCTTGTATGGTAAGAAGGCCAAGTGTTTGTTGCGCATTGTTCCGCAGGAAGAGAAAGAACCGACGTTCCACGTCGATGCAAAATGTATCAAGAAATTAGTTTAGATAGAATATTTGTTCTCGTGATATATTATATATTATGAGTACTTCGTCAGGATCAGAACCGATCACGACTAATATAAGATCTCCAATAGTGGATCCGGTTCAAGAAAGTTCTCCAACGGAAAATCCGGATCAAGAAAGTTCTCCGCCAAAAGATCCGGATTACATATTTAACGAAGATTTATTTAAAGAGAAATTAAATAGAGTTATTCTTGGGTCCCGCAACATAACAGGTTCCACAAAACTCACCGTGGACAGTATTCAAATACCAGATTTATCGAAAGTTGCAGAGATTTTTAAGAACAAAAAAATCGGCGATGAATATACTCTTCAAAAATTCGATGAAGCTAAAAAATCGGGTAATAAAATTATAGTCAGCTATGACTTTTCCGAAGAAAAGAGAGACAATAAATATGATTATCAGAAAATTAAAATGAGTGGAACATTTGAAAACAATACGATTCAAATCAATGAAATTGCGGAAGGCGGAACGTTACCAGAGTCTTCTTTTATGTCGGGAGGGGCTGGCAACCCAATCGAAATCTCTATTGGACTCAAATTTCCCAAAGCGCCTGCACCACCAAAAAAAGTTTCAGAGGAAGAGAGACTTTTTTTGGAAAAACTTGAAAACGTGATTCTCTCCAAACTCAAATTTACATATGAAAAATATAAAAATAAAGTTACTGAAACATTGGTGGTTCAAGATGTTGTTATTGAAGAACCGGCTTTTGCGACAATTGATCAATATTTAAAGGATAACAATATTGATAATGAGTACGAAATACTCGAATTTGGTCAGGCTGAAATCAGTCCAACGGATATTCGGCTATACGAATTTAAATATGACTTGAAAACCGAACAAAAAAATGAATTGTTGGAATATGTTTTAGATGGAAAATATAAAAATGGTGTTATCAGACTCGAGCGTGCCTATCCAAATCTTACGCTTAGTTCTCAAACTGGCGGAAGAAGCCCTTTTCAAGAAGATGGTCAAATTCGTTTTATTATTGGTATAAAAAAGAAACCTATCGTGCAACAAGATGAAGAAAGTACAAGTGCAGCTGACACGCAAACAGTTAGCCAATCAGAAAATCCTGAAGAATTTAATGAACAAAATTTTTTAAATAAACTTACTGAAAAACTGAAGGGAGAACGTACAGCTGTAAGAGAAATCAAAAAAAAAAAATTAAAAAAAACTATGAATGTAGACCGTTTAAATATTACTGATTTTTCACGAATTGCTTCATTTTTTAAGGATAACAAAATTGGAACTAATTATGAAATACTACCATTTGGTATAACTTTCATTGATGCGGATGGTACAATTAGTTTACTATATAAATTCAGAAATGTTAAAAAAGAAGATTCTGAGTACGACTACTTTGAGTTTAGACTAACTGGATTTCTTGAAAATAACGGAATTACTACCATTAATGAATTTAGTCAAGATGGTGACGGGCGCATAAGAGGCGGAGCCGACAGACAGAAAGTCACACTAAATATTGGAATTAAAGTTCCAAAACCAGCTCCAAGTGCAATTCAACCGAAACCCGAATCCTTTTTAAGTGACGAAGCCAAGTACTATAAAAATTTATTAGTCAGACTTGGAAGAGACACCAAACACATTATAGTGTCTGGAAACAAGGCCGACGTGTTGCTCTTCATGATGATGTTGAAAGTGAAGCTCGACGCGCAAACAAATCGTAAAGGACCGAACGGCACATGCAACGAACTCTACAAAGACCCTTTGATTCATTTGGAAGGAAGAAAAGTTGCGAAACGTTTGAATTCATACATCAGTTACTACGAGAAGGCAGTTGCTGGCAAAACAGACAATTACTCTATGATGGTTCAACTGATATTGTTTGATTTGAAAAAGTTGTGTGCTTACGACAGCAAGACTCCCAGGAAAGACGACTTACAGTATTACCAAGTCCGAAAAATCGAAGAGAAGTATACGAAGGATTTCGGATTCAATACAAAAAAAAAAGAGTTTTTAAAAGAATTGACAGATCGGTTCCCAACAAACGACGCAGCGAAAACATCCATAACAGGTGCCGACATCGAATCTGCAAAAGAAGATTTTAAAAAAACCGTAGAATCTGAGGTAGGCATTTATAAAGATGGATTGCTTGAAAGTATCCAAACAAAATTTCCGGAAAGTAAATTAGAAGAGTGTGACCGGTTTTTGAAAGACCCGCTTTCGAATACCTCGGAAACAATTGCCGCAAAAGAAATACAGTTAAATTCAAAGTGCAATCCATATCTAAAAAGTCTCTTTGATTTAATATTGCAAGACGACTCGATGCTAAAAGATCAGGAAGAAAATATAACAAAACTAAAAGATAAGGAAGAAAATATAACAAAACTAAAAGATAAGGAAGAAAACACTACAAAATCCAGTTTTCAACGTTTAGAAGCTCTGAATCGCGCACATGACGTGCATATAGCACAGTTAAAGACAGATCACAATATTCTGGATATCACTGTAAACTCTGTGCAAAAGTTAAACAGCAGAATTGGCATTGTCACGTTGTTACAAGAATTGCAAGACACCTTGAATAAAGAAGGTGTAACCAATGACGAAATACTGAAAAAGCTCTCGCCCGAAAGTATTTCGTGGGGAACAAAGCTGGGGTATTTCACGGCGGTCGCTGCTGCGTCTGTTCCGTTCGGTATCAAAAAACTTGCGGAAAATACAGTTACACCAGTTGGTAAAAAAATTGTGGATTATTTGAAATCCTTGAAATCCTTGCCATCATTACCAGAACAATATACTGCAGAAAACCCAATGATGCGACCTACAGTGAATGAAGGACCCTTGCTCAAGTTGTCAACCAACGATAACGATGATAAAGATAATTACGATAAAGTTTTGAGAAAGTTTATTGAACTGTTTAATAATTTCGATAAGATGACGAAAATCGCCTGGAACAACCTGTGTTTTTTGCCGGTGTATTATTTTAATCCGAAAAGTTTGAATGGCAAAGATATTAAGAATTTGTTTAATCCAAATGACGAAGATATGAAACAGCGTATTGCACAATTCACCTCATGCAATAAACCTATGGTTGCGATTCCTTTTAAATATGGGGATATCAATGTGATTATAATGATGCCAAAAATGAGCAACGACACAACTGTTGTGGAGCAATTTTATTCCAAAGAAGGCGACGATACTATACAGAATGTTGTTCAAGAATTTGTACGAAAATTAAAGAGTTCTTCAATGAGTGGTGGTGGCTTGAAGGATCTTTTTAAGAAAACTCCTCCGAAGCCCACTGAGCAAGAAGAAAGTGAAAAACATAAATCTAATTTACTGTGTGAATCTATAAGTTTAAAAAATGATAGTGCGGTTAATAATCTTTTAACACAAAAAAATGAATATTTAAAAATTGACAATGTTTGTGATGATGATGGTGATACTCCATTAACTAAAGCGATAATAGTTGGTAGACTGGATTATGTACAAAAAATTATTGAAAAAGGTGCGGATGTAAACAAAGTGGTTGTAGTTCATAATATTGAAGATTCGCCATTGTCCTTAGCAGTAAAGGACAACCATGTTAATATCGCGAAGCTGCTTATTAAAAATGGTGCGGATGTAAACAAAGTGGTCGGCAAAGAAAAAGAATCACCACTGCACATCGCCTCGCGCAACAGCAATATTGATATTGCGAAACTGCTTCTCGAGAATGGTGCGGATCAGAAACAAAAAAATAAAAACAGTAAAACTGTGTTTGAGGTTGCAAAAACGCAGGAAATGAAAAAATTGCTACAAAAACCTCCGGATCTGAATCCTGTTGAAAAATTGACTCCTCCAAAGTCAAATGTTGAAACTAAAGATGAAATTAGTGAAAATCCTATTATTTCACAAGCCCCGAAAACACGAGTTCGAACTCAAACGTCTCGGCAACAATCCGTTGTTGCATCTTCTTCAAAGCCTCCTTCAAATCCTCCTCCAATTGCCCTTCCTCCAAATGCCCTTCCTCCAAATCCTCCTTCAAATGCCCTTCCTCCAAATCCTCCTCAAGAACCAATGACACTGCTGGAGGCGGTTGAATCCGGTGATACTAATAAAGTTAAGGAGATGTTGAATGAGAATGCGGATATTTATGAAGAAGACGATGATGGTAATACACCAATTAGTGTTGCAATAAAAAAAAGAAATCAACAAATTATTGATTTGCTTTTAACTAAGGGTGAAGCTACGTATTTGCACCGACTTATTTTTATTAATACTGATGAGGAGATTAAAGAATATTTAAATAAACTCTCAGATTTAAAAATTTTAAATGCGCGAATGACAAACAGAGACACACCTCTTTTACTTGCGTTTAGATTGGGTAAAGATGATGTTGTTAAGTTGCTTTTAGAAAAGAGTGGAGCATTCGACTTGCATAAACTTATTTTGGATAAGACAGTCACGGCGGATAAGATCAAAAAGGCTTTGCAAGATTTTAATCCGTTTGTGGCAAAAGCTTATGATAGCCAACTGACAAGTGGAGAAACGCCTCTTTTACTTGCGGTTAGACTTGATAAAATCAAAATTGTCGAGATGCTTTTGGATGAAGGTGCCGATGTGAATAAAGCGGACAATACAGGATACACTCCATTAATAACAGCAATACAGTATTCTGACGATACTAAACTTGTCGATATGCTTTTGGATAAAGATGCCGATGTAAATAAAGCGGACAACGCCGGATACACACCATTAATGTTTGCGGTATCAAATAATAATGAAATAATTGTCGAGACACTTTTGATAGCAAATGCTGATGTAGATCGTCAAGATAATAATGGAGGTACCGCTTTAATATTCGCTGCTCAGTACAAAAATAGCAATATTATAAATCAGCTCTTGAATAAAGGCGCCCAAGTAAAAAATTCTGATGGTTTAAGTGCAGTAGATTATTATGACGGAGACGATGAAGTTAAACAATTGCTTATACAGAAGCAAGAAGAACAAAAGAAAAAGAAGGAACAATCCGACAAATTGAACGAACTAATACCAAAAGCTATGGCGGATATCGGGAAACCGCAACAAGAACAAGCCGAGCAAGAGAGACAGGCTGAGCAAAAGAGACAAGCTGATTTACAAGCCGAGCAAAAGAGACAAGCTGATTTACAAGCCGAGCAAAAGAAACAAGCTGATTTACAAGCCGAGCAAAAGAGACAGGCCGATTTACAAGCCGAGCAAAAGAAACAAGCTGAATTAGAAGCCGAGCAAAAGAGACAGGCCGAATTACGAGCCCCAAACCCAGTCCTTCGTGATATCAGACAACAACTCCACACAATAAACGAAGAAAAACAGAGACAAAAACAAATCAAACCCGATAACGAACAATTAAACAAAGCAAATACCCTTAACACAGGATTGCTGGAAGCGAAACTCATAGAACCTGACGATCAAGCAAAAGCAGAAGCTGAAGCAAAAGCAAAAGCGGATAAGGAAAAAAAAGAAAGTAGAATAGCAGAACTAAATAAAAGTTTAGACATATCAATGCAAAAATATACAAATGAACAAAAACTTGCTCAGGAAAAGAAGCAAGCCGATATTGACCAAGTCAACAAACTAATAAGTGATGCCAAGAAACAGCAACAAGCGCAGGCGGAAGCAGAGAAACAGCGACAAGCCGAGCAAAAGAGACTAGCTGATTTAGAAGCCGAGCAACAGAGACTTGCCAATATTCCAGTTGGGCAGCTCATAGAACCAGAAGAAGAAGCCGTGTTGCCTCAAATCGAACCTGATAAAAAAGCAGATAAAGACGAATATGGTACTACAACACCACTGCATACATTGATTGTTAATAACGGAAACTTGACAGAGTTTTTAGACGACCCACTTAACATACATATCAATTTAAATGAACAAATTGAAGGAATGACACCATTGTTGCTTGCAGTAAACTTAAATAAAACGGCCGCTGTTCAACAACTTTTGAAACATGGTGCAAACACCGTTATACCCGAAGATAAATACGGTTATACACCCTTGCACATTGCTGTTAGCAAACAAAACGCCGATATTATTGATGCGCTTTTAAACAAAAATGCGAATGTAAATGCAGGCGATAAAACAGGTGAAACACCGTTGCACATTGCTGTGCTTATGAAAAACTCTGACATTGTCAAAAAGCTTTTAGAAAAAGGCGCCATCGTAGATGTATTAGATCGTGATAATAGAACACCATTGCACCATGCAGTTTCTACGAATAACTCTGAAAATGTTAAAATGCTTTTAGAAAAAGGTGCCAGCGTAAAAGTACTTGATAAAGACGGCGAAACACCATTGCACATGGCTTCTAAAAATAAAAATGACGATATTATAACTCAACTGTTGGATAAGGGTGCCCAAGTAAATCTTAAAGATAGTGTTGGCAAAAGTGTATTAGACTATTACGGTGACGAAGGTCCAAGTAAAGATCTGCTAATGAAGAAGGAAGCCGAGGAAAATGAACAACTCGAGAAACAAAGAGAAGCCGATAAACATAAACAAATCCTTACCAACGAATTAAATGATCTGTCGACCAAGCAAGAGAATGAAGCCAAGAAACTAAAAAATTTAGAAGAATCTCTTACTAGCGGAATAGGTACGCTCACCGGTGCAAAACAAAATAATAAACCCAATGAATTTTTGGAGAATTCAATGAAAAATACACTTTTACGCAGTGCGATTGAAAGCAATTACGACACAAAAACGGTAGAAATCCTTTTGAAAAATGTAAGCGATGTAAACGTGAGAGATAGTAGTTATAATACACTGTTGCACGTCGCAGTTAAAACGCAAAACTCGGAAATCGTTAAATTGCTATTAGATCACGGTGCAATTGTGGATGTGACAAATATTATAGGTAATACACCGTTGCATATGGCAGTTAGCCAAAAAAATTCGGAAATAGTCAATCTGCTTTTAGAAAAAGGTGCAGCTGTAAATATGCCAGATAGTTACGGTAATACACCGTTGCATATTGCTGTGTTAAATAATAGCTTGGAGTTAGTGCCGATACTTTTAAACGCAAAGAATACGGACGCGAATGTGAAAAATGCCTTCGGCAAAACACCATTGCATATCGCTGCAGAAATAAATAGTCCTGAAATTATCAAACAACTTTTGGACAAAGGTGCAGACAAAACTTTAAAGAATAACAATGGAGACACACCGCTCGATATTAGAAAAAATTCCGACCCTGTGGAAAAATTTGATGAAAACGGGTTCATCACTAATCCAAACGACAGCGATCCAGTCAAAAAACTGCTTCAAATTGATGAAACCGGTTTTCTCACTAACGCTCCAATCGAAAAAGATCCAAACGAAAAAGATCAAACTGAAAATCTGCTTGATTTTAATGTTCCGGTCTTATTACGATTCCAAAAGCCGATTGTTGTAACAGGTGACAGTATTTGGTTTGTACTGAATCGTTTGATCTACCCAACAACAGATCTAAATATTGTTTTGACCAAATTCGACGAATTTAAAGAATTAAACATTATCGAGAAAAAAAATTCAGTAACAGCTTTGATAAATATTGTTTCAAATCTTCAGCCGGATCTATTAACGCCAATTACTCCCGATTCCCAAAATCTTGGTCCTCCTTCAGATCCATTTACAGCTTTCGATAATCAGAACGTTGGTCTTCCTTCGGGCAATAATCCATCCACAGACAATCCGTTATTTCCAAAACCAGTACAACCAAATTCTGCTCCTTCAGGACAACTTGCCTCAGAGACACAGTCGGAAAACAAAAATCTTGACCCGTTTGCAAACATTTTGTCGTTTAAACCAAATTTTGGGACAAAAAATTCTTCCGAAAAACCTGTTGACATAAATAGTATTGAACTTGAACTCCTTCCTGGAGATGAAAATTCAAATGCGTCGCCTCCGCTTCAAAACCAAAATATTATTAGCACCGCAGAAGAAGCTTCTACAACAGAAGCATCTACTGCGGGAGTTGAACCCGAAAAATCTTCTACAGAAGCATCCTCAGCGGGCGTTGAAACCGAAAAATCTTCCACATCAGAGTTATCCACGGCAGAATCTTCCACTGCAGAATCTTCCACTTCGGCGCCTAATTTGCGACCTGAAGTTGCTATTCAAACTGCGAAAGCAGAAGAACAACTCCACATACCTCCTTCTTCTATTAAGCCTCCACCGCCACCAAATACTGAAGAACAACAGTTAGCTGAAGCTGCACTCCAAGCCGCAGAAGCACAAAGACAATCAGAACTAAAAGCAGAAGCCGATAAACAGTTAGCCGAAGCCGCACTCCAAGCCGAAGAAGCAGAAAAAAAGGCTGCAGAAGCTGAAGCAGAAGTAAAAAGACAAGCTGCAGAAACTATAGAACTACAAAAACAAATCGAAACGAAAAAAAAAACTGCTAAAAACAGAGAAATTATTCGTCGGTTTACTCGAAAATTACGTGATACAGTTAAAACAAAAAAAGCAGCGGAAGCAGAATTTGAGAGACTGAAAATAGAAGCAGAAAATAAGAAACAAGCCGCAGACGCAGCCGCTGCAGAAGTAGAGAGACTCAAAGCAGAACCAATTGACCCTGAAAATGAAATAAAATTAAAAGAACTCAAATCGTTAACGCAACAAATAAAAAACTGGGAAAAAGATTTCAAGACAAAAAATAAGCGCGAAGCAACTAATAAAGACAAAGAAAGAGTTGAACTTTTCGAAAAATACAATCAGGTCAAAGAGAGTTTGAGTCCGCAAAATGTGAAACCCGAGGAAAGCCTGCTCAGTAAGTCAACAATTATAAATCCGCCAAACGCTGATCGCCAAGTAAGTATAGAGCCACAACTTCCTCCACCTCCTCTTTCTGTAAATCAACCACAGAATCCTCCGCAACCACCACTGCCTATGACTGAAGAACAGTTAGCTGCCAAATGGGGAAGCGACACCATTGCAAAAATGACTGATCTACTCACCTTTATTAAAAAAATTCCTGGCAAAGAGTACTTACCAGACTTACCTGGTAATCTTAATGAACAGGAGAAGTTTAAATTCTTACCTTATTTGCAAGCACTCACGTCAAACACAGAAAAATTCAAAACTGATACATCTATATATGAACAACTTATAGATGCCACCAATCAATTCGAGGTGACTCGAAAAAAAAAGGAAACTGAACAACAGAAATTAGCAGAAATCGCCGCAAAAAATAACGCAAAGATTGCGGCTGAAGCCGCCGCGAATGAAGCACGATCAAGAATCGAAAACAAAAAGAAAGCAGATGAAGCCGCTGCAGAGGCTGAACAAATCCGAATCAAAAACGAGATGCAGAAGAGAAAAGAAGACAGGTTCCAAAGAAAGAATGAAACTGCTGAGGCAAAACGATTACAATTTGAAAACAAAGTAAAAGCCGCGGCAGTCGCGGCAGCAGAAAAGAGCGAAAAAGGTCAGATGGGTCAAGAGGAGGGCAGTTCGAGAGTTGAGACCGACCAAGGAACCATCGATAAAGCTATTGGCAAAGATCTAATCCTAAAAAGCAAAACCGGAACAGATATAGCAAATGATTTGATTGCAAACGGTTATCTCAGCTTGGATAATCGTCCTTTATTGGAAGTTGTCAAAGACAACAACAAAATGCAAGAAGTGAAAAATAAACTAAAATTTGTTATCGAACTGAAGCGGACAATCGGCAACGCACTTGCCGGTAAAACCCCTCTTGCGCCCGAATTTGACCAATTCACAATAAGAAATCTTTATTCGGTGGCCTTCAACACGAATAATCAAATCCAGTTGGTGCCTTACAATACTTTCGTGGATTTAGATGCTCGGTTACAAACCATTTTGCAAACTGGTCTTACAGAGGATGACTGGAAATCATTAAATGCCAATTATTACATTTCTGGGCCAGATTTGGAAAGCCTCAAGAAATTAGACGAGACACCCCAAACAATAATTGATTCAACAAAAGAGAGTCTGGTTCATGTATACGAATTGCAGAGCAAGTTTAAAGTGTGTGGCAACGAAGATTTAACAAATATGACTTTGAAAGAGTTGCTTACGCGTGTTCTTGAAAGAATGAAAACATGTTGTGAACGCACTGATAATAAATTGATATCACACGAAGATTTATCGGAGTACTATGATGAAAAAATGAAAACTAATCAAGACGAACGACTTGCCAGGCAGAACGAAATAGCTGCAAAAAATCTGGCAATTGAACAGAATAAACTGGCTACAAACAAAAATAAAAAGTCTGAACAAACAGAAAAACAAAAAGCACTCAAAGCACAAGAAGATGAATTAAACGAATTTGGAAATACTAATAAACCTGCTAAACCCAAAGCAGGAGACGATGGTTTGGACAAAGGTTCTAATTCCGGTTCTGATTCTGATTCCGACACAGAGGAAAATCCTTTAGTTCCTCAACCTGCTCCTCAACCTGCTCCTCAACCAGTTCCTCAACCTGCTCCTCAACCCGTTGCAAAAATTTTTACGGATGAAGAAAAAGAAAATATACAAAATGCGAAAAAACTTTTTACCAATAACTACTATCCAACAGGGAAACCCCAACTTTTTCCGATGCTTGAAAACGAAGCAAATACACAGTATGCTGGTTACTGGAAAAGTATGTCGAATGCGGTAAATAAAGAAACCCCGTCCGATGATGAAATTTTAACACGTTTTAACTCTGCAAACTTTGATGGTTACGAAAATTTTAAAAAAATTATATTAGAAAAAGTTTATAAAATTAATGGATACGAACAAAAACTCAGAACTGGTTTGAGCAAAATTACGAATTTTACAATGTTATGCGGAGTTCTTGAACAGGTTTATAAATTATTCCGAAACACAAATGCATTTACTGCATTGGACACATTTTATGTACAAAATTTGAGTAATGCGACAGACAAGAATTGTCAACGAAAATTTGACCCAATAAACGAGAGCGATGTTACAAAGTCAGAAACAGTTTTGTTCCAATTTATTAGTAACATTTTGAGCCAGTGTCTTAACGACGACGAGCTGGAAACTATAAATTTTATTGTGAATTACCAGTTGTTTGAAGTAAAATTATCCGATACAGATAAAGCAAAATTCAGTATTATTTTAAAAGCATATAAACGCATACTATTTTCGAAGCAAGTCTATAAAAAAGTCGAAGGAATGTTTTCATCTAAATACATAGAATACAGTTATTTACAGTTTTTACAAGATATTTACGCCTCAGTTGCAAAAGGTAATAATATTGACAATGCCACAGAAACAGTTCTTGGAATGCCTTTGTTCGACGAAAAATATCAATTAATCACGGTTACAGCTTATAATGAAAACATGGTTGTTTATGCTATTAACAAATTTTTAGAAAAGAAAGGCGGGTTCAAGAGGTTTACGCGCAGAATCATAAAAAAACCCCCCCTCAAGAAAAGAAATGCCAAGACAACCAAAAAAAACAAACTCCGCACAAGCGCCCGAACCCGCTCCCACTCAAGCACCAGTTGAGATTGAGGTCGAGCCCAAGAGAAAGCGTTCGAAAACAGCTTCTGCCTCTTCCGCCTCTGCTTCCGCATCCGCGGTAGTACCCGAAACCTCTTGGAAACAAGAATTTGCAAAATTCTTGGAAATCCAGAAACCCGAAGACCCTTTCGACTGCCAAGTGAAAATGGGCAAAGACGACCGATGCGACCCCTCTAAAATCAAAGACGGCATGTTGCTCGATCGCCCCGCCCGACTCGTCGTCTTGGACGCATCCTCCGGCAAGGTCCGCAACCAGGAGCTCTTCGACCGCAAAATCGACTCCGACTGGAACCTCGGCCAAGACCTTATCCGCAAGCAGTGTTGGACTGCTGACCTCTACACGAATGTAGAGACACTCACGAAGACCCAGCTCGCCTCCAAGATCATAAACGATGTCGGCGATTCTTTGTGCAAGGTCAACTTCACAAAGTCTCCCGACAGCAAATCGCTGGCGCAGCTGATGATGGAAGGTACCAAGATGATTGAGACCTCGGGCGCCACCGAGGAGGAGAAACTCAAAGCGTATAAGAGTTTGGTGGAACGCGTGCAAAAAGGCGAATACCGCATCATGCGTGGCTACATAAAGCGGTCCGATGGCGACATGGATATTCAGCAGACTGACACGGGTATGGTGAAATTCGTCGATGCGGATTTGCTTGCCAAGGGTGAGATGGCGGATCGCATGTTGAATTTGAACAACGTCACTGAGCTCACTTTGCGTGGTACGAAGTACGTAAGGGGAACGTAGTTCCCCTTTAACCCTTCCTTTTTTTTATTTTTTGTAAATTTATATAATGTCCTGCATTATATATATTGTGTGTATTTGTAAATAAATGTATACTTTAATAATCGTTTTAGTAATAATATCAATATTTTTTTTATTTTACACACGCACAAAGAAAGACGGTTTTACAAATAAAACAAAAAAAGATTATTTAGATGGCATTGATGTGATTTATTGGATCAATTTGGATCGGTCACATGATCGGCGCCAACGAATGGAGCAAATGTTTAAAGATCCCATTTTCAAAGGGAAAAAAATTGTCCGTATTTCAGCAGTTGATGGGAAGGCATCAAATATTGACAAAATATTGCAAACAAACTTTGAAGGAATGCACCCCGATAAATTTACAAAAGTTGAATATGCTTGCTTATTATCGCACCTCAATACAATCAAACAATTTTCAGAGTCAAATGATGAAACCGCGCTCATCATGGAAGACGACATGACACTCGAGTTTAAACCCTATTGGAAAAAATCTGTTCAACAAATCATGGATAACGCGCCGAACGATTGGGAAACAATTCAATTGTGTTATCTCATTTCAAACATGGTACCCAAAAAAATATATACAAAAAATACAGGCAATTTATTCTCCACTGGAGCATATATAATTAACCAAAATGGTGCAAAAAAAATATTGAATTACACAACCAAACATGTATTAAATCAAAATATAAAACATCCAGCAGATGACTATTTAATTAATTCAACAGTTACGTACACATATAAATATCCAATGTTTATTTACGGATACAATGAAACCTCTACTATTCATCAAGACCATATAAGCGGTCATAATGGTAGCAAAAATATAATATTAAAACAAATATACAACTAGACGGTCGGCACAGGTTTTATATATTTGGGAGCGACAGCAAATATTCCAGCATGTCCCATATACTTAACATCTTTGTCAAAATGTTTTTACCTATAATTCATAAAAGAGAAAATGTGGTTATAAATGGTTGCGACAAAGAAAAAATCTTAGATTAGTTTATATTAAGATGAGTAGTATGGTTCTTGATGTTGAAAATAATGAAATGGTTACTGAAAAGGTATTTTTACGTAACAGTAATAACATAATTATTGAGTATGACGGTAAAAAAGTCGGTTTCGATTTCAAAAGGTATCAGAAATATGTAAAGAAACCAGATAGTGACGCAGTTTTTGTTCCATGCGTTTTTGTAGATGCCACAGAATATAATACAGAAAGAAACTTTTTAAAAGAAAATGAATCTGCGATCGACGCAAAATTGAAAGAACTTGATACAGACAACGATGAAATGTTGACTGAAGAAGAAATACTCAAATTTTTTAATGGTTTGGGTGTGTCAGATTGGTATGATATGAAGGGTTTAGAAAAATTACCATTTGAAGAAGTGAAAAAAATATTTGATATTTGGGAATACAGAGTTAATTATACTGACAATGACTTCAATAAAAAATATAATAAAATTAAAAAATTTGAAAACGAAACAGAAGAAGATTTTAAAAAAAAATTTCAAAAATATTTAAGCACTTCATCGTTTGGATTTTTTAAAAGTAATGCAATGGTTTTACAGGATGAAATTGAAAATTTTTATAATAAGGGAAAGCAATACATTGTTTTAAAAAAAACCAAAAACAAAATGAGTTTTATTGGAGTCAATTCAACACTTCATAATCCGGATTTTTATTCAAATCTCCAGATATCCGAACTCATAAATGAAAGTGGAATGTATGATAAATTGAGTATGTCAAATTTTAATAAACCCTACGAAAATACTGTGTACCGGTCTTTGAAACGAGAATTTTTTACGGGACCGAATAAGTTACAATTTAAATCAATGAAAACATACAAAGGCGAAGATTTCCGAAAAATAAATGGTTTGTTGCATTATAAATTTACAGGTGACAAAAACTATTTTAATGCAATATGTGGGAACGACGCCAGATGTTTATATGAAATATCTAGGAGAGACCCGAGCAATTATTTAAAAATATCTGAGGTAATTGATTTGGAAAAACACATAAAAAACTTGGATAGTGTCTTTATAAATGTCGCACCACGATCGAAAGATATTATTACAGTTTTTCGTGGAGGCCTTCCATTACTATCAACACATAATCCTTCATTTATTTCAACAACAACAGACCCGCGCGTTATTACTGTGTTTCATAAAAATTTTATGGAAATAAAAATTCGTCCAGGAACACCATATTTGGTTTTGTTTATTTCCGATGGCGAAAAAGAAATTTTGTTGCCACGTGGACTGTTTTTCAAAAAATTGGGTGAAAAAGAAAGATTAATAACTAGTACCGAGACAAAACAAATTACAGTTTACGAGGCTTACTTGCCAAAATACGATCCAACCGATCCTATAAATATCAAAATGGAAACCCCACATTATAATAAGTATTATGATGAGGTGTGTAAGGATTTTCATATTTTAGAGGTTGATGATGTTGCCAGTGAAAAATCGCCAAAAAAAGAAAAACGTAAAAGTAGTAAGAAGTCAAATAGCAGTGGCATAAAGAGGAGCAACAAGAGCAGTAGCAAGGGAAGTCGTAAGAAACAAAAAATATAAATCTTTAACTTTGTAAAAGAAAACGAAAAACAGTTGATAATTCTTTAAAATAATCAACTGTTTTGCTACTTAGTTGCACCCCATTTACACGGTCGGCACAAACTCCCAATCCAGCGTCTCACACACCTTCTTCCAAACCATGTCCTGCTCCAACTGCTTCTCTCGATCTTTCATCATCGGAATGTACGGCAAATACTGCGTCTGATTCAGCAACACGCACAACTGATACAATGTGTACGTGCAGTTGAAAAAATTCGTCCTGTAAATTGGGCAGTGGATCGCCCAAGGCTCTTGGATCTCTATAAACAAAATGCACAATGTGTCCTGCAGCTCGTCGCTCATCACTGGCGGCTTGATGCCAAAGATCGAATTGATATACTGAATGTGTTCGAAATACCGGTTGAACCCCAGCTTCTTCAAAATCTCTCGCATCTTTTCGTAATTGATTTCGGTAACCATGTCTTGGATCCTCTCCTTCTTGATACGCCCCCGAATCGCCTCGATCACATGGGTCGGAATCTGCGTCGTCTCTTTCGCCTGAAACTGCGATAAAATCTCCTTGAAATGGTTCAGACGCACATATGCGTTGTAAGTGACCTCGTTCGGCGGCTCCTTGTACACCGGCTTTTCATTGTCGACGATGTACTGCACATACGTTCCGCACCGATTGTTGTTGCAAATCATGATACCCTCTTCGTCCTGTGGAATCAGCTCTCCCGTCGAGCACTTCTGACAAACGTCGAAACAAGTGCTGTGGTCCATCATATTCACATAATCCTTGTTGACATTCTTCCAGTAATTGTTGTAAAAGTTTTTCGAGGTTTGGTATTTGGGGTTGCTCGCCACATCGGTCTCGGACTTGATTTTGAAGAACGAGTTCAAAATGTTTTTGTTCCCCATCTCTCCGCCGGCGGAAATCTTCTTTTTCTCTTCAAAGTAGTTGAAAATATAAGAGACATTGTTTAACAAATATTCATTCTTCATCGACCGATACTTCTTTAGCTGTTCCGTGACATCGCGGATTTTATCTTTAATTTCCATTCGTTGGTCGATATCATTTTCGTCGAGAGCATGAAGCTGTTTTTTTAGGATAGCTCTCGTGCTCTCGAGTTGCGGGATTGTATCCACGTCCACTTTGTTAAATTCATTCAACATTTGTGTATGTTTTTCGTCGATAGTGATATTGGACTGTTGGGTCCTCTTTTTTTTCGTACTATGATTCGGCATTTTTTTTTAAATCGACTTTATTTTTTATATATGTTAATCGAACAAATGTTTTCTATCCATAAATTATAATTCCATGAACCAGATATTATACATGCTTCAAAAACTCTATTACAAAATGTTGAGCTTGATTCCTTCATCGTCCGGAAGAATGCTGAACAACAAGTGGATTTTGTATTTTATTTTTGTTGTGTCTCTCTTTGATGTGATGAATTTCTACCAGAGAGGCAACTTGATGGCGGTGTCCATTTTCTTTATTGTCGGCTTTTTGACGTCATTCTTTAGTAAAAACATGCTTGTGATTCTTGTGATGTCCATCGCGGTCACTCATTTGGTGACTTATGGAAATCGATTCTCGGAGGGCATGGCGGAGGATAAAGGAGAGGAGGAAGAGGAAGAGGAAGGATTCGAAGAGGGTGTTGATGGAGAGGAAGAAGAAGAAGAAGATGCAACCGAAGAAGAGGATGCTCCTGAAGAAGAACAAAAAACCCCCGAATCCATGACAACCAAGAAGGAGGACCAAACCGGCGAACTATTGAAGATGCAAAACGAGCTTATGAAGAAGATGAATCAGCTGCAGCCTCTCCTTGATAAAGCAGAGAGCATGTTCAAAACCAAGAAGACCGATGGTTTCCAAAACATGAACAAGATGGCGTTTGCTGAGTTCCGATAAAGGAAACCAAGGTTTCCTTTTGATCCTTCCTTTTAATATGTTCTAGTTTTGTGGACATTTTAAAGAGGTTTGTATTTTTGTAAAACACAGAGAACAAGAGATTTATTTTCAGGCTCTCAATCTCTCGATTTTATAAAAATAAAAACACTTTGTAAAATAATTTTTGCAAAGTGTTTTAGTTTCGTGGACTTTTTACAGAGACTTGTATTTTTGTTAAACAGAGAGAACAAGTTTCATTTGTATAGTATATATATATCCATGGACTTTGCAACTGGTGATTCTCCCCCGCCACCTCAAGCCAAATCAAATACAAAAACAAAGAAGAAACCGAAAAAGAAGGCCGATCCTGTAAAACGTTTCTTCGACAAAATGATGAAGCCAATTAATAAAATTATCAATTACTTCAAATGTGGCATCAACAAAATCAAAAACTTGGGGGACTGTATCCTCTTTTATATTATCGATATGATTGTTGGCATGTATTTCGTTGTATGGAACATTTTTGCGTCGATCTTCGGGCTCAAAAAGGCTGGCCAACAGTTGTGGAAATTTATCAATAAGTACCAAAAATTTGGCTATCCTCGGTCCATTATTAAAAAATGTTATTTGTGTTAAACTACTTTTTAACAAAAAGTAGGGCAAAAACTACTTTTTTAACTACTTTTTAACAAAAAGTAGGGCAAAAACTACTTTTTTAAAAAAAGCAGGGCAAAAACTGCTTTTTAAATAAAGTAGGGCAAAATATATATATATAAAAGATGGGCAAAAAATGTATTCCCGGCGTATTTTGTATCGAAAACATGACGCTGTTTTTATTGATATTCATTTTGATCGTTTTAGTTTATCTATATCACGCCACTCTCAATCCGAAAGTCGTCGTAGTTTCCCAAGATTTAGGCGGAAACAGCAATAACAACAATGTTTTAGTAACCCCTCCACAAAACGCCATAATGTCAATGGTCCCGAATCGAGTTCCTGTAAATATTGAGACGCGCGGTCCGTCGCCCGATTTTACGCAAATCGGCATTTTAACCAAGTCCGAAGAGAATTTGATTCTGCCTCTCATGGGTCGCCGCCTCCAGAGAGACAAGTTTCAATATTACACTTTTTCAAACACTGGCAATATCAACACAAAATTACCCGTGAGTAAGAATGGAAAAAGTTGCACCGGAGAGTACGGATGTGACGAGCTCTATAACGGAGACACCGTCTACGTAGAAGGCTACAAGGACACCTTTCTCGCAACTATTTACGAGAATTCGAGATTTAATTATATTCCATATTTATAAAAAAAAAATAGTTTAAGCGGTCTAATTTTTTATAAATATATAGTAATACGCAATGGCAGTGATATTTAAACGTCAGACTAAATTATTTCCAAATATAAAAGACAGAATCGAACTAGCAACATATGTACCCCCGGCACCAAAGCCCACATTAGCAGAAACTGTAATGACTTCTGCCGTGGAATCAGCAACATCTGCAAAAGATTCTCTCATGGAAGCAATTAAGTGGCTTCAAGAACAAGTTGAAATCATGGGTCCGCCAAGTAAAGATGAAACAGATGAAATGAAGCGCAAAAGAGCAGATTTATATTTCGGCAGCATGCCGTACAGAATTTTTCAAGCTTTCAAAAAATATGGATATTTAACTGTAAAAACGGCTGCAACATACACTGCCGGTGCTGTTTTCATAACTTTCGGTGGAATTCAATACGCTGTCAACGAAGCATTCAAAGCCTTGGTCGAGAGTTTTCAGAAAATGAGAGAGAAGGGTTTCTTGAAATCTCTCATGGATGTTTTTTCGAAAAAACCCGATTTGTTAAAAATGGCACCAGAAGAAATATTCGACAGTTTGCCGGATCCTGTAAGAAACGATCTGATTGCAAAGGGATACAAGAGAGATTCGCCCGAGTTTGCCGCCCTGGCCCGCGCCCTAAGTCATGGACTCCGCAAGTGCGACGAAGAAGACTGCATCAAGAATTTAGAGAGTGGAAACGACCGCTACCATCTAAAACAAAAACTCCAAGGCATCTTGAAAAAGTTGGATCTCAATTCCGAAGACGAATTCGCAAAGTTCCGCAAAAAGGTTATCGATACTTTGAGCGACCGCTTCTCTCTGTTTGCAAAATTTCAGCAAATGGTTATCGACGAGTTGTACAAGATTGGTATCCCGCAAATCCCCGAGATCACACCCGATTTCTTCCAAATTTTAAATGGCAGTGTGCCAAGCAACGAGGATTTGAAAGACAGCAGCGAACACGACAGAGATCTTAGAGATATGAGAGACATCTATGCATCCTTTGATTACGACAAGATATAAATATTTTGGTGCTCATCGTCATTCACCGACGCCATGTTGATTTTCGCATGTTGAGAGAAGCCACATTTCATCGCGGTTTTCAAAATCTCATCGTCGGCGTCCATGTATAAAGTCCTCTCGTTTTGGCGAATATGCTGGGTGGTTCCATCGGTAAACGTTTCCACAAAGGTGCATGGACTGTTTATGTTGATATTGTATTTCGAGAGATACGTGAAATCGTGGAAATCGACTTCGGTCTTTGTAATGTGCTCTCCAACATATTTTTGCGGATTGTCAATAAACGTGGGTCGGCCCGCTTTTACAACTGTGTTGAACCGGTGTTTGTCCACCAGATGCAAAACGAGAAATCCGCCATGATGCAACCAATATCTGCAATTTGTGAAAAATGTGTGTCTGTTTTGGATTTCGTAAATCGTCGCGTCGAGACATAAAATGTGAGAGAACTGGTTTCTCTCGAATAAAATCGGATCAGTAACGTCGCCCTTTTTTAAAGGAAGCGCGTTGCCGTACTTTTCTTTTGCCACCGCGATCATCGCATCCGACTTGTCAACACCCACACATTTGGCGCCCGATTTTGTCAAGGCGTCGAGAGCAGACCCTGTGCCAGACCCAACCTCCAAAATCACACTGTTTTTGTCCGGCTCGACAATTTTCAAAATGGCGTCCAACTCCTTCTCAGGATCGGGCAAATGAATACTGTCGTAGATTTGCGCATAAAATGTGTCGTAGGAGTCGGCGTCCTTTTTCAAAATGAATTTTTCCGATTGCGCGAACCCTTCTTTCCCTATCATCGTGTCGAAAAATTTCCTAAATAGTAATAGACCAACCGCTGCAACGAGTAAATATATAAGAATATTATGAATGGTCGTCATTTATAATATTAAAACATTTATTTATTCACAGGCTGTCTCAATTGTGTTCGAGTGCTGTTGAAAAAACGGTCCTTGCCGATCGAAGTGTTGCGAAGGTTTGGGTGGACGCCTTGAGAGAAGGACGGCGCGTCGAACAAGTGTTTGTAGGGCTGCTCGACCAGTCGCGACGACTCAACCGTGACCTTGTACAAATCACTCTCGCTGCTCGGTACGTACACGCTTTGAGACGACTTTTGGAGAGCCATGGTCTGGTTTCTCAACACGGTTTCGGTGTCAATGTTGCGCGCGTATGTCTTGTAGGGCCCGTTGCGCGTGGCTGGATTGAAATTGAGCCCTACAATGTGCTCGAGCTGCGGTTGGATTCGGACCTTGGGCTCGGGGTTCGAGTTCTTGGCCATAATAGGCAACAAACTGTATTTGGTTGAGACGGGTCTTGGCGAAAAATTGGGTTCGAGAGGATAATCGGAGAATTGTCTGCTTTTGATTCGGTTATTGATTTCATCCAGGCGTTCAAACTGTCCCACAACAAGGTTACGGTGGACGCCTTCAATTAATCCGGATGATGAATTTGAATACATGGTGTATATATATTCGTCATACAGTTTTTTTTCGCTAAACATATAGTATACATAATACGAAATGATGGTCATAATTATGATTTTATTGACAATGCTTGCGTTGGATTCCGTGTATTTGTACATGACAGGCTCTCTATTTGGCCAAATGGTGGCGAAAATTCAGAGAACCGCGATGCAAATCCGTTTTGGCGGTGCGGCGGTCGTCTACTTACTTTTGATTATTGGACTGTATTATTTTATTATCAAGCCGGGGCGTTCAGCGTGGGAGGCGGGCCTTCTTGGTTTAGTCATTTACGGCACGTTTGATTTTACAAATTATGCCATGTTGAAAAATTACGACATTGCAATTGGTGTCATGGATACGCTGTGGGGTGCGATTTTGTTTGCAACCACCACATATATTGTGAATTATTTACGTTAAAGCTTAATAATTTTAATTGAAGAATCTACATATGCATATTTTGTAAAATCTTGAACTTTTTTTGTTTCTCCTTCGTTTGAGGTTTCACTTGACTGTGCTTCGCTTGACCGTGCTTCGCTCAACGGTGCTTCGCTCAACGGTGCTTCGCT
>JACCEA011682957.1_pt1 | contig 78093 bp, 84 predicted proteins | sample 7449851 | NCBI WGS metagenome assembly JACCEA01 (sample SAMN15323453, study PRJNA562643) | freshwater metagenome | isolation source: river surface water | place: USA:Blue River Watershed | collected 2017-08-18 | reverse complement strand
CCATGCGCCAACTATATGCCGCTATGGTTAAATACGAGATCGAACAAGCAAAGCCGAATGAGTCCGACAACTTTTACGATTTTGAGCTTGCCAAACACTTAGGACACGATGCCGAAAGGGATATTGACACGGTGCAGTCTTATAAGGACATCGTCATACATGATTAAAATGATAGATCGCTGATTTTAAATCAACCTACGTTGACCGTAAAATGATTTAACATAACACTGGTTATACGTCCTCATGCAAACGCATACCAACTGCCGTCACATCTTATTTCCATGCCTTCTGAAACAATATAATGACCACGCTTTACCCTTTTAAATATGCGGTGCGTATACTTATGACTACTATCCTCTTCATTTTTTGAGAGCATCGAGCTTATATATTGCTGCCTCCCTCTGTAACTCAATAATACTTCATCAGAAAAATCCTCAAATTTTTTTGCCAAAATTGATGCTGTAAATGAAATTCTATAATTCTTGTCACACTCTTTATTTTGCAATTTCGTCAAAACCAACAACTGCATTAATATAAAATACTCACCCTTACCTCTGTCTATTTTCACTAAATGATTCCCCAGCTTGAGTGAAATCGCATCATCAACCAATAAACTATACAGCTTAGATAGTTTATGTTTCATATACTTTTGATCCTGATATGACCTCATCAATGCGATTTGTAAAGCTGTCCTCCCTGAATTATCAACTAAGTCAAGTCTCGGTTCTAAGGCTAGAATATCTAAAGCCTTCTCATGATTGCCTACATAGGATGCACACATTAGCGGTGTCATGTTAAATTGATTCCTGAATGAGACTCCATAAGTTTGTAACTGCTGCAATAACTGCGTGTTGTTACGATATAAATATTGCCTAAAATACTCGTCTTCCATTAATGCAACACTCTTATCAATATTCATTGCCGCCTTAACACCAATCTTCTTTAATTTCTCAATCAAATGCAACTTGGAATATATAACAGCATAATTCAATAATTTAATCTGCTCGCTCTTGCTTGCCATCTTGTAGTTAAAAACTTTCTGAACAAGATCATTAAAACCTTTTTGATCTAATACCCCCCATGGCACTGGTTTACGTTTTAAGATTTTTTCCTCAATTTCATTCGCTTGATCTTCCTTACCCTGTTGCGATAACTTGCTTGCTTCTTTTTGCCATTCCTCGACACTTGATCGTGCATCTGATAATAAAACATCTTTGATTTCGTTTACCTGCAAAAGCTCCAAAAATCTATGCCTTGGGTTTTTCTCTATGAGATAAACATTTTTGACCGATCTCGTAATCGCAACATATAACGCATTAACGTAAAACTTATATATTTCTAAGGATTTATCTGCCTTATCTTTCGACCTTGCATAATTAAAATCTGCATCCAGATAAGATAAGTCAACTCCCTTGGCAATCTCATTATAACCATCATCCGAACATATCATGTTAAACAAAATAATATTCTCATATTCCAGACCCTTAGCCTCCTGCACGGTAAATACTAGAGGACTTTCAAAATATTTGCGCGCTTCTTGCTTATCTCCTTCATGCAACACAATAATTGCGTAGTTCACTGATCTTGACGTTTTGCTGTTAATTTCTTTTAGCGATTTTGGATTAATCTCAACACTTCTAACCTCTCCTTGTATGCAACTGACACTGTCTACTAAATAATGACTCTCCTTATCTATTGAGCCAAAACGATAATTTTTAAGCTTCAACACCCTGTTTGCAAGCTCTGTAACTTCTGGCGCATTACGATAATTCTTTGTCAAAATTCTCGTTATTTGATGCGTACTCATGTCATTTTGTGAATAAAAATAAGACTTTAATTTTGACCATGAGAAAAAATTAGGATGAACTATTTGGTTCGCATCACCACAAAGCAAAAAATTTCCAGAATTTAATAAACTATTCAAAACTAATGATAACTGGCTGTTAGTAAAATCCTGAACTTCATCAACAACAATCGCATCATAAGATTTATCTACTTTGGGCATATATTCGGTAGATAAAATATTACTATCATAAAATCCTTCTAAAGACATATAGGACAAATATTTCTGAAATAACTGATAGACCAACCCTCTTAACTCAACAGGATAAATCGACTCCTTAATCCCTAACCCTAAATACTGTGATTTTGATAAATACCCAACCTCAGCATTAGATCCAGTAATCACCCCTCTTATTTCTTCATATAGCTTGCGACCATCTCTGACCCCTTTATGGCTATTATGTTTGGAAAACCAACGCATAAAAGCCTGCGGAGTAATCTCTTTGCCTTTAGGTATTTCTATCGTCTGCAAATACTCATCAAAACTCAAAAATGAAACATCCTGATCATCATTTTCATAGTGATGTGCATAGTAAACCCTTCGTGTATGCGCAACCAAATAACTCGATAAACTGACATACAATATCTTCCCTGACAGACTCTTTAACTTTTCCAATGTGACCGATGTTTTACCACTACCCGCAGACCCAATAACTATCAAGGGTAATCGATAGCTTAATATATCTCCCTGTGCCTCATCAAAAATAATAAACTTATCTAATAAGTGAACCTTATCGTTAGAATCTGTACTTGTTTTTAAGTCAACTGCGTCATTTTCCATCTCAATAGAAATGATCTTATCCTCCTTGACCTCCCCATCTCTCAAAAATCTTGACCTTTGATAATTGTGATTTCTTATCACTTCAAGTATTAATAACGAAATGCTTCCTTTATGCTTAACTGGCTTAAATAACAATCTGTTACTGTCGTCCAATCTAGCCCTGTAATATCCAGTAGAACCCATCTTTTTTGCTTCTGCAAAAGCAAAATCACCCCTACTCAATGCAGCAACAACTTTGTTGAATTTAGCCGTCAAACCGCTGGTATCTAAATCGCTGTAATAAAGTATCGTATACATAAAAATTACGTTTTTTAAATTTTAAAACAGTATAACAATGCTTTCATCTGATTGTTATACTCTTTGACGATAATCCATTCATCCAATATTGAAGGAGCTAAATTATGATCTTCAGCAACCATCTTAAGCATTTTATCGAAACCTCCAAAGCCAATATCGATCGACTTATTTTATCGCTACATTTTGATTCGCATCTATCCCTTGGCGAAATTGCTTGCAGCATTGAAGCCGCATACCAAAAAACAGTCTCCACTGACTACATCTCTCAAACCATTACCAAATAAACCATTATCATGGCAGACCTCAACAATAAATCTAACAAAATCGCTGCTCCCTACATTAACCACATCTCCGCAGACGAACTCCACCTACGCAAATTCGATGTCAATCAAGGCATACTCTACTCAACCCATGACGTGTTTTCTGGCTACACCATTGGCTCACTCCTCAATAAAACAAAAACCGCACCCAACAGTGCTGACTGGCAAGCTTCCATTGAAGATTTAAAAGCCAAAGGACTTCACCCTGATACCATCTGCACTGATCTGGGTGCCGCTATTTTTAACTCACATAAACTCTATGGTAACTGTCCACACTTTGCCGATGGCTGGCACACCATCGATAAAATCGAAAAAGTAAGAAATGGCGTCATCAGAGAGGTTAAAAATGCTGAAAGTGCTGTTGCTAACATACAGAGGCAATTCCTTAAGTTCATTGATCCAAAAACAACGGATAAAGCTCGCGAAAAGCTAACCATTAGCCACGACAAAACAACCTACACTCAATCTCAGTTAAACAATCTAAACAAGGCTTTGCTGCATCTCAACATCTGCGTTGAGCTGTTTTATAGCTACATACTCAAGCCCTCAATTATGACACCTCAACAAATCGACTCTGGTTACGACACCATTATCGACTTCATTGAAGAAGTCCTACCATGCTACCAAACAGCCGCCTTTGAAGAAACCATCAACTTCCTAAAGCGCAACAAAGATAAAATACTCGCATTTACCCACTACCTACAGCATAAGTTTGTCGAAGCTTACCCGCCATTTAAAGCACATGGCGTAGCTTTCAATGACTTTTGGCTTACCATCGCATCACTTCAATATAACCGTAAACACAAACAGCGTATTGCTATTATGCGCCAGCTTGAACAAAAGTACGGAGCCGATCTTCTTGATGCCATGTGTCTTGCCACAAGAGGGATTTTAAACAAGCTTAAACTCACCACTCAGATTACCGAGGGTTATCACGCCAATATCGCCAAATACTGCAAACATCAAAAAGAATTGTCACAAGCTAAATTTGATGCCTACAACTTCCATCTTAATCACCTCAAAATGCACAACCCTAAGTGCAAATCCCGAAAAGGTAAATCCCGCTTTGAAGTCTGTACTGGCATCAAGCATGATCATTGGCTTGATATCGTCATGGGGCATAAAATGCGCGTCTTTCGATTCTACATCGATGCCGATCATAAAAAACAGGGTGTACTCAATCAGCGATTTGCAGCTTAAATACAACGCTACCTAAAACTTAAAAAGTTATCGCTACATCAAATTAAAAAATTGCTGCAAATTGCAAGGATAACCCCTGCCTGAAATTCGATTCGTAAAGCTCCAATGGTTATTCTGTTAATGTGCCGATAATGATTTCAATTATGTTATCGATACTGTTACGTTGTATATCCATATGAAAAATAGCCCTTAATTGTTGATGATTCAAAGCGAGGAGCCTAATACTCTTTTGCAAAAGTATTTGCTGCAATTGATAGGCATCAAAAGCATTTGATTTGAGGGTGAAAATGACAATATTGGTTTCAACAGGCATGACTTCTATATCATCATGCTTAGCTAAGCATTCTGCAAAGTAGTGGGCATTGGCATGATCCTCGCCTAATCGTTGAATATGATGATCAAGCGCATAAATACAACCTGCAGCCATCAATCCTGCTTGATGCATCACACCGCCTTGCTGGAATTTATAAAACCAGGCTTTATCAATAAATGCTTTACTGCCAGCAAGTACTGATCCCATCGGAGCACCCAGACCTTTAGCAAAATCAATCCATACGGAGTCAATATGTTCACAGTAGCTACTGGCTTTAATCCCTGTTGCCGTACATGCATTTAACAATCTTGAACCATCCATATGTACTTTAAGTCCATTTTGATGCGCATATTCGCAGATGGTATTAATAGCTTCTAATGACCAGATAGCACCACCACCTAGATTTGTCGTTTGTTCTATTGAAACGACTGTCGCTTTAGCAATATTATATCCGCTATTAAGCCCAATAGCCTGCTTTAACTGATCAACACTAAATATCCCGCGTATTCCTTCGATGATTTGTGGTTGGGCACCAACTAACCCACCAATCATTCCCGATGCCATATTCAATGGATGTGCACTTTTTTCAATAATAATTCGATCTCCAGGCTGACAAAGTGTCCGATAAGCAACACCATTACACATCGTTCCAGTTGGCATAAAAACTGCCGCAGGCTTTCCCAGTAACTCACAAACTCGTGCCAGCAGTAAATTAACTGTTGGATCTTCACCTGCTGCCTCGTTACCAACTGCTGCTTTACTGATCATCTGTCGCATAGCATCAGAGGGATTCACATTAGTATCGCTAAACAAATCATATTGAATATTGCGCATCTTTTCTCACCTTAATGGCCAATCATTTTAAACATCTTATTTTTCCCCCCTTAACTTCCTTAGACACGGAACATCATAAAATAATTTACAAGCGCTATTGTCATCACAACGTATATTGCAATTGTGTTAAAGGATATTTAGTTGCAAGTGAACTTACTTTTTTTCTTAAATCTTTAATATTTGTTTTGGCATTAATCACTTCAGCAATCCAATGTGCAGTTGTTATAAAATCTTCTGCGAGCAATCCTCGTCTTGTCAGGGCATTGGTTCCCAATCGAATGCCCCAGCTATTTTCAAACGGCAACCATGCAGGTAAAACACGAATGCCTGCTTGATGTAATCGGGCAAAGACGTTCCAAGCATCACCCTCCGATGTCATTGGCAACCACAGCTGATGTGTTTGGGTATAGTTAAATTGACAGCCAGAAACATTGATCCTCTCTTCAATCAAATGCTTTGCCATCATTTGCGCATGTTCACAAACACTTTTAGCGTAAGCTATAGCATGAACTCTCATTTCACAAAACACATAAGCCAAAGCCATCATTTCTGCTGTACCTGAGTTTGATTGCAATCCAGGTGAAATACTATGCCTAACTTTAGCTTCATCATCGTGATTAAAATCACAATGAAACGCAATGATTCCCTTCTGAGGTCCTGGAAAAGTTTTGTGTGTACTGCCATGAATAATATCAACACCATAACGCAAAGGGTTTGCAAGTTGCTGTCCAATAATCAGACCCAATAAATGAGAAATATCGCAACTAATCACTAGATCTGGATATTGTGCTTTAAAAGCCGAGACAATCTTTTGCCAAGGCTGAGACTGCACAATAAAGCTTTGGTTAACGAGCATCAGTTTATTTGAGCTCGCTTGCCAAACGCCAGACATCATCGCTAATGTCCGTTCAATATCAATGAAATGTGTTTGCTGGTCAAAGACAATATCATGCATTGAAATATCGCATTTACCCGCAATATAATTTAATCCAAAATGTCCACCGCAATGCTCTGACACATAAAAAACATGATCACCACTATTTGCCAAACCAAGTAATATAGATATCTCTGCTGCCTGCCCTCCTCTTGGGCGAAAATCAATGCGTCTGGTGCCTAAAAAATACTGTGCCTGCTCAGCAATAAACGCGCTAAGTTTGGCATGATGACATGCTTCACTAAAATGCCATGAGCCAAATATCTCGCCCGCACATGGTGGAAAGTCATAACAATCATAAGCATTTGAGGTTAGTATTTGTTTAGCAGTCAAACTCATATGGTTCTCTGAGGCATTTAAATTAAGTACTGATGACCTGTGAGTACAATCTTCTTTTAAAAAATCATTTAACTGTTTTAGCGCTTCCATGAAACACTCTCATTACTAAAGCTACTCTCTTGTCCTTGACCAAACATCTGGTAAAACACGCCTTTACTGTGGTGAAGTTTCTCTAAAGACCCTGTCTCAATTACTTCTCCTGCGTTTAAAACCATGATGCTATCTACCAGTGCTAAGGCATTGATGCGATGTGATATCAACAAGACTATCTTGTCTTTTAAGGCAACTTTGAGTCTCTTGATCAAGAGTGTTTCTGTCATTACATCAAGACTTGCTGTTGGTTCATCTAAAATCACAATTCTTGCCTTTGATAAAATTGCTCTGGCAATCATAATACGTTGCTTTTGCCCCATTGAAAGTTGCACACCACCCTCACCGACTATGGTATGGTATTGCGAATCAAAACATTCAATAAACTGATCACATAATGCTAATTTTGCTGCATCAAAAACTTCATCAGGGCTAGCAGATAAACGACCATAGTGGATATTGTCAAAAATACTACGATTAAAAAGGATCGGCTCTTGCGGCACAACGGCAATCAAGCGTCCAATCAAAAATGACTCAAGTGTGCTGATATCGTTTCCATTAAGATAAATCTTACCCTTCTGTGGTTGCAAGATCCCTGTGATCAGTTTAATTAAAGTTGATTTACCAGACCCCGACATACCAACAATAGCAAGATGGGATTTTTTCTCTAGTTGCAAATTGAAGTTTTTAAGTATCGCTTTATCTTGGTAATTGAAAGATACATCAACGCATGCTATTGAAGCGTGATTAACAGAAGTGCCATCATCACCGATCGTGAGTTTAACCTGTAAGTCTTTTAACGCTTCATTTTTATTACTTTTATTATTTCTATTATCTCTATTATTTTTGACATTAATCTTTTGCTCTTCTTTGCGATCAGCCATTGCTGTGAGGCTATTAACGAATTGGAGTGAAAATCGAATACGGTTTAGCTCACGATAGAGTATGCTCAACTCTTGCGTTAACCACCATATCATTCCTACTGAGCTAAATGATAACATTGGCACCAACAGTAAATCGCCCATTGATATTAACTGTTGTGACCATAACCAAAGCATCAATAATGCCATAACGGTCATATATAAAATAGCACTCATACTCTGATATAAACGCATTTTTTCAAAACACCTTTGTGCTAAATAAGCATTTTCAACTTCATGTTGTTGATTGTTTTCAAAACGCTCAATTTCATAGTGCTCTTTTCGATAGCATTTCATCGGTAAAAAATTTGCAAACACATCATTAACTTGCCCAGATAGCTTTGTAACGCTTTGTGCATGAAGATTGCCATAATGCGCTATTTGAGGGTTGATTAATTTGACAATCGACAAGTGCACACTGATCCACAGTAATAAGGCGATTGCAAAACAAATATGTACGCCAAAAAGAAGAATAATCGCAACGATAAGTGCACCAAAAATAGAAACAAAATGAAGTATAACTATCTCAAGTACACGATGGCATGCAGAGGGCGTATTATTAATATGTTCGGTATATTCACCAACATGATTTTTTATAAATTGTGTGTATTTTACATGGCATATCTGGGTAAAAAGATAAGTACGTATTGACTGACGAAACCTTGGAAATGCATAAATACTTAACATACCCTGTATACGCATAGCACATTCCATCGCAATCCATATGATAACTAGCCAACCTAGAGGATAAACGAGCACAATTATATCTGTTGGATTAGCATACACATTATCAACTGCTTTCTTCAAAAAATAAGGGAACATTGACTCCTTTAAAGACCATACAAGACAAAGTAATGCCTGACAAATAAAGACCGATTGCTGCTTGGTTGCAAATAACAGGATAAATTTCATCGGCGAATTTGTATATCGTCTTTGCATTTCTTACACTTTTCGCTTTTTTTGATTTTCTTGCATTTCTTGCTTTCCTTTGATTTTTTTTATCTCTGGAATGTTTTGCATATGCCCTATATTTTTCAAACTGCTATACAATGGCTGTATCTGAGCATTGAATGACGACTGGATTTTGCTGATCCTGTCTAGTCATCTTGGCTATCTGCTCTTGAGAATCTTTGAGTAGACTATGCCATAATGTCTTATAAACTACGCCCTGTGAATCACCTGCATTGTGCAGTTTTGATGCCATATGCAATGTCTTTAAACGCTGTAATGCATACTTAGCAGCTTCTATATTAACAACCCAGTTTAGCTCAGGTAATATGATTATGAGCTTATCAACCATCAATCCGGTATCATCATGCCTATTACTCATGCTAAATAAATCTAACAAGGCACTCAAAATTTTAATCGTCTCATTATGACAGCACCACATACCAAATTTACCAGAAACAGGGGTGGGGATATTAAAATGCAAAGGCACATCTTCCTCAATTAGCCATCTTGTAACTAGGGCATATCGATCATGTTTCGTTTGACTCTGCTGGCTACCATGCCAGATATATGCATTAAAGAGAACTGCGTCACCGATATTACATGGATAAGAAACGACTTTCTCAACAAAATTTTTATCTAAGGCTTTTTGATCAATGAAATCAATACCCCAAAAGTCAACTGCAGGTTCAATGACTCCATTTGATGGCTCAGGGAAGCACAACAACGGTCCATCTTGAGTGGTTATTGTTGACAACGATAACCAACACGTAAAGCTGTAATATTCCTTTGGACTCGTGTGATATGCAATATCCTGATGAAATGGGATAGCATCACAAGCATATTGATTTTTGCAGATTACATTGGTTTTTGTTAACTTGATAGATTGGTTTAAGTAACTTTCTAGCTTCTTATGAAGCGATCTGATGACCTCAGTAAACGGTTCGATAATGGCAGAAGGTGATGCCCATCTACTGACACTAGATAAATACTGCGAACGTGAGCAATTGATCTCTCTAGCACAACAATCGATTTGCATATGCATTCCCTCTGTCGGTACCAGAAGTTTTTTAGCAGAAATCAATTCTGGCAAGAAATGAACACCATTTTTCAATACCTCTGCATTAGTTGTTAACATGACTGAACTCCAGCATCGATAAATAGCTTTTAAGCGGTAACTGTTTTGTTAACACCAAAGCAGGTGAGCGCATGAGATCCTCCCACATTCCTCTACTGCGAAGTCTTCCACCTGTTTCAATCATCATATTAAGATCCAGCAAGCTACCCTGTGGGGTATCTTCATCAATCAACATCTCAAGTATAATCAATTTACCATGACGATTAAGTGCCTTACTGGCATGATCAAGTAATAAAGGCATCTCATGATCTGACCAATAGTGCAGATATCTTGGAAAAATAAGATAATCATACTTACCATGCCATGCCGATAATAAATCAAAATCAGCAACGCTTACGTTTTTCACATTTTGCCAAGGTGCAAAATCGCGTAGTCGCGCCTTATTATCATAATAAGTAAAATGACACTCAAGGTATTTACTTGCCAAATGCGGAATGATTACCCTTGCACAAGTTCCTGCTACCAATATGGAGCTATTATGATCAAATGTAATATGATCAGATATTGTTGCAAAATCACGACGCGCATAACCTACTAACGTTCGATGATAAGTTCGCAAATCTCCAATATTGGCGTTATCTTTGAAGCATCGATGATGTAGAGGTTTTTGCTTAAGCAGGGTTAACAAAGGTTGAGTTTGCCATTGCTGCATCACCGCAAGCCACATCTGTGAAGCATCCGCCATAAAATGACCAGGCGAACTTACAAGCAACATCCCTAAATCTGTCAGCTGCCACATTGTCTTATCATAATGCACAAGGTTAATTTCCCATAATCCTCGCAATAACCTTAAAAGATTTTGTTCATCAATGATGCCTTTATGTGATGACGCATCTAATAGTTTATCTGAGCTGTAAGCACTTGCTGGTTTTAATTCTTTAATTAATTGATCAATATGCATTTTACCTCTAGAGAGTCGCTCAAAAATGCCAACAGATAATGCCGTTGAAATAACATAAATCGACCAGAAAGACACCATTTTTGATGAAAGCTCAGCAACACCATCTGAGTGATTTGCAGTTATGATATCAATCACTTCACCTTTTTCATTGATGCGTACAAACTGGTGATCAAACGTTTGAACAAATGCCATACCATTATAATAAGGCTCAACATATTTATATCTATTTTTATATACTGCGATTCCTTGTTTATTGATATGAAACCAGCCTTGATCATCTTGCGCACGCGCAAAGCCTTTATGAAAAATATCTAAAAAAAGATAATCCAAATTATTCATCCTACAGCCGTTGCGATCAATGTGAAAAAAACGTCCATTCTTGATTGCAACTGCAATACCATCTTTATAATCACCAACATAATCATAATGAGCGGCATAAAGTGAATATCCTAATTTCGAGATATGTTGGAAGCCATTTTCTGACTGTGTTACACAACTCTCCTCCTGAAAATTACCACACCAATGATAATTGCCTATATATAAAGGATTACCTTCGGTATTGACATGGAACCATCTATCATTGTGATCAACAACGGCAGCACATTCATCATAAAAACCATATACCTTTTGATACCTGTGTGCATAGGCTGGTTGTCCATCAATATCAATGTGATAACTACCACTGTCATCAGCAACAGGAGCAAATCCTGGAAAATGAAATTTCATCACCCAATGATAGGTTTTGTCAGCTATCGGCTGTCCAGCTAGCTGATGATAGGTAGCGCATGCCGACACTTTAATTTGTTTATATTTATTTTGCATAATCAATACCACCGATGATATTAAGCAACTGGCACTTGACGCATGTTACATTTTTGACACACCGAGTGTTGCATATAATTTTGACATAATTGCTTATATGCATCACAGTTAAAGATTTCATTTAGCGAATTCACATTAAGATTACCGAAATCTCCCAATGCACGTCTTTCTTTCTCCGGTGCACAGCATGGATTAAAACGACCATCTGATGCAATCCATGCTTCCTTACCTAAAAAAGGGCATACACCACTTGGTGAGAGATTGTTAACCGCTGAATCTTCAAGATGATCAAAGTTAACCAGTTTTATATACTTACCATTAGGTAACGCCTGACGTTTTGATAGTGCTTGCGCTTTCTCAACGGCAATATTCCAACGTGCTATTGCATCACTATCTTTGCGCAAGGACTGCTTTTGTAACATCGGAAAATTATGCGTCCATAATTGATGTCCTTTGATACGATCAACCCCAAGGGATAAGCCTAATTCGACAATTTGATCGAGCTCGTTAAGGTTTTCTTCCATAAAAGTTAACTGTAAAGTAACGCTGCAATAGTTACCACCAGCAGCAGCAATTTCATCTCTAATGCGAATAAATGTTTTAAGATTTGATAAAACCTTCTCCCACTTGGTTTTAAGCATAATCTTCTCTTGTGTTGCTTTTGTTGCACCATTCCAAGAAATCTTAACATCGGAGCCAATGGGAATAATTAACTTTGCCCACTCATCAACCCCTTTTTTGGGAAATGTACCATTGGTTGTCAGATTGAGCTTCAGTTGATGCTGATGACATAATGCGATGATGCGCTCAAAATGAGGATATATCAATGGCTCTCCCATCGTTGATGGGATAATCTCCTTAACACCGAGTGCTTTAGCCTCTGCAAAAATCTTCTCAACAAGCTCAAATGGCATCCTGCGCTTAGGGAGTCTGTTGCGAATCCTGTCTTTTTGGGTATTACTGTAAGGTGAATGATCTTCACACATAATACATGAAAGATTGCAATCATCTGGATTTGTATCAATTGTTACACGCCAAAGGTTATAATTATTCATGACTAGACACCTTGTAAATTCTCTTTTTTACTATTTTCACTACTTTTACTGATCAGATTTGTTGGATAAATTTTGATGAATCAACGATTGATACAAATGCGTAAAGGAAGCCGCCTGATCAGCAATATCAATCACATTACCATCTTCACTCAGTAAATACCCGCGATCGACGATGCTTTGATAAGACACAGGATCTGTGGTAAGCACTTCATGTATCACATCGGCTAAACTTTGATGATTTCTATGCTGAAACACCCAACCATTTTGACGGTGCTTAATGTATTCACCCATGCCACCAAAATCAGCGGTAATAACACCAACGCGCGCCTGTAAAGCTTCATGAATCACCAACGGCGAATTTTCCTGCCAAATAGAGGGAACAACAATAACATCAACTTTGTTAAATACCTCATCTATTAATTTATGATTGGCATATTCTGGCATCCACTCAATCAACTGCTCTGATGATACCTTAAGATATTGCGCTAATTTCTTTAGTGCTTGAGTATTCTGATCACGTGACCTTCCCCAGATTCTGAGCTTCACTGCCTGATGATTTTTGACCACTTCAGCAAATGCGCGAATGAGAAGATCAATTCCTTTAGCAGGAATATGCGTGCCAATATAACCAAAAACAAATACTGATTCCTGTAGTCTTTTTCTGAGCTTTAGCCGCTGGATATCAAAGCCATAGTCAATATAATTAATTTTACGTTCAGGCAGTCCAAACTCGTCAACGTATCGCTTGATTAAAGCTTGTGATGGTGCAATAAACAAGTCAATCTTATCACAAATATTTCTAACCGATGACATTCTACGACCAATCCATTGGCGCCAGAAATCACTATCAACATCATAGTCCGTTTGAGTACCCGAATAATACCCTGAATAACACTTTGTTGCACATTTGAAGTCATCCTGACCATCACATAATTGCCATGGTGTTTGTGAGTTTCTTTGAATGAATTGACCACGTGGACACATCAGCCAAAAATCATGAATAGTGTAAACCACTGGAATATTAAATGACTTAACCACAGTGACGATACCGATTGATAAATGATTTAAGTGACCGATGTGCACAACGTCGGGACGCAGTGAATTGATAATTTGTTGGCAAAGGGCATTCACTTCATCACAGTTATAAGCATAACGCACTCTTTCAAGTAATAGATTAATTATATGCAACCTGATGTTTGGATGATTAACATCAAATGATTGTCTATAGCTAAAATCTTTAGCAAATGGATTCTCCTCTCGGGTAATGACATCGACTTGATGTCCCGAATCTGCTAAAGCATGACACAGTGTCTGACTATATACCTCAGATCCCGCATTATAGGTTGGCGGATAACCATGAATAACCTTAAGAATTTTCACTTAGATACAGCCTCTTTAAGTAAATGATGATTGGATGAAAGCATTTGAATGAACTGTTGAATACCCTCTTCCAGTGAAATTAATGGTTGCCAACCCATTAAGTCTGAAGCAAGTTTAGGACAACCGATAAAGCGTGAAGCAAATGAGCTATCAGCATTTTTTCTAATAACTCTGCTGTTGCTGTTTATTGTACTTAAAATAGTTTGAGCAAGTTGCTCTAAAGAGATTCCAATACCTGAGCATATATTGATAGGAGGAAAGCCCTTTTTTTGCAATCGGCAATGTTCAATAGCAAGGCGAATAGCGCGAATAACATCATCAACATGGATAAAATCAAATATATTGTGTGCCCCATTAATCTCGAGATCTCTACCCAATAATGCCTTGCGTGTCAGTGCTGTAACTACTTTGTTTTCCTGATAATGTTTGATTGCACCATAAACGGCAGATAAGCGCATCACAGTAATGCTTAGACCTGCACGTTGATAACCAGCAGCAATTTGTTCTGCTTTGAGTTTCGATTGTCCATAAACATTACAAGGAATTAAGCTTGCATCTTCTTTGACGGGGAAGTGTTCTTGCTGTCCATATACCTCACGCGTACTGGCGTATATTACCCAAGGTTTCAGTTGACTTTGATAGGCACCACTAAAAACGTTTCTAGAACCCTCAACGTTAACACAAAAGCACCGTTTTTCGTCACTTTGGCTAAGCTGAACACGGGACACTGCTGCAAGATGTATAATCCCTTCGACTTTCATATCGCATAGTTTATCTCTTAGTAAATGTTGATCATTGATATCGCCATATTCTACATGATCAGGATCATAGCCATGATCATAACCAAAAACACATTCACCTGATTCCGCTAGAGCAGTTTTTACCCTTCTGCCAATCGCTCCGCGCGATCCTGTTATCATAATTGTCAAGTGTAATATCCTTACTCATCTCAATAAACTGACAAACTGCAAAACCAATAATTTCGATAGTTGATCATTAGATTGCATGGTTAAGGCAATTGTAAATAAAAGAAATGCAACGAAATGAACCAATATATAATTTTGGGTATCGCCAGGAGCTTGCAGGTACAAGAAAATGCCCATAAGCTAACTCTAAACTTAGTGCCTACTTGCTTTTACTTCTTCCGCCAGGGCGCTTATTTCTTCTTTTGATAAGTCGGTAGCCTCAACTACCTTCGCAACCTCTAAGCCCATTATAAGCAACTTGCGAGCTGTTGCTACCGCCTTGTCACGCGCCCCTTCGGCTTTACCTTCGGCTTTACCTTCGGCTTTACCTTCGGCTTTACCTTCGGCTTTAAGCATCGGCGCATGTTTCTGCAACGCTCTTGCTTCAATCTGTTGTGATACTGTCATAACGTCACCTTGTAAATCTATATTACTACTGACTATCTTATCATAAAACTCCTCAAAGTCTAAATTTGAGTAGTCACTCATATACTTAATTAATGTTTGCCTGGCAAAACTATCATAGCCTGTTATCTCTTTTGAAGCCAAAGCCAAAACGCTATCAATATCCCTCTTGGCTGCGTACTTCAAAATAATTTCTAAACCTTTGATATAGTCATGCTGCAATATTTCCTCGTCACCTTGGCGCACCAAGTCCACAAATTGTGTTGTAAAAGCATACTTCTTAGCTAGCTCTTTGTTTTCAAAATAATCATTTAATCTCTGCTATAGCTAAACGGCTTTTTATTCATGTAGTAAATGATACTAACCACTAACGGCAGTTGCTTCACCCCTTTATTGCGCTTGATGTAGTCCAATAAGTACGAGGTTTGATAATGCCTAGAACGAATTAAAATAGTCATATCATCGGTGCTTTGCACTTCAATATGCACCAAGATTGCGCCTTGCTTACCATCTTTAAACTTAAACAAAAACGCTAAGTCGGATTGCTCCTTTTGCTTCACATTCTTTTTGTGCTGCTGTCTGGTATGCTCGACATTAGCAAAGCCTAACTCAACGCTTGACCAATCTATCAATGCCACAAGCTCACGCTGTACATACTGGCGCAAAAATGACAGTGAAAAGTCACGGTTATTGAGTAGGTCTTTTACTAGTCTGTCATGGTGATCTGCCATTATTTACCTAAAGCCTTAGCAGTGTCTAAGTACATTATATCACTTATTTTAAGTTGAAGCGTCCTTGCTATGACAGGCAAAGGCCCACCAGACTTTAACATTTCTTGCGCCTCTCTTAGTTTGCAAGCACAAGCTTGCTTTAAAGATTCCATTTTAAGCCACCTTTTGATTGTTAATTTTTTCTAATGCTTCGGCTATTTCTTCAAGCTCAAAACTTAGCGCAACTATGCGTTGCTGAATATCGATTATTAAGCTATTTGCACCATTATTTTCTTTTACCATTATGTTTTGTATTGCTTGCACTTTTAAACTTAACCACGCCACTGCTAACGCCTTTTGCTATAGTGTTTTGCTGATAGACTGGCTCAAGCTTGGCAATCAGCTCTGCCAATCGCTTTCCAACTTCTTCAATCGAGCCACTAACCTTTAAACCTTGCATTGTTCGCTTACTTTGGGGAAATAATTATTTCTTGTCGCTTTCTTCTGCGCGTTTCAGCAAGCTATTAAACGACTTATGCGCTCTAATACTTGCCTTAAGAAAATCTGCGTAAACTCTTTCGTCCCTGGTGCCTTTGACTAATTCATAGCTTGATCTGGCTGCGCTATTTAAAGCGTCTAAGTCCTCGGCTATCGTAGATTCTTGATTTTGTGGATTGACTTTTTTTTGAGTCGTCATTAGTATTTACTCCGTAAGTTGAAGAAGCTCGGTGTTCTAAATTAGCGTTGAATACATCGGGATTTTTTCTTGTCAAAATTCGGTCAAGTCGAGCGCTCCATTTATGCTTTTGCGGGTATGTGTTTATTATACCAAAACCAGATTTTTAATCAACCTAAAAACCTTATTTTATATGGATTTGTCGCACTTTTTGCCGTCTTTTTTGCTCACCATTTTCTTAGGTTTCGTGGTATAATATCAATGATAATGGCGGCTTATGTTTTGATTAGCTTAACAGCACTTTTGATAGCCGCAAAGTTTAATTATGCCTTAACGGCTCCATAGGCTCTAACAGCATCGACTTCTTAACTGGCACCTTAATATACCTATCAACACCAAAAGACTTTGCATGACAACGCTAAGGACGCTCAACAAAACCGCGAGCGAGCGCAGTTGTTTTTTGCTGCAATAGCCTATATATGAGCGCAGCGAATCCATCGAGCGTAACAGCAAAAATAATCAGCGAGTGAGGGGCTTTGTTATACAACCGCTTTAAAAACAAAAGTAAAAAGGGATTTGTGGGGGTGAAGTAGCGACAATTATTAAACTTTAAAACAAAGAAACACCTAACCTGGGGGCGACAATATCACAAAAACTTTCAGTCGTGGCTTATGATAATAATAGATATTGCCACTTTCAGCGAAACTATTGCTTATGACATACCAAAGTCATAACTTAAAACGGAGATAACGTTATGCTAAACGGACAAGAAAGACTTATATTAGCAACGCAAACTTTCTCACTTGAAACAGTTTGGATGCAAGGCTATGCTGAAGGCAAAAATAACAACGATGAGGTTTGCCCCTATGATAATGGCTCAAAAGAAAGCCATTACTGGAATGAAGGATGCGATGCTTCAATTTTTGGCGAACAACCACTTTTCCCTGATTATTCTATTGAATCAGACAGCATCAATCTAATAAAACCAAGACAAACCCCAAAAAATGTAATGGTAAAAAGAGCATTGACTATCATTGGTGCCTGCATAGATACTGCTTTTGCCATTGACTTAGTCGCTTAATGTTTTTCTAAGCAAAAATGTTCGTTGACAGTTGCAGCGGCGCCCCTAGCGAGGAACGAGCGACAGGGTGCCGCCTTTAGGAATTAATGAATGCCTTTCTCTTTACATTCCTTAATGCTTGGAATAGTCAGCTTTTCACCAATTTTCAATACACTCTTATCAGTTAAATCATTAACCTCCTCTAAGCACTTTAAATAACCTTTGAATGTCATTACCTGCTTTGCTGCAATCCCTGATAACGTGTCACCATACTTGACAATATACGCATTACTATTATCCATTTTTGACATGGGCATATTAACGTGACTTGCTTTTTTCTCTGAATGATTTGCAACAGCTAGGTCATTTTTTTCTACATGGGTTTTCAAATCCATCGTTTCAGATTCGCTATCACTTTTTAGAGTATTCGTTGACGCACAACCTGACATAAGAATACTTATAGCAATTACGGTTAAAATACTTTTCTTGCTCACGACACTATTTCCCATTAGCAGCTTCTTTCAGCAACTTGCCCGCACTAAACTTAGGCGACTTAGACGCTGCAATTTTCATTGTTTCACCCGTCTTAGGGTTTCGCCCTTCACGCGCTGAAAGCTCACCTACACTAAACTTACCAAAGCCTGTGAAACTCACCGCATCACCATTTTTTACAACTTCAGTCACTGAAGCAATGAACGCATCAACTGCCTTTTTAGCATCGGCTTTTGTTAGACCTGATTTCTCAGCAACCATTGCCTCAAATTCGCCTTTGCTATGTGTTTTTGCTTCTTTTTTCTCTACTTTCTTCGCCATGCTTTTAGCTCCGTTATGTTAATACTCAGCCAAAATATACCGCAAAGCCTTTCAATACAACGGTTATTACACTAAAAACAGTCGATTATGCATAAAAACATAGTAAATGACCCAACCAACCGCTAAAAAAACACCAAAAGGCATTAATTTAACTTCTTTTCCAAAGAGTTTAATTACCATGCTAAAAGCAACTCCAACCAATGCGGAAAATAGCGCAATAAATGGCAAAGACAGAACGCCAAACCATGCGCCTATAGCTGCTAAGAGTTTAAAATCACCATAGCCTAAGCCGTCCTTGCCAGTGAGTATCTTGAACGCATAATACAGCAGCCATAGCACCAGATAACCAAGAATGGCTCCAAACACTGCGCTTTTAAGCGGCACTATCCAGTCATTAAGATTTAACACTAAACCAAACCATAACAGCGGTAGCGTCACCACATCTGGTAAAATATAGTGGTTAAAATCAATCACAGCTAAACCAAGAAGGACTACCCCAAAAAAATAGTAAATGACCACACTCCATGATACGGCACTCAAATAGTGATAAAGCAATAGCGCATACAGAATTAAAATTAAATCAATCAGCAAGTCTTGCCAGTTAGTTTTAAACCTGAAAAACAATCGCAATATCCCTGAAAACGGCACTATTACTCTAAAAATAGGCTTGCTTGGCAGCTTCTTATGAACTGGTGCCAATATATCATGCGCTTCAATTGCTTTGTCATAGAAAAACCGTGCGGGAATATAGTGGATCAATGAATGCAATGCGCTACTTGAGGTGAGCAACAAAATAATCATTAACGCTATCATCATTTAGACCAACTCCCGATATAGCACGCCAGAATCTCAGGTCTTGAGTGACCTAGTTCAAGGCTTACTAATCTTCTTGCCATTTCATCTTTCTTTTTATTCTCATCATCCATCACAGGCTTTTCGCCACCTTTGACCGGACTCGGCAAACCGCTAATTTCAGTATATCGCCTTTGTGCGTAAGCATGCCTTAAACCATGAAGGTTCGACCAACCATTCTGCGTCACAATATGATCATACAATTGGGTTTGTTGTTTGTAATTCCTGTAATGTGGTATTAATGATTTATTGTACCCCGCAACTCTTTTAGCTTCATCGAGCCAATAACGTTGCTCATCGGTAAGTATCGGAACATAACGCTCACGCCCACCTTTTGTCCAACTGCCTTTAAGCCAGATGCGTTTTTCTTCATCTGCTAGGCTTGGGATTATTTTTAAGCACTCCTCTTTTCTCAGCCCAAAATGCTTTTGAAGCTCGAGCGAGCAACGCAAGTGATCATACAATACGACTGAAAAATCAATCTCATTAATTGATCGATCTTTAACAGCAACATAGGTTCTTGTACCTATACCGTAATCCTCGTTGCTTTTGACAATTTCAGGTTTTTCCATCAAATCACATACAAACCTAATATCGCTCATTAAGTTTTTAATACGTCCAACGGAAAGCTCTTTATCTTGCCAATGTTCAATAAGCGCATAAATATGCTTGGGCTGAATGCGCCCAATGGTTCTTAATTTGTAGTCCATCTCGTGAAGCTCTCGACCAATGAGTTTTAATCGCTTTAACCTGGTGTACCTTGTGCCATAAGACATCGTGTGTTGCTGTTTCTCCAATATCTTATGTATGCTGTGATTAAGATCGTTCGATGCGCGACTCATTACAACAACCCTTTTTGCAGCTTCTCGTAGCTTGTGTAGCCCATTTCTTCAATAAGCATTCTCTTAGCCATCATCTCACTTTTACGCTTCACCAAGAACGCCAAACGCTCCATTGCATACACGCGCCTAAATGGGGCGTTAACCTCATAACCGCAATCGTATATTTCCGCATTTAATAATTGCACTATCATCGTCTCTGGCATTCTATCTGTTAGCATCTGGTGCTTACTACCTAAAAGCTCATAACGGTAATCGATCACTTCTTTTTGAGTCTTGGTTAACATCGGAATAAACCGAGTCTTTTTATTCGTGGCTAAGTCCGCATGAATCTGTAAATCATCGGACATAATAGCCGTACTTAAATTAATTTTAATGGATTCTCGCTTAGTCAGTCCGAAGTAAATCTGAAACGCTAAGACGCTTTTAACAATTGGGTTATGGACAAGCTCTAAAACATCTTTGCTAACATTCATCTGCGACTGCTTAGTAAACTTGCTTGCCGTGAAATTAAAATCTTTATTCGTAGGTATATTGATATTGTACATATCAGCCATTATCTTACGTAAAATGCTGATTCTTCCTCTTATCGTATCCGAGGATAATTCTTTGCTTTTCCAGTGTTCTATTAGACTAAAGATGTAATCATCTTTTAATTGTGACAACTTTTGCGGGAGAAGCCCTAAATGTAATAAATCATCAACCATCGCATATAGCACGATCTTGCGCTTATAGCGTGATTGTTGGGCACCTTTGGCGATACTATTTACGTAGTAATTAATATCTTTGATGCAGTTTTGTTTTCTCATTCCAAGGCACCTTTGAGTCGTTCAGTGATGAATACCCCACCCGTGTCTACAGCGTGGTTTTAAATGGCATATTACCTCAATAGTAAAAACTATCTCGATATTAGAGTGTTCCTTGTTATTTATATTTTTCAATCATCTCTTGTGTCACTTTCTCTAAAACATCAACACTTAATGCTGCGTTTAAGATTTTCATCTTCGAAGGTGAAACACCTGACTCCTTTAAAACGTTAGCTTGAACTTGACGAATCAACTTTACGTTTTCTTCAGTCAATGCTCGTTCTACTAAGCTTTCTTGAGTGCCTTTTTGATGGTTGTTATTTCTAGCAAGCTTACCTGTTTTATTTGGCTTATTTGACTTATTTGGCTTGCTGATCTTTTGATTATTGGTAGGCTTTGCTTTTGTCTCTGAATTAACCTTTGGCTTTGGTGTTTCCTTGACCTCTGGCTTATCTTCGACAATTTCTGCTACTTCATTGCTCATAACTTATTTGCTCCTTTAGGTTAAGTAGCCATCAATGACGGCTACTAAGTTATGCCAGGCTAAACACATAAGCGTCTGAGAAAAGGTAAAATAGAAATAATCTTGCTATCGTCTTTTTTCTCAGGCTCATTTATTGTGACTGTGTTATTTTTACATTGTCGCATTTGCTCATGATCATGTAGTATGATTTGCGCAGTACGTAATGCTAATAACTTACCTAGTTGTTGTTTTCTCTTAAACATGTTCAGCACCTCCACGTTGAGCAACATGAGCAGAAAATTCGATATTCCCCAGTAAACGAGATATAACACCATTCTGGGTTACATCTACGCTTGATAGTTCATTCTCAATTCTGCGTATATTTGCTAACGCTTTTTGAAGCTGCTGAATAATGCTGAATGCTTGTTGTTCGCTCATTGTTACTCTCCGTTTTTAAGTTAAATAAAAAGGGAATAACAATGCCCCTTTGGGAATATTGCTATTCCCGGGCTGGGGTGATCTATTTGATAAAGTAACCGCAAAGGTCATCAAAATAATGCTGAATCCGCAAAGATGAGCAAATCACCTTTAAATCGAATTCTTTATGATGGCGATCTAAAAGATCCCAACCTTGCATTAGTTCCCTGTACTTTACGTAAGCTTTTCTAATTGCTTTTTTACTTTGTTTGTTTAAATTCATAATGTTTCTCCGTTTTGAATTAAATAAAAAAGGGAAACACTACGACCCTGCAAGGGAAGTAATATTCCCCTTGCGTTGGGTTGAGTTTTTTCGAGCTAAATTGAGATAAAAGTTATTTAAGACCAAAAAATATAGCAATGGCTACAGATATAAATCCAACCAACATGGTTGAACCCAACGTTCCTGCCAATACCCAAGCATCTTTTTTATGCTTTTTGAGTACATCGTCAAACTCACGTCTTTGTTCTTCGCGCTGTTCTTTACGAAAAGATTCAAATTTATCAAACACTTGTTTAACAGTATCTGCCATCATTTTATCAATCTCCTTTACTGAATACACATTTTCATGTTCTTGGTTTGAGAATTGCTGAACCAACGTCTCCGCCACATTCCGCTCCAAACCTTTATCAATCAATGCGTTTACAGTCTCAATTCTAGCATAGTTTAGCTTCACAGTCATTAATTGCCTCCTGTTTGTTTAATACATATCATAACAGAAAACAATCCACCACACAGGGGATTTATTCCCTGCATGGGCTGCATGATTTTATACTTTAAACATTAAGATTAAGTTAGCCAACTTTCATTGATGCCCCCCAACCTTGAATAACTTTAAAGTTTTGCTTTTTAACTTGCGTTTCTTCGCCTTGCAAAGTTGCATCAACCGCTTGTGTGATTTCTTCAGCCAATGCCAGTTTTTCCTGTTCAGAAATATCCGGGCTGTTTAACTTACTGACTAAACCATCAATCTTGTTGATTTTAACTTGCATCTTGAATGCTTTAACCTGATCTTTTACCGATAAAAGTGCTTGCTTTTGCTCGTCACTTAATTCGCTGTTAACCGGTTCGGCAAACGCATGTTTTTTTACATCTTTTTGCTGATTATTTTGCACGTTTTCGCTTTCAGTATAAGCTGCCTTATCAACTCTACTTTGGTGCAAAGTAATGCAGAAAATTAAAGTTATTAAAACAATAGCAATGGTTAAAGTGATTACTGTTGTCATGGTAGATTCTCCTTTTGATTTATTTAAATAAAAGGGAGACTACCACGCCCCTTGCGGGAGATATGATCGTCTCCCTGCGGGGGTTAATAAACTTTTTTTATTTTTAATTTTTTTACTTTAATCGCATAATGAATTTAATGCTCTATTTAACTTTATTTGCTCAACAGTAGACATCTCATCGATTCCCTTAAAGTCAACAGTAATACAGTGACGCAAATACTTAATATGCAATAACATATCTAATATTGTGCCATCAAGGATTGACTGTTCATAAAGGTACGCTTCAAGTTTTGATGCCAGAATATTGCTACCTAGCTTTAGCAGCACCGATTGATTCATTTTCTTAGATTTCAGCTTTAAGGCTTCATCGTAAAAATATGATCTATCGGCTTTAATATTCCATGCAATATTTTTAGCTTCTAAATAATCACTTATTACCTGATCATCTGCTTTTTTATTGTTAAAGAAAGCGTGTTGATCAAACGTAAAATTAATGTCCATTGTAATTCGCGAAAGATAACCGATGATGACATCAATATCCTCGGACGAAAAATAACAAACAAAAGAGATTAAGAATGCTTCTATTTTTGTCTCATCTTCAAATTGTAAAAGATCGCATAACTGTTTTGTTTTTAACTCCACAGCATATTTGATCATCGCAATATGTTTCGATGATGCTTTTACTCCAGTATGCATATTTCCTCCTAAAGATAGCTAATCAAAAGGGAAATAGCACTCACCCAGGCTCGGGAAAATGAAATTTCCCTACTGGGTGAATAAGTCCAAGAACTTGAACTGGGTTGATTTATTAAAAAGCGTGCTAAACCACTAAAGCTGCTTTTTATTTTTCCTACAATTCATAACAAGTCTTTTGTTATAGTTAGTTACTTCTCTAATCTTTAAGAGAAGCCGTAGTGATAACTAACGCTGACATACCCAACCTTCTGGGGTGATTCTTAAATAAATACGCATCGTAAATATTCGACCTTTTTATCTTCAATAGTTATCCAATAAAAAGGAATTAGGTGCTTTATCTTTACATCGTCGCGATACACTTACAACAGCATTGTTTATAAGTAATAAACGGTATCATTTTGTACAGCAAAACCAACAGCATTGTTGGGATTCTAGCATTGGAGCTTCCTTTGTTAAACAAACATCAAACTGTCAGTGGATTTGAGTGTTTATCTAATGCTATACGGGTTGGGAAACTTTAAGTTAATAAGCGGCTGTGTTAGCTGCTTACTGCGAATTTTACCATAATGAATTGGTAATGCAAGATTTTATAGCAATCTTTTAATCCTATCTTTTTTATGGATGGGTTTTTATCTTTTAGATTATGCATTTAAGCTCACAAAAATAAATGCGTCACCTCTCGCCTGAGATACACTTAAAAATACCATTAAAAGATCAATTATAGTGCTTGAAAAAATGATTTAAATTATATTGACTGTTATTCTTTATTAATTATCTTCTTAAAATAGTCATACGCTCCTTTTCTGAAATAAACATCTCCACTCCTGTCTTTGAAACACTGATAATATTTATTGTTTATTTTAAAACTAAAGCTGTCATTCTCCACCTTGATATCTTTAGCATTATTTGATTTAAGATGCTTAATAAATTCGTTTTGATACTCTACAAATTCCTCATATCTCATTTTGCCTTTTGTGTTGTTCTTATAAGAATTTGGAAAAAGCTTTTTAAGCATAGCTTGGTCATACTCTCTAAGCATCATCTTAAAATATTTAATCGATGCTTTCCTAAAATAAACACGACCATTCTTATCCTTAATAAATTTATAATCTTCATTATCTATTTTGAATATAAATTCATGTGAATTTGATTTAACAAATATCGCATTGATTGAAATAATAAAATCAATCATTTTATTTTCATATTTTATAAATTCATCGAATGTCATTTTATTAATCATAAATTATTTCTTACCTATCTTGCTCTCTTCTAAAAAAAGAGTATTATTTGGTAAAGAGAGTATTCCTAAGTCTTTATTCTCAATCTTTTTCTTTAATACAATAAAATTCCCAAACTTAAAGCAAAAGTACCATGATGTCTTTCTGTTAATGTCTACTTTGATTTTACGAGTTAAAAAACAAGATAAATCCGCTATCACCTCATCGACATCGACACCATTTAAAACGTCAACCGCAAAAGACTTAATAAAACTAAACGGTAGCAACAACTCATAATTTTTTATCGATAAATAAATGCTATTATCATTTTTAAGCTGTTTAATCACATATAACTGCAATTCATTAAGCGCACCATTTGAATATACTTGACCCATAGCCATCAATGTATTTTTCTGCTGGATATTTTTATCAACTTCATCAAAGTTAATACTTGCCGATTGTTTCATAATATTCCCCTTGTTTTCATGTTTTCCTATTTTTAATATATCGCTATTCACTTCATCAATAGACTCTTTATCTTCTTCATTCTTATCATTTGACCCATCATCCCAATCGCCCCAGTCATCATCTAAACCATCATTAGCGTTTTTGTCATTTTCATCATCTTTTCCATCTTCTTCTAAATCGTCATCATCAGAAATACTAAAAGAAAATAACTCATTAAAATCATCTTTACTGATTAGGCTTTTATCTTGATCTTCTGTTAGTGCTTTTTCTGCTTGAATTTCTTGTTTTGTCTGATTTCTTTTCTCCGATTCTTGTATGTATTCCTGCGCTTCTGCCGCGGATATTTTAATATCGTTGACTTGCTCCATGATGTACCTGATATTATCCTCGCCCTGTTTGGTCTTTTTATCCTGATGTATTTCTTCTGTTAGCACATACTTAGCGTAAATTTCAATATCCGATACAACTCTAGGAAATACCACCTTATAAGCTTCATTCGCTGAGTTAATAAATATCGCATGACCATTAGGCAGTGAGGTCAACATTTCATGCGTAAGCAGACTCGTTTCAACTGTCTGTATTCGATCACCATTCGTTGTTCTAAAATCATGAACACTTTTGTCAATGACTCCTGACTCCTGAACAACACCCTTAACGGTGACTTTATCAAACGTCTCAAGAATAATTTTTGTTAAATCATCATCTTTCAATCTAAACAGAATTTTAAAGCCCTGCGAGTTTGCCAGTATCTGTTTTGATTTTTCTTTATCGCCCCTAAAAGCCACAACAATATCACTAATGGTTTGCGTTGCCCACGTCACTCGTATACCAGTACTTCTTGCTTTGTTTAACAATTGAATTGCGGACTCAGTGGCAACCTCTGCCATTTCATCAATAAAGATATAAGCGCCCTGCCCATCTTTACCCGCTTTTCTACCGTTATCATTTAACACACCAGCACAGTTGGTTAAGTCCTGCAAAAATGCTCTAACCATCGTTTTGGATAACGTCTCATTAGCGAGTGAGCTTATGCCAATATAGATAATATGATTGCGCTTAGGATTGTCTAAAACCTCTTTAACATTGTATTCTTTGCGCTTGTAATAGTTACCGTCTTTATCTCGGCAATAACTACCATCTGCATTTTTCTTTAAAAGGTCACTTTGATAATAAGAAAACATACTGGATTGCTTGGTGTTATTAATTTTACTGAGTAACGGAAAAACACTGCTAATCATTTTTCTGCGATGCGTTTCATCATTTTTGGTGATTTCGTACAAATCAAAGTCAATGCGGTTTGACATCCCAATGTGATCGATCTCAATCCCTGAGGTTTCATCGTTTAACTCATCTTGCTTTAATTGCACATACTTCAAAATCGCCATGTTACGGGCTTGCATTTTAGTTAGCTCTTTCTTCTCCTCCTTGGCTAATTTAAGGTACTCCTTGCTAAACTTTTCAACACGTGTATGAAAATCAGGGTAAAGTGGCGGATAAATTTTCTCACAATAGCGCCTTAGTAGCTCAATCGGTCTGGAAACATAAAAGCGCAAAGACGCAGGGTCAATTTTGACATCAATCTCATGTAACGCATGTGCTACTTGATTGATCGCCATCCATGATTCTTCGGTAAAATTCTGACCTGAACCACCTTGCGATAAACTGGAGGTCATTCTATTCGCTACTTGACTGACATCGCTGAAATTACCAAAGAAATTCGCCTTAGCGGATAAGTCATGCTGTCCAGCATGAATCACCATAAAGTCGTCTATTCTCCCTGCATCAAGTGAAGCACAATACAAATTAATCAGCGTATCTAAATCACCTTTCGGATCGACATAAATCACTAAACGCCCTTTTCTAATATCCTGCGTCATTAACGTATTAAAACCAACCGTTTTGCCTGAGCCAGTTGTACCGATAATGCAACCGTGACTTGACCTATCGGATTCCGTTGCCCATATAGCGTAATCATTGTGCTTTTCCAAGCCGTGATAAAGCGCTTTACCGCCTAAATCGAGAATCATCGGAAAACCCACTGCTTTTAAACAACCATCCAGCTTAGGATGCTTCTTACGTAAATCACTTAATGACTGTTTTTTTGAATAGGGCAGAAATGGCACCATTGCCAGTGGTCTTGCCGTATTGATAAATTTTCTATGTTTGGCTTCATAGATCATATTCACCCATTTATTTTTTTTGCTATTCCGCTCTTGCTGCAAAGTATATAAAAGCTGCCTGTGCTTCACTGTCCAATCAAAGCCATCACCAACATACAAATCAGGCTTACTCGGATGATTTGCTAATTGATCACTGGATAAGGGGATTTCACTATTTTTTAATACTCTTGGTGCCATAAAGCTTAATCTATGCTGATAACGCCAGTCTAAGTAAGCTGATCTTAAAAAACACATTCCCCAGGTGAACATGACAACATTATGGATAAATGACTCCTGTGGCGTAAATGGCAGCACAAAATAGCCTTGCCAATATGCCAATAGATACCCCATAAGCAATAACCCACACATTAAATGCCATACAAAAAGACTCGTAAATGGATTATCGATCTGCTTTTGCATATCTAACTCAGTTAACCACTTAAAAGCGCCATTTAATCGATCTATACACCAGATATAAGTAAACCAAAGGCATTTGAAGGCATGAGCAAACCCCAGTATCCATATCTCTTTATCTTTAAAGGTCAGTTCATTCACTGATTTTTTAACTTTTTGACCCATTTCCCAAAACTCCAAAACGCCCAAACTTATAAATATTTCTTAAATCGAGATAGCATTGTGTAAAACAGCACCACGCTAATTAGCCCAATAACAAAGAACACTAATAACGGATTAAGATTAAATGGCAGTACCATATAAGCAACGATCGCACATAGCGGTAAATAGCTAACTAAAAACTTAACCAGTCTATACTTGGCATCTGATTCTCTGTCCACACCCAACCGTCTGTACAATCGCTTACGATTACCTGTTAAAATGCCTAAAACAATGCCTAGAAAATACATCGCCATCAATGTCATGGATGTCACCAGTTTCATAAGCGAAATCAATAATGCCATCGCAACAATAATCACGGCATTTTGAGCAAAGCCAGCACTTGATGAAATAATGGAATCTGACGAGCCAGTCACTCCAAATACTCGATAAGCATCAATCCCATTGTCTACACTTGAGGTGAATGCCTGATTGCTTGGCAGATCACCCAACCATGCCATCACCTGTGTTGTGACTGTTTGTATCTCATGGCTTAACCACTGAAAAGCGCTGAATATCCACGAGTTATCGCTGTATTGATGAATCCGTATCGCCAAATAGTCATAGTTATACTGCAACAGCCAATAAGCAGATTCAAAGCCACCTATTGCCCATACAACAAAATAAACAGCTAAATAGATTCCAAGCGCCCAAAGCATGAGTTTAAAAATTCCCCACACCATCTTAATGGGAAAGGTTAATAGCAATATTTTCTTACTCACCTGCGTCCGAGCATGTGTTACTTGATCCTGTTCTTCTGACATACATCCACCTTGACACTTTTCTCAAAAAACGAGGTTATAGCCAATTAATCTACAAAAATAATCAGCCAAGCCAACTCTAAAGCCGCTACCACCTTGGGTGGCATTAAAAAAACCACTCTCTCTTTTGGTCATCACACGACAACGCTCCCAGTGCGGTGCATTTCTCGCATAATTCAACTCTGCCAGCACTTTGGCGCAACGATCAAGCTCGTCCAATATTTCGGTATCTGTTTTGGCTAGCTCATTTTTGTAGAGGATGGTATAGCCAACCAAACCTAATGCCTGAATCGTCATTGAACCTGTCTGATAGCCTGTTTTATCTTTGTAGAATCTCTCACCCTGATATTTTGCCCATTGCTCAAAAAACAGTATGCCTAGAGTAATCTTGCGATCTAACTCATCTTGGCTAAGTTCACGACCATCTTTCAATGTTAATGAGGCGGTTGTTTTTCTCTGCAAATAATCACCTCCGACAAACCCTCGGCAATATCGCGTCATAATGCTCAGCGTGGTAATGTGCGGTGCTTTTTTACTGACAAAATTCTTATTCTCATTCATGCCACCATTATTTTTAATCACGGGTATTTTCGCTATATCCCTTGCCCAGTTAATGATAGGATCAGTTGAATTCAATCGCATCGCATGTCTTGGCTGTACTTTGGTCTGTGTAAAGTTAATATCACTAAATAGCTGACCAATATCTTCCTTTCTTAAATCACGCTCATTGCCAAACACAATTTTGACGGATACTTCCAAGTGAGAAACAAGCGAGCGCAGCATCTTTCTTCTTTGAATTCTCGCCTGGTTGGGTTTACTCACCCCTCGAATCGTTGGCTCGTAACCGCCAATAGTTCGCATAAAAGTATTTAACCTCCCTAAACCATCACTGGCAAACGCCGTTTGCGGGTCAAACTCGATCACATCTAAACGATCATCAAACTGCCTGATTAAAGGGCGCTTGCTTAATGCGATGATAATCGTTGGGATACACCCTGCAACCTCAACACGACCCAATAAATGATTGGAGTAATAATCTTCAAAAGCATCACAACGGCTGACTGTCGTCACTCGCTGAACATCTTTGTAAAGCTCTGCTAACTCCTCAGGCAAAGCACGCATCGACAAACTATTAAGCAGCGCCTCCACGCTCATCTGGGTCACAATGTTTTTGGTAATGCCAAACGGTTTGCGTGAAATCATGCCGCTGACTTTAGTGGTCAAGCTTGATTGTCTGCGCGTTGAATTGCTTGTTGTAGCTTCACCTGTATTGCTTATGTTTTCTAAAATTTCTGTCATCTTTTTTCCTTTTTCCTTTTTCTTTTTTTCTTTTTTCCATTTTTGCTTTAAATTTACCTGGGATTGTTATGTCCTATGGGTACTGAATGTCTATTTGCTGCAACAACTCCATCGTCATTGCCAGCTCATTTTGCAACTGATGTTTGTATGCCAACATGTCCGCATAATTCATTTGCGCTACCATCACCGCTATCTTGCGGTAAAGTTGCGACTTGCTGTAGCTTTCCTGTATCTTCTTAATTTCATTTACACCAAAATCATCAGCTGCCTGATTCGTCAGGGGATTGAACAAATTCACCTGATCTGTCTTAATTGACTGCGCTAAGCTATGCGCCATTGCTTTATACGCCTGCTCCTGTAACTGCACTGCTTGTTTTTCAACATCGCTGTTGCGATCAATAACAGGTAATGTTGACACCGCAATCGTGTTCATATCAGTGACTTCATGTGTCGCTGCATGTTTAGCTACCAGTTCATGGTTTTGACTGTCTTGAATAAATTGACTGCTACTTTCACTGAGCGCTGATAAACTTTCACACGCCAAATCATTTAACGCACTCGATAATGAGTAATTGCCACAGACATCCACTGGTTCACTAGACATTCTTAAACGCTGATTTTCGCTATCTAATTTTGCCTGATTGTTTCTAACAATCTCATTTGAAAAACCATTATTAATGACATCTACAGAGCCACTTGACCCTTGAATTTGCGCCATATATTTATTGATATACTCATTTTTCAAATCATTAAATGATTGCGCCATTTCCTGGAGTGACTTTAAACGGTCTGCCACTTTTAGTTCATCACTTGTTGGCACTGCTAAGGCAGGTTTTGAGGATAAGCACAGCAACAAAAATAGAGAAAATGAAGAAAATGAATAAAGTAAAGAAAATAAAAAAAGCACAAGAGACGGTAAAGAACGGCTCACATCAGACTCCTTTTTACTTATTGATCAAATCTTTAATATTCATTGAAAGCTTATCGCCCGTTAAATACTTCAAATATTTACACGCATCACCATTGCTGAAATTCGGTAAATAATCCTTAAAACTAAAATCTGGCAGTCCAGATAACTGCATATTTAAACCACACAAGCCATTGCCGTTTTTTAAGAAAAATGGATTACTCTCAACTTTGTTATCCAAGCTCAACGTCTTACATACATCGGTATTTAAATTTGGCTGCTTAAAGTGGCACACGGCACTAAACCCTGAGTTAACCATCAATACGGCAGTCGACAGTGCTAAGATAGTTTGAATCTTCATATAGTCCCCTTGCTTATTTTTTTAATTTTTTAATTTTTTACTTGCTTTGACTGCGCTGAAAATTTAACGGACACGCGGAATGCACAATGCGAGTTCGTTTAAATTTCTTTCTCACCAATCTTTTGCATTCTTGAAAACTTAATCCCCTTATACTCAAAACAATTGTCACTATCCCAATAACAACAATGATTGTTTTAACAATCACAAAAGGAATCATGACAAATAGGGGAATCAGCATAAATATCAAAGGATTAATACCCATCACTTTTGCCTGTTCATGTAAATTACGCCCTTTGAATGAGCGCATATCTTGCTCATAGATCACAATAAAAACCTCTGTGCTAATTAGTTAAACCCTGAATAATCATTACTTGTCGCATTATTCATTGCATCCGTTGCCCCCAGTGAGTTAGCAAATACGCCAAAGATAATAGAACCACCTGCTGCTAATACGCCTAAAGCCATAATGATCAGCGCTTTGCCACTGGTCATTTTTCCTCGGTAATCTGCCTTGGTGTTAATGATAACAAGCATGGATAAACCATAAATAAAGGCAGTAATGCCAACTAAAGCTAATCCCGACCAGAAAAGCTTTTTGAGTGTGCCAAAATACCCCGTCCATTTATCTGCCATCGAGTTAATATCTTCACCTAATGCCAGACTTAATGCAGGTGATGTCAACAGCACCAACATAGCAATATATGCCTTGCGTGGCAGATACGCTAACGCATTAAAAAGTGCCACTTTAACGGCTTGAATTTGATTGATGAAATGTCTCATGGTTTTTCTCCTATTTGATGGTTGATATTTGTTTTAATTTTTTTGTTTTTTTGTTTTTTATTTTTTATAATTTTTTACTGTCTTACTTTTCTACTTTTCTACTATGACTCATTTAGTGTTTTAGTCATGCGCTTGCCATTAATGACAATTGATTGATCATCTAAAAAGCTCACCTCACCATAAGCGGTCATTTGCCCTGCTTTAACCGTGATGTAGCGTTCATTGCCTTCTTTGCCTCCGTTGCCACTTTGCTTATCTTTATCGCTTATTTTTAAAATCGCACCATTGGGTGAGACACCTACATATTGGATATCAATATCTGACATTGGTGGGTTATTTTCTGTCGATAATTTTGGTTTAAATGCACTGTTAGCGTTGATTAATCGCGTTTGATGCTGGATCTCGTGAATACTCGCCTTTAACTCAGCAAGTGACTGACTAAACGGTGATAAATCTGGTGTTGCCTGATTGCTAATTTCACTGCTGATATTAGCCTGCACTTGCGCCATGTTTTGATTAAGCTTTTTTATATTATCACTGACTTGGACTAACGCGATTCTGATCTCATCTAATGAGTCAGTCACATTTTTATTTAATGCTTTTCCTGCATCTGTTAACTCTTGCTTTAATGCCTGAAGTCTTTCTGTGTTTTTTTCATTTAAAAACTTAACCCCTTTTTCATAATATGCCCGACTTAATCCGCTAGGGGCTAAAACATTGACGATTGAAAAAGCCATCGCCCCAAAAGAAAATATCAATGCAAACATTAATAACAAACCTGTAAAATCACGTTTAGTAGCCGTTTCAGTTTCTTCCTGTTGATTCAATCGCTGATTGATATGCTTTATTGTTTTTTCAGTTTCAACTTCTGCTTGTACTAAATCGATATCATCATCTTCTAGCGCGTTACGTGTTGATGCTTGTGTTGATTTTTTGTCACTGCCTTTCATATCACTTTTTTTCGTTTTCTCCACTTTGGGTTCTGCCTTATTGTTCACTTCATCTTCTAACTCACTATCTGCCTTTGTTTCCTCATTCAGTTCCTCGTTTATTTCTTCGATTTCTTCGATTTCTTCATTTTCTGTCGCGCTAACCTCATCCTCACCGACATGCTCAGGCTGGGTATTATCGTTATCCTTGGCATCTGCTTTTTCATCTGATTTCTCAGTGATCACTTTCTTGTTAACGCTATTCATTTCGCCTCTTACATCCATCAAAAAATTACCTCTTTTTTCTTTTTCTGAGTTTCTCAATTGCCGTAAACTTCTTTATTTTTAAGCACCAACAGTGCCGCCTGAATCGTCTCCATGCGCAACTGAGACTGATAACGCATCATATCCAGTGAATTACTGTAAGCTTGCATTTGTGCGATCGAACGTAAAACAGCTGAATCAGACATAAAGTCATCTGCACTTTCTTGTGTATTGGTGACTTTTTTAATCCATTCATCACCATCGGGTGTGCCAAAGTGAGCATCCGCAAATTTCTGCATAAGCTGCATCACCGAGGGTTTATCGATTTTGCCCTCGTCACCCTTTTGTCCTACGCGCAAGGCTCTAATCGTATCCAACGAGTTAGCGGCAATCGCTCTGATCGCTGTTGGACGCAAATAGTTGTCAACGTAACTTAAACCGTCACCTTGGTTATTATTTGGCGGTGGTGTGGCGACCGCAGCCCCTATGACAATATCGTTAAATGTCTTTGTAGACTGCGTTGATAGCGCATCATAAGTATCACCCTGCGAGCCAAGTAAAATATCCGCGCGAACCACTAACTCACTGGGCTTTTTAGTGTTCTTATCATCATTAAAACCACCTGTGCCCGCTCCACTTTTGGCACCACTTCCTCCTGACGCTTTTGCTGCGACGTCATAGGATTCATCCAAAATGTTTTTTGCATTATTCTGGCTTGCGACTTCAGGCTTATAACCTGTGGTTTGGTTTAAAAAATTAGTGGTTCTTTGTTGACTGCTATTGCCAACACTGGAAATAAAATCACACATCGCATCATTCAATGCATCGGACACCGAATAAGTCGAACAAGCATCGCTTGACGGCTGCATTTGCATTCTTAGCTGATTATTAAAAACATCATTTTGCGCTTGTGTCTGGCGCACAATCGAATTAGCAAAGCCATTATTAATCACATCAACCTCACCAGATTTCCCTGCAATATCCGCATTAATCCCCTTAGTCCATTCTTTAACAGATTGGTCAAACTGATCAACCGATTGCTTTGTCTGCTGCATAATTCCCATAATGGAGCTTAGATCAACAACAGGATAACCTGTGGCATTAGCTATCTGCATACTGGCAAGTGACAGTCCACAAACAGCTATCATCTGCCTGACACCTTTTAACTTACCAATTTTCCTATATCTGATTGCACCAATAACTTGCTTCATTGAGTTCATAACCCCCTCCATTTAAATAACAATTTCATAATTCAGCGTATTGGCAACGAGCTGAATCACCACGCCAAAATTCCAAAATAAAAATGACAACAGATAAAAAACCACAATCATTGATGCACTAATGCTGGGTGTTCCTTGCATCACACCATACCATTTGGCAGTAACCCATATAAAAACTGACAGTCCTAACAGCTTCATGCCCATCATGAAATAGCTCCATAATCTGGCTGCAGTATCAACATCGGCACCCACCAAGTGCATTTGCGACAGAATATTGGCAAGATTACTCTGGTTTAACCAAGGATCAGCATCGGCTACCGTAAACGCATTGCCCTGAAAAATCGTAACACTGCCAACATCCATAAAGTTCACCATCGATACCATGACCATAGAAACCAAATACATCCCTAAGATTTGCCCTTTACTGTAGCTCTTAGCACTGGAGCCACTCTCAGTGCCAACTAAGCGAATCGTGGTAATAACAAATAAAATCACCCCTAAGAGAGCCGCTAATGCCAAGGTGAAATTACGTAGACTTAAAAAACTATCCATTAATAACCCCTTTTTTGATTAACTCATTCCTATGCTGCGCGTAACTTCTGCCGTACTGCTCAACACAATACTGAACCGCTTGCGTTAAATTGCTATCTATGTGCTTGATCAAGTAATCCTGTACTTCCGGCGTAAATATCAGATATTCACGCAAGGCAATTCGCCCACCTTTATTGCTCGATTCGTCTCTAACCTTACGTTTCACAAGCTTTTGAAATACAGCAACGCCGATTGATTCAAGTACGCGCTTAATCTCACCAGATTCCCTTAAATCCGCAGGGATTAAATCAATGATGCGTGTCATAATTTGCGCCACTGAGTTAGCGTGAATCGTTGTAATTGCCGCATGCCCTGTGTTTGATGCCTGTAAAATGGCTTCCAAGGTTTCATAATCCCGTGTCTCACCAATATTGATCACATCGGGCGATTTACGCATAAATCCCCTGACCGCATCATAAAAAGTTTCATAGCATTTGCCTTTTTCAAACTGGCGAACAACCGAACGATCTGCGTTAATTTCATCATAGGAATACTCAACCGGTGCTTCCATGGTATAAATGACTAAACCATCCTCTTTTAGGCGTGATTCTTCAATCATGTAACGGATCAGTGATGCAATCGATGTCGTCTTGCCTGAGCCTGTTTCGCCCGCAATAATAAACAACTTACCCATGCCATGATGATTACCACCGTCACACAATCTCACCATGCTATCGACAATCACTGGCTCCATCCCTATTTCTGATAATTTCGGGGGAACAGGCTCCAAAGGTCTCAATTGAATAAATACGCCTTGAATATCTTTTGCCATTGACACACGATAACGATAGAGCTTGTCTTTGGCTTTGAACTGATAGGAGCAATCTAAATCTTTCCCCACCAGTCTTGAGGATACCCCAGAAGAACCATAAATCATCTCAGCTAACTGATTGACATAACCTCGCGTTAAATCAAAATGCGTAAAATATTCTAAAACCCCATGCAGACGGCATTTAATCTGGCGCTTTACCTCGATATAAATATCCGACACGCCTAAATCAGACGCATTCTGCAAGAGTCTGTTTAGCTGCTTAGTCTGCACCATCTCATGCTGCTCCATCGCTAAAACATAAGGGTGATTCGTGTCATTGCCATATTGCTTAACTTCATTCGCCATGATTGACCTCTGCTATCGCCTTTTGAGGTGTGAACTTCCACTGCTTAGGATCACTGATTAATTCCGGCTGTGCTTTTAAGCGATATATTTGCTGATTAACGGACATTGAACTGCCATCACCAACAACGGATTGCTTCAAATATGCCACCACTGGCGCATTCACCTTGCCTTGTCGGTAAAGCTTCAAATACAACACCATGCCATTAAAATCGCGACTTAACTGATTGATGCGGTACTCCATTTCCTGATTAGCTTGTTTAATACCTAAACTCCATCCAAGATCAATATTTTGTTGCCACCCTTTCGATTCATTCGCATCTTTCGGTAAAATGCTATCTGAAACCCCCTCTGGCTTGGGTATCTCCTTAACCAGATAATCACGCCAACTAGGTACTGTCGTCACAAAATGCACATTGCGATAAATGACATAATGGACATCGGCAATCGTGATTGAGGTCAAATTATCCTGCTGTACAAAGTCACTCACCTTTAAAATAACGGGTGGCACTACGTTAATGGCAGGACTACCACGATTGGCATAACTCAGAATGAAGTTAAAGTTAAACACCTGATCTAAACTGGATGCTTTCGCCTGAATTTGATCTTGCAAATATTCGAGCTGCTTGGCATAGCCATATTGCTGCCCTAGGCGTAAAGCAATCGACTTCAATATCATTAAACGTTGTGTGACATGATTACTCTGTTCTGTTGTATCAGCTGCCATCGCGTGACTGAGCGCATTAAATGCATTGTCATTTACCGTGATCTGCCCCTGATCATAATTCACCGTTGCACGAGTGATACTGCTTGTGTTACTGCTATCCGCAAAACTGACACCAGATAATAACACTCCTAGAACAGTGACAAGACCAGGCAAGCACTTCCTTGGTTTTGCTATGTGCTTTTTTGTTTTCTTTTTGATTTGATTCATCCCACCCACCTTTAGCTAACCTGCATAAACGTTAATGTAATCAGTTTCGCCTGTGGCGAGATCATTAAGCTTGCCTTGTGATTGACCTGGGTATTGATGTCTCTTAAAGAATCAATCAGCCTCTGATTATCTGATTTAATCGATACCATCAACGGTTGCGCAGGTGCTGACCCAACCACATGAAAACTAAACCCTGCTAGGTCAGCAACACCCTTAACAGCATCCTGCGCGGTACCCACAAAGTTAAAGGTTTCTTTTTTGGATAACTCAACAGGCACCGCTTGTAGATTGAACATAAATTCACGCCACTGTGATTGTGTTGAATCCTTTTGCAAACTGGCTGCTTCAATCGCTGATAACTCCTTGATATTTGAAGCCGTTTCAATCGCGACCGTATCCAAGGCATACAGTGGTGCATTCGATGGCGGTGGTGCTTTAACGGGTGCCTGTGTGGCGCAGCCATTTAATAGCGCTGCGGTTGCTAATACTGCAACTACGCCTGTTTTGTTCAGTAAATTTCTTTTCATGAACTTTGTGAAGCCTGTGAAATATGTCAAACTCAAAAACTTATGCATTGATTTTTTCCTCCAATACGATGTGTAAACATTCATTTAATAATTCCTGCGTGATTGCCTGAATACTTTTATTTGGATACTGTAACTGCCTTGATTCCACGGCACTTTCGATTTTCCCACTGGGGAATTTCTCAACCAAAACCTCTCTCGCCATCCACACCGGATTATCCACTTTCGCCTGTACCAGTTTTTCCTCTAAGGTGCATCTAAATGCATGGTCGCGATCTTTGGTTGTCAATGCCCACAATTTGGTGGCACTGGCGGTGTGATACAACGGCACGAGCAGGGGCTTTTTGCTGCCATCAACCTTTTTAATAAAAAGCAAAAAAGGCTGTCCATATTTGTGATGCATACCCACTAAATGCTTCTTCGCTAACTCAAAATCAGCATCACTAAAACCCAAATAATCCTTAAAATACTGACGCTGTATCTCTGCATCTGCATCCATTGAAAAAATAAAGACATTCGGAATATTGCTCATCAGTGTTGGACTCCAGTCATTGATCTGCTGTGACGCGCCTGAAAACTCCGCCCCATACTTACGCATCTCTCGAATAATCCGATCAACATTGGTCTGAAAACCCTGCGCTTTAGAGGCGCGATGGAATTCATCGACATCAAAAATCTTAGGCAGTCCTTTCTCGTTATCTATGATCTTAAAGTGATAATCATGGTATTTCTGATCAGCCTTAGTGTCTGACAAAAACTCTTTACGACTTAAAGGAATCGCAAATTTGCGCGTTAAGAACATAAAATACAACTGATACATAATCGCTGATTGACGATCTTCCGAATTTTCTGGCTGATTGGCACTTGATCCTTTAGGACAAACACTCTCAAGGTCAAGCGCAATGACTCGTGCTGATTCGATGTTATAGCGGGTAATCCCTGTTAAATTGGGAAAACTCCCTTGCAGATTAATAATCCGTCTTTTGAAAATATCAAACAGACGATTATCGTTTTCTTTGATCTCCTTAGCATCATCCAATAACGACTGCTTCTCACTCATGACATGCACTAAATCACTGATACATGGCATCGCTTGTAACTGACAGCGATAGGCGAGACGTGTCTCCCCTTTATCATGGAAATAATCAAATGCCTGCCACCACGTCCATTGCCTGAGTTCATTTCTATCGACATGATGTTTCTGAAAATACGCATCTATCTCACTGTCTGCGCCTGTCGTGACTTCTTTGGCAAAATCACTGTTGTCATCGTAATACTTGTAGGCTTCATCAACCGTTTCCTTGATCAGACTTTCAAAATCCTCAGATACACTCACTTCGTCTTTTTCGGCAAAACACTGCCCTAAAAAGCAGGCAATAATATTGACATGCTCCGTTTTAGCTCGTCTTGCACCATACTCTGTATCAAAGATATTGACGCAATAATCAGACGTTAATTTCGGCTTATCATGCAGTACGCAATGCTGCTTATCCTTTGGTAATGACTGTTTGATCGTCTTAACAAATAAATCCGCATCATAGCCAATCGTACACATGGCTAACACAGGCAGTTGATGATAGGGCTGCTTAAACAGTGTATTTAAAAGCATACTGTTTTTAGTGAGCGTCTTACCCTCTCCTGTACTACCCACGTAAATAACACGTGAATAATCCTGCTGACCACGCCCTAAATACACCGGATAAATGGTCTGATCTAACGCTGACAGAAAGTAACTTGAACCCACTGTCCACGGGGACGATACCTTATCAAACGGCATCTGCAATAGCGCTTCTTCAACCACACAAGGGGTGGTTCTAGCAATCGTGGGCTTCGCCATCACTGGCACCGTTTCAACAATGGCTTGCACTGGGTCGTACTTTTCTGATTTAACGATCTGCTCTGATCCCCATTGCGCAATCAGCGATCTTAAACTATTCGCTCTACGCAAACAGCTTTTGTTGCCCTCATCCGTTTCTGCCCATGTTAAAAATGTCAAACGGTACATCGCCATTGGCTTGCCACTTTCCTTGCGGTAAAACTTCAACATATCAGCAGCTTTCTTAACGTCCTTGGCACTTTGCCCAAATGGCAAAAAACCAAACATACCAACCAACGTACCCATTGAAATGCTTAAATCAATTTTTCTTTCATTGGCTTCCAAGTACCAAGTCATCAAAAACGGAATATCCTTAACCGTCCTGATAAAATCAGCGAACATCGCTAATTGCTTTTGTGGAATCTCGACATACATCGCCTTAAACGTCTGTCCATTAAGGCTCACCATGCCATCTTCATAAATCAGTGCATCATCACCGATAATTTGCGTCACTAATGGCGGTAATAACCGATCGGACATATCCTCTTTATGACTAGCGACAGGCGAGCTATCAGCAACGCGCATAAAGCGCATATAGTCGGCTTCGATTTCAGCCTCCGTTTGCGGAGTGGTAAGTGGCTGCCAATTGAGTGGCGTAAATGCGTCAAAGATTCGCTTCATGAAGCGAACAGCATATTTAGCGGGTAATACCTTATATTTTATTTGCGTGGCATTAAGGGCATTTAAAACGCCATTAATGGTATCTTGGTGTTGATGAAAAACACCTGCATTTAAATGCAGTGGATTCTGTCCGTACTGTTTGATGAGTTTTTTACTGCTAAAACGATCTTTAAATCCCAACGCTTGAAAATACTCATCCACAATAGGTGCTTTCTCTTGCTCGTAACGCAGATAATCTGATTTATTGATGCTGTCTTTACCCGTTTCAACGGTCAGTAAAAAACGATTTGTGGTTGTTAATCTGGCAAGTTTTTTTAACTCCTCACGATGAATGTCCTTGATGTTTAAACCGAGTGTCTCGCAGTTTTCATCAAACAATGCGCTCATCTCTGTCGCAAAATCGTTATCCTCTGGATTGTTATAATAACTGGCTATCAGGCGTTTATCTTTGGATTTAAAAAAACCGCTCAACGCATCCGCAAGATACGCGGCATGGTTTGATATTTCCTGAATCGTTAATGGCGAACCATGACCTGAAATCTCAATCATCGTTGATAACTCGCCATCGTCACACAAAATGGCTTCGTGTTCGTCATCCGCCCCATAAATGGCACATTGCATCTTGGTGCTGTCTAACAGGGTCACGTCTTTGCCAAAAAAGGCTTTTAAGTTCCTCGTGGTGTCTTTAAAAAAATTGATCATAAAATCGCAAAATTTATTGTCTTACCCCCTATCATTCAGACTTCTACTAATTTATTCGAATGAAAAAATCATTTTTTTCCATTTTTTTTAATTTTTTTGTTTTGCTGCCTTTTTTAATGTTTTTTCAAGTCCATAAAACACTGAAAACAAAAGGCTTAAAGGATGTCTTTTCTCGCTCTAAAAAAATTTACTAATTTATTCGAATAAATTAGTAAAAATGTGTATTGGTATAAATAACAGACAAAAAACCAATAGAAATTTTGGAGTAACGATGCTCAAACGCAAGAACAAAAAACTACAGGGAATCGCAACCACGTTGACCGTGATATTTGCGGTGTTAACCATCACAACCCTATTTTTTCGCTCGGAAGATTCAAAAGAATCACGCTACTTAGGCATCAAACCAGACGGGCAAATGGTAACACTCAATCTTAAGGACAATCATCATGCAGATTTTTAGAAAATCGTTCCTATTAATTGCCTTATCTGTCGCACTAGTAAATAGCGGGCTTACTTGGGGCTGTGACGGTGATGTTCCTTGGGATCCCTGTGGTGTATTAACCTCTGACGAGGTGCCAGACAATGAATCTGACACTCAAGTTTTTCTTCAACATGCGCCAGATACTGCCAAACAAATTCACAACAGCCCCTTAACCATCAGCGTTATTGATCAAATGGGTCTACTGGGTGATTACACCGATAAAAGTAAAAATGGTGCAGCCCTTGAGCTATTGATGTGGCAGTCTGGTTTTCATTTACCATCAAGAAGAATAACCTACACCGATCCTTACAAGGTTGAGGACTTTTATAACGGTCGTTATGGGTTTAAATTTCAGATGTTCATACCTCCTTTTGATTACGCCAAAGGATGGAATCGCTGCCAGTTTTTAAGATACACACCAACACCAGTGCAAATTGATAAAGCTAGCGAAATCCTAAGTCAGTTTGATCATTTCATTCAAGCAGTCACCACTGAGTACAAAACCAAGTCAGCTAGTGATGAATCCACCCAGCAGTTAATTGAAAGGCAAACCAAGTTCAACAACGACTTGGAAAATGCAGTGCAGAATTTTAACTATGACGCCTATATGAGCTACGCCAGGGCAGAACTAAATAACTACGTCACGCAACAAGCTAATCAGTATTACACAGGTAAAACCTACGCTAACTGGGGATGTAAAAAAGAAGTATCAGGACAAGTGCTTGTTTATTGAGATTGAAATTATGAAACAAAGAGAAGAAAAAAGAAAAAACAACGACAACAACAGAAGCTCTAGATCGTGGTGTTTGACTTTTATTCACTGGCTTTCTCTCGACGCGGTTGTTGTTGTTTTAATTCTTTTTATCTTGTTTTAAAAGGTTTTCAGCAAGCGATATTCCTTATGGTTAAAGGGATACAGAAGACGAAAAGTGAGAAATATAATGTTAAAAGTGAGAAATGTAATGCGTAAAGGTGAGAAATATAATGTCAAAAGTGAGTAATGTAATGTGTAAAGGTGAGAAATATAATGTGCATTTATCTAAAGGTGAGAAATTCAATGCTTATAGAACAGTCAAAAGTGAGAAATATAATGCGTTAAAATGTGAATAATTATGTTGATTTCTCACTTTTAAAGTAATAAAAGTCAAATTAGGATTTTTAATGAACTTAGAATATATCGATATGGAAAAAATCAATAGCACAAAAATAAGGAAGCACAATGTCCTTGTTGAAGCTCACTATGATTTAAAAGAAATTCATCAGAAAATCATTTTGATTATGTGTTCGTTTATACGCTTGGAAGATACAAAATTCAGAGAAATTAGAATGAAAGTAACGGATATGTTTAAACTTTTAGGGATAACTGGTACAAACCATAGTTACTTAGATGAAATTACCGATGAGCTTACAACTAAGCGACTAAGATACAAAGCCATAATTGATGGCGTTCCTGAACTAGTCTCTGTTCCTTGGATGAGCCTTGCAAGATATAGAAAAGGCTATGTTCACTTAAAATTCAATGATGCTATTGCTAATTACTTATTAAATCTTAGAGGTAATTTTACGACACTTAGTCTTATTGTGGGCATTCTGCTATCCGGAAAATACACAAAGAGAATCTATGAATTGTTATCCCAGTATAAAAAGATAGGTAGCAGATCAATTGAGCTTGATCACTTAAGATCAATGCTTGGTTTGGAAGGCAACAAATACTCTAGATGGGTTGATTTTAAAAGATATGTGCTAGATCATGCACACGATCAAATCAATGAAATTGCAGATATTAAATTCAATTATAAACCTGTCAAAAGCGGGAGAAAGGTCAGTAAGATTGAATTTGAGATTATTAGTAACAATCAAAATAAAATCAAATTGGAAAGCAAGTTAAATAACACCAAAGAAACAGATGTTAATAAGTTAATTGAAAAAGTTGGCGAATTTAGACATCCACAAAATCAATCAGTCAATAACGAAGCTCATTTGGCTAGCTTTATTATGAAAAATTGTGATGAATCTGAGCTTGATAATCTTAAAGTGAAGTTAAAATTACTTTTTAGCTATTCTAACGATGATATTGAGGAAATTATATCTGAGTATGATAGAAACTATATCACAGAAAAATATCAGTATTTCTTGGAAATAAAAGATACATCAAATATTAAAAACCCATCTGGATGGTTTAAAAAAGCATTAAGTGAAAATTACACCTCTAACGCATCAAATAGTGGGGACTTAGATCATGATATTTTTTACACAAATTCTAATGCAGAAAAATTATCTAGTTTAACGGTTAAAATTCAAGAGTTAAGGCTACATGCTAGCAGTTTAAGGAATGACATTGAATCACCTGTTTCACTGAAAAACAATAGTATAAAACAAAAATATGAAGATGAACTTAAAGAGACTCTGGAAAAAATCGCTAAAACCAAAGATGAAATAGAAACACTCACTGGATATTAGGAATATATAATGCAAAATTGGAAAATATCAGGAAGAAAGACTGACATTGAAAATGCGATCGACACCTTAAATAACTTAATGAAAGACAGCGAGATGCAAATGCCTACATATACAGAGGCAACAATCTCCCCATTACCAGATTTTGTCTGTGAGGTAAATTTAAGTATCGATTCTTTAGGCATTAGCATCTCAAAGAAATCAAGCACAAGAAGAAAGGCAAGAGAAGCGTGTGCATTGGAAGCTTTGGAGGTTATTGAGAATAAAAAACTTTTAGAAAAAATAAAAATTGATGAATAAAAACGAGGTAAACAAAAAATGGCAAAAGGCACAGTAAATAAAGTAATCATTCTTGGCAGACTAGGTCAAGATCCAGAGGTTCGCTATATGCCAAACGGCAACGCGGTAGCGAATGTAAATATTGCAACAAATGATGGCTACAAAGACAAACAAACTGGGCAGTATATCGATGTCACCGAATGGCATCGTGTCGTCATTTTTAACAAAATGGCAGAAGTGGTGCAGCAGTATTGCAAAAAAGGAAGTCAGTTATTTGTTGAAGGTCGGATTCGCACGAATAAATGGACTGATCAGACAGGGCAAGATCGCTATACTACTGAGATTGTGGCGAATGAAATTCAACTAATGGGCAGTAATCCTCAAGGTGGTTATAATCCTCCAGTTGAAAGCTATGAGCAGAATTATATAGCAACGCCATCTAGCCAGCCAACAAATAATTTTCTAGGCAGCCAATTGCAACGACCAAGTGGTGATTACGCCAAAGCAAAAGGCGGCAAGCTGTCTAGTGGCAATCAACAACAAAATTTGCCAACGCCTGAAGATATAGCTAAGTCATTACCTGAATTTAATTATGATGATATTCCATTCTGAGTGCACTGAAAGCTGTGCGAAACTAGTGGGTTAAAATCCCACCGATGCAATTTCAGATTCGGCATCGTAGCTATGGCAAGAATGTGTGAGGTGACTCTAGCATTGAAACGTTGCCGACTAACGTGGCTCTTGACCTAGACAATGGGCGCGAGCAATTAACCAGACCGTAACGAAAGTGAATCCTCGTTAAGTGTCGTCAATGTCAGCCAGTCAAGTATGCTAGGAGAGACTGGTGTAGGGTGGTTCCGTCGAGCTTTTAGAACGGGAGCGAAGACTGATATTTAAATACGGATTAATCTGAATATGAAGTATTTAAGGGAACTCGGCATATAGGGAGTGGTATGGTTAAGAATAGCTTTGCATGGAACAGTGGAGACCTTACCTTGTGATTGACTAACTGACTTTCTAATCTGCTATATAAGGTGTGCACCGAAGTTAGCGGAAAAGCAAGGATAAGGAGTCGGAGGGGAGCATAGTACCATCGACTGCAAAGACAACAAAACTCTGCATAGGGAAGGCTCCCTACTTAAGACATGTTTAATAAGTAAGAGGTATTAACTGATTGCGAAAGCTATAAACACTCCTGAAAAGATACGAGTATTACAGATTAAACTATACCGATCAGCCAAGGCAAATCCTAATCGTTTGTTTGGTGTGTTGTATGATAAGATGTATCGTATGGATATTCTATATGAAGCATGGAGTCGTGTTCGCACTAACAAAGGCAGTGCAGGTGTTGATAGACAGACTATTCAATACATAGAGGAAGAGTTAGGTATTTTCAATCTACTTGAAAATATTCATTTGCAGTTGAAGTCTAAGAAATATAGACCTCAGCCAGCAAAAAGGGTATTTATACCGAAAACTGATGGCAAAATGAGACCTTTAGGAATCCCCACAGTAAGGGATAGAATCGTACAAGCGGCTATGAAAATAGTTATTGAGCCAATATTTGAAGCCAAATTCAAAGACTTCTCATATGGGTTTAGACCAAGACGTAGTTGCAAAGATGCGATATTGGAGATCAGAAAGTATATTAACTTTGGGTGCCGTCATGTTGTTGATGCTGATATTAAAGGTTACTTCGACAATATTGATCACGATAAATTGATTAAATCAGTTAAAACCTCAATATCAGATAGATCGATTATTAAGTTAATAGAGCTATGGCTTAAGTGTGGAGTTATGGAAGACCTAAACTTCAAAAAGCAAATAACTGGAACGCCACAAGGTGGTGTTATATCACCATTATTAGCTAACATATACCTACACTGGCTAGATAATCACTGGGAGAAAGCTGAATTAAATAAGCGCTGGTCAAGTGATGCGCATCTAATAAGATATGCCGATGATTTTGTAATTTTATGCAAAAGGAATCCAGAAATATATTTGGAGAAGGCTAAGCGAGTTTTAACTAAGCTTGGTTTACAATTGCATGAAGATAAAACAAAGATAGTAAATTTAAACAATGACGAGAGCTTTGACTTTCTAGGCTTCACGTTTAGATATGGATTCAATCGTCAAGTTAAGGTCAACCCTAAAAAGACCGTATTTTACTATCCATCCAAAAAGTCTATGAAATCCATAAGAGCAAAGTTAAAAGAGGTGATTTCCAAATCACAACACTGTGACTTAACGTGGTTATGCAAGGAGAAACTTAACCCAATTCTTAGAGGATGGTGCAATTATTTTATACATGGAAATTCGAGAAAGGAAATCATGAAAGTAGATCGATATTGTACTAAAACATTATGTATTATGCTTAAGAAAAAGCACGCTAAACATAGCAAGGGATGGAGAGACCATCCACCCTCATTTTTCTATGAAACTACCCATAAACTTTATTATATGAGTAGGGCATTTGTGCAACATAAAAGAATTAAGGGAGGTTATATTTAGATGAGCTGTAAAGTTGACGGAAGAAGTCTTTCGGAAAGCCGTGTAAGGGAAAACTTTACGCACGGTTTGACGAGGGGTCTCTGTGGAGATAAAATCAAATCAGCGACCTACTCTACGAAGATTTTTATTATGCAAACAATCAACCAAAAAAACTTTTTAGAGATCATCTTTGATTTTGACAAAAACGCTAATTTCAGAGATTTTGTAGACTCAGCAATTCAGCAAATATCACTTAACCAATCGAATAAAATTTTAATCATAGTCAAAAATAGAAAATGGTACAAATCTTTCAATAGAAGTGGATTTGCTGATTATGTGGTATCAGTCAAAATTCCTCAACATGCCAAGGTCGCTTTAGTGCTTGATAATGCGACTAACCTATCAACAATAATTAAAAATCAAATCTGCAAATTTAGCCGTCAAGTCCAGTTTGTTTTTCAAAGATTCAGTTTTGATAAAATCGACCAAAAAGGTTTTGCTGAAAGAGACAAAGCAATTAAATGGCTATTAACCTAATAGCTCTTTGACTGTCTTGATTTTTTCTTCATCTGCCTTTTCAGCTAACTCAATCAAAAACGCCATTTGATCTTTGTTAAAATTTGCTAATGTTTTATCTAAAGCCGCACGTTTCTTATGAGTTATATGGTCTTTTTTCTCTTTAATTTTAACATTAATTGATGCACGTTTTTTCTCTAAGTCTTGCAGTTCTTCTTCAAGTTTTGCGAGTGTTTTTGCTGCCATGTTTATTCCTTATATTTTTATCCAACTTCTAAAATGAAATTGTTATCAAGTTTTTGTGTTATGGTTATGTTTCCTAGTTTTTTTGCACTGATAGTATAAATATAATCATCAAAAAAAGATGGAGTTTTTAATGTATTTTTTTGAAAAACCGCTAAGTTTATTCCATGTTTGTGCCTTACTGATTGTGTGAGTAAAGCGGGGATCCCATTATCATGCACAACCATGCCCAAGCTTTGAGTTTTATCATAGTTTTCACTATCAACTAAAAAAGGATAATCGTGTGTTTTTTCTCTTAAATCAATTGCTAATGCTTGGCAATTTACATTAAATACAGTTCTTACTTGTTTGATCTCTTTGTCTTTTGAGTTTTTAAATAAATCAGGCGCATCAAATAAAAACTTTTTCCAATGATACGCTGTCTCGTAAAATGTAGTGTTTAGCTCAACTGAACCGTACCAAACAGGGAAACTGCCATCACTAAATCGTGATGGTTCCCATGTCCTCAGACTAAAAACATAGTCTATGGCATTATGTTGCAAATCACTGGAGTTAAATCGCTGTACATAATGCACCGCATTTTCGGCTTCTTCCCAATCTTCTGGATTATCGCTTAAATCATTAAAAGGATTAAAATCTAATTTTAAGCCAATGGTATTTCTATATAGGCGATCATTGAATGCATGTATGCTGTTTAATACGTCTAGCATGTTTTATAATTCTCTAGATAGTTATGGACATCAACCAATCCTAAAAACCCATCTTCAACGATCACATCAACAGGTGAGCGATTATCAAAAGCTTTATTTTTTGTTTTCATCCACTTATATGCCAAATCTTTATTTAGTTGAAATATATTTCTCAGTGATTGGTGAATCGCTAATAAATATCTCACCCTATCATAACTATCACGATCAAACCTAATATGTGCTAATCCTTTTTTATAGCGATTTATTGTTGAATTTGTCCTACTAGAAACACCCAATAAATGTGACTGTTCATTATAGGTAAGCTTCCAATGTTCAAATAAACGCATAGTCATTGCGGTTAGTTTGTCAGATAGTGTTTTATCTGGTGCTTCATATTCTATTGCTAACATGATAAATCCTATTTTTTGTTAGGTTACTTTTTGCTTAATATAATACCTATTAATATTTAATCAAGTTTTTTTAGGTATTTTATGCTAGTTTTCCAAATATTTAAGTACCTAAGCAATCTCAAATAGTACCTAATAATACTATTTACAGTATTATAATATGCTATAAAGACAAATGTAGCCTTAGTGCGTCATTGATTTTTTCCATTAATTCTTCATCTAAACTGCCTGTCTTTCTTCCGTTAACTCGCTCAATTGAAACTGTCCTTATCTGTTGGCATTGAGCCTTTGAGTCTTTTGGCAAACTTGATTCATTTTGCTTTAATAAAACCTCAAAAGGATATACTTTCTTTGTATTTGATGTAATTGGCACCACTGTAATTGTCTCTGACACTTTATTATTAGCATTATTGCTAACAATAACTACTGGGCGTGTTTTTTTGATTTCTTTGCCAATCGTAGGGTCAAGGTTCAAAAAATAAATATCACCACGTCTCATCTGCAAGTCCATCATTAGCTGTTGATTCAAAATCCTTGTCAATCTCACTATTTGCCATTTTGTAGCATTGCTCAAGATGCTTTTCTTGTAGAAGTTTAAGCGCTTCTTGAATTACCTTTGACTTGCCTTTGTGCAGTAACTTTCCGTATTCCTCAATAAACTCAAATTGGGGCGAGGGAATAGATACAGTAAATCTTTCAACACTCATTTTCACACCTATTTTGTTTTATAAAATAATATTTAAAGTATGAATTAACTTGACATTGTTGTCAATCCATGATTTCCTTAATGTGATAGATAAACTGACAACGGCAATTTTTAACGGAGAGCAAAAATGGAAAATTTTGATTTGAATAAACTTTACTACGACAAGGACGGCGTAAAACTCTACGGACACGATATGGTTCGGTTGGCGATTAATAAGTTGTTTATTAACCAAAGAACAGGATTTTTGAAGTTTTGTATGTGTGCAGTTGTTATTGGAGCATTACTATTTTTGCAGTGTGTTTATTTAAATATTCCTGAATCAATAGCTGCCTTTTCTCTATTATTTGCACTTATTGGGTTAATATGTGGAGCTTCCGCCATAATACACTTGATTATTCATTCCATAAGTTATGTTGTATTCGCAAACTCAGACGATTGTAAAAGAAGATCAATAGGGCTAGATAATTATACAGAAGCCTTTAAAAAAATGTCTTCTGTAGCAAAAAGTCAGCTCATCCATAAAGCCAAGCAGACTATTTTAAACACCCCACACATTAGACAAGATTTTAATCGCCAACTAAACAACTTATCCGCTTTAAGTGGCGCTATTAACCAGACAGCTAACAGTGCATCACAAACTGTTAACAATATGGCATATACCTCACATCAACAAATTTACACTGGCTTTGATGCCATTAACTTTGGCAATAGTAACAATAAAAATAATAACCTTATCTAAAGCATTTGACGATCAAAAGTTATAAGAGTCTGGAGACTTAGCATTTGAGCTTAAAACAGCAGCAGATGTTAGGCTGCTTTGAGATTGTCCATTGACCTTAACATTACCACAGCTACCATAAGGTGATCCCCCTTTTTCATTCTCTTTTTTCTGTTCTTCTTTTTTATCTGACCACGCCTTAGCAATTCTGTTTGCAGCACGACTAGCTGTTGCAGTAACACCACCTGAGACACCTGCACCAACTCCACCGCCACCACCGGACATCGAACTAAAGTCAGCAGGAGAACCAAAGGCAGAAACATCACCAAATCCCGACCCCATCCATTGCAATATTTTGTCCGGTATGATGAATGCGACATTGTAGGTAATCATCGTAAATTTAAGCAGCCCAGCGGTATAAATACCAATCAAAAATAATGACGTCAAGAACGTTGAGGTAGTTAATAGTGTGCTTCCCCAGAAAAACATTATATTCCATATCATCAGCGCAATCGGTGACAATACAAAAGCAGCTACCAAGCCAACCACAAATAAAAACGGTCGCAAGAACAATGCTGAGATCATCATAATCGTACGAATCAAACGCCCTGATATAAAGGTTTGATCTTCAATTACCCATAATGCCGTACTTAGGGGGATAGCGATATATGCTTCAATTAGCATAATAAAATAGGATAGTAACAAGACACCCCAGATAATTAATGGCATAAATGGCAACATGACTAACAAGCTACAAGCCAATGCCCATAACATATAGGCACCATTTAGCAAAAAGTTTGAGATTAAATGTAATGTTCCCGATAACCATTGAGTGGCTAATGCACCACCAATAAATCCTGCAACTGTTTTGCTAGCTCCATCTAAAGCTGAAGCTCCCATTTCAGCACCAAAGCCTAAACCAAAAAGCGTTGTACTCCAAGCTGACAAAGATGAACCCAACTTACTAGCCACATCGAATATTGACTGCTGATTTCTAAAATCAATAATTTTAGATAATTGCTCATCACCTATGCCACTATTATATAGCTGTGAATCTGTAGAATATGACAGTACATCTTTTATTCTTCTTCCCAACCAACCATCAACCGACTCAAACGAACATCCAGAAGCACTACAAATCGAGCTAAACTCTGCTGACGCATCCTGCTTTAACCCGCCACTGGATGACGATTCCACAGCAAGTTGGGCATTGATATTGTCACTCATTACTTTCAGGTTCCTTGCCATCGTGTCATAGTAGTCGTGCGGCACGCAGTATTTATCCCCAAAAAAGTAATTTAGCAGCGCAAAGCTCGATTTATCAGCACACACTGGAATTGTCTTAGCTGACATTGAGTTATTAAACGCATTGGCATTCTGGATGAATGATGACTGCGTATCTGCTAATAACTTCCACCATAGTACTGCCAATCCCCAACCTGAATCATCGATAAACTGCTTCATTTTGCTGTTATTTAGGATATTGACATTGATACTCTGCGGGATATATCTAACCTCATTGATATAGGTTTGCACCGCCTGAAAATAACGATCTCTTATCTCAGCAATGGCTCTTTGCACATCCTCTTTGTTGTTGGTTTCCATATTGATATTGCTTTGACTCACCACCTGCATCAACTGTGCTGCTGGAGCAAGATTGTTTACCAGATTAACAATCGATTTTTTTAGCTCATCGCTTTGCCTTTGCGATACTTCATCAAAAACGGTTGTACCTGTTTTTTCCTCTGGAAATATTAATGTACCGCACACATCGGATGTCGCTTGGGTAAATCCTTGTCCTATAAAGTTCATACTCACCCTTGGTGAAAACATCACCTTACTCAATCGTGAATAATCCGACACATTAAGCTGCATCTGTGTGGTTTTATAAAGTATCTGGTTAGTATCACTTAAGCCATAGGCAATATCCAAGTTTGATTTAACGGGTACTATTGTGCCATCTTTGTAAACGTCAGATAACTGCTGATTATTTTCTTCTGAATGGGCTTGCACACCAAAAGCGCACACCTCTGCTGTAAAGATTTGATTAGCTATTTTACTGGCGTTGACATCGGTATTTGCCAGTTGCGGTGGCTTTAGCATTGCGGTTACGGTGCTTTTATAAACCATATTGGCAAATGCATCGCCCCATAATGGCACCTTAACCGCACCGACATTCTGCATCAATGAGCCACTGGGCGAAGCCGGAAACAATACCATAATCACGACACCCAACATTAAAAACATGGTGATCTGGCTTTTACCTTGATTGTTTGGGTCTTCAGCCACTCGATAAAAGTTAAAAGCTTTGATACCCACAATAATAACAGCAAGTATCATAGCCGCCCAACAAGCCCACCACCCAAGGTGAGTGATGATATTGTACATCTGCGCAGCGTTATCACTACCACCGCCATATTGTCCGATGAAATTACCAAAAATAAGCTTTATCACATCATAAACAAAGCCATGATTTTGTGATAACTCTGACCAATCTGGCGTTTCTGCATAAGCGCCACCAAAACTTATAAGCACAATAACCAAGCTACTTGCAGCTAACTTAATTGCGTTGTTTAATTTTTCAAATAATCTCATTCCATGCTCCTATCTTTCCAACGCATAACAAATCAATTGATGCAGATTGGCACCACTGATTAATTGCAGCTTATGTTGATACTCACCCAACTGCTGATAAGACTTGCCACCTGTCTTTCCCGTATGAATAAACAGACCACCTGCAGCACACGGGATTTGATCAATCACACGCTTAAAATCATGGATGTGCTGCGGGTTAATATGACTTTGATAGCGTTTTGCCTGAATGAGCCACCACGCACCACTGTTATAAACATTTTTATTTTCACCAAGCTTGACCATGCCATCCACGCCACCATCGCCAGTGTATTTACTATTGCGCTTGATACTAAAACCACGAACGGCAAAGCAATAAAGCAATAATTCCTCAAAAACAAGCGGATCAATTTTGCGAACATAGCTGTAAAACTTAGGTGCCGAGGCTCTAAACTCATCCTTGTTGAGTAACTTCATGACCTTACGTGCTTGACGGATATTCTGGCTATGCTTACTTTTACGTACAACAAAGTTAAGCCATGCGTTTTCAATAGCTTTTGCAATGAAGCGCTTTAAGCCATGCGTGGCTTTTGAGGTCGTTTTTTGTTTTAGAATCTCATTAATTGCAATTATCACATAAACCTCCACGTCACCATTTTCCATAAGAACTCAAACACCTTGGTACGCTTTTTATATTTGGCTTCATATCTGGCTCTTACACACATCAACGCCAAGAAGTACATAATCCCAATAAAAAATAAGCCCATGCCTTTGCCGTAAAGGTCGTAGTACCACAAGTAGGGGTAGGGAATAAAAACAAACAATGCCGTTAGCCACGTGTACATACGCGTCAATTTCTGTGATTGCTCATCGGTAAACTGATCTAAAAACCGTTGATCTTTTTCGTAGTCTGGAAAGCTAAACAACGGCTTAACATCACGTATCTCTTTGATAACACTTGAGGTCATGCTCGTTGGTTTGTAGGCGACACGCTTGACCTTGCGTCCAATCGACAGCATATCTTTGAAAATATAAAGTGTTGATATATGAAACAGCGTACCTAATTTACTTTTTTTCTTTTTGAACGCTTGAGCTTCTTTGGTTTCTTTGTTGTTTTTAGCCTCTTTGGCTTGATCAAATTTTAGCTGTATTTTTTCGATGATATAGTGACAATCGCCTGTGCTTGAATTGAAATGACCATAAAGTACAAGTCGTGGTTTATCCTGTAAAATCACAGGATACAGACTGCTAATATGCTGTGGGATATGCAACACTTTTTTGTCTTCACCTGGTTTGTGATAAATCACCTGTATTTTTTGATCTTTAGATAAAGCTTCAGTGTGCTTTATTGTTTTAATCTCAATATTACCGACACAGCTAAAATCAGCTACTTTGCCATAAGTATTCCACATTAATTGATTACCATTTTCCATGATAGCGAACCCTTACTTAATTGAGCTTTATTGTTGGTGCTTCTTTAACAAAACAATAGCTTGCTTAATGAGTTCACCCACTGCGTTATCGTCTGAATCTTTACTTAATACTACACCTTTAAAAATCTCGTTATCCGGCATCGTTACTTTTAGTAACTGCTCTGGGGTATCAGATAAATCAAATTTAATGTTTTCAGCAGTTGCCCATCGATCTAAAACAGCTTGAACACTTTCATCTTTGAATGCGTAGAATGTTTTGTCATTTGTGAGTAGCTGTGCATTGTTTTCTGTTGTTGCAATGGCTGTCTTTTTTGTTTTTTCATTGTGATAAACATGTAGGTCTTTATCATTTAACTCAGCAATAAACGCATTCATGAATTCGCTGTCTTTGATTTTCTCATCTTCGACTAATTTTTTGTTTTTATTGTAGATGTCAGTAATATGCTTTTTATCTGATTCTGCAATAAATGGTGATACAACAAACGCATTATCTATCACGCGTTCTTTTTTAACTTCTTTTTCTTCCTCTACCTTTTTAACTGGCTGAATCAGCGGGATACTCATCTGATCATCTAAACGGTAAGGCGCACCTTTTTGAGTAAGCTGCCACTGTTCTAACATTGATTTTATTTTGACTGATTCTTTAGGTGCAAAACTTCCTTTCTGTAGAAGAGATTGCAATTCTGCTTTAAGGGCATCACCTGAGTGCGATAAAGCCTGCGCATGCTGATATAGCGCACTGTTTTGTTCTGAGACATTATCATAATCTTTAGTTTTTTGTGCATAATCGCGAGAAAGCTCGTCTCGCTCGGTGTTAAGGGTCTTTAACCCTTGCTTATAGGACTGATAGCTTACGTTATTGCTTGGACTCACTGTAATGATGTGTTCCTGGTTATCCAGTGAAAATGATAGCTGATAGCTTTCTGCTAAAAATGACAGTATATCTGCTGCATTATTCGGTATTTTATCCGATGAGTTAATCGTGACTTTTTCATTTCCCATCTGATCAAATTTGACGGTATAGCCTGAGTAAATGCTTTGTAGATAAACATCTAACGGCATATTACTGATGGTTGCTATTTCATTGCCGTTTTTTGCTTCGGATAATACCATCTTTTCTGGCTGATAATCACTGATGGATAAACTGCCATAACTACAACCTACCAAAATAATAAGCAATGATGATTTCAATGATTTTTTAGTAATGCTTTGCATGATTTTTCTTACCACATCTCTATTAATTTTGTGCTAAATTCAATTTCTCTAAGATGCCATATACACTTGAGAAGCCAGACGTTACTTTGCCGTTAGACGCGATGATTGTCGGTGTACCTGTGACGCTAAATCCTGTTGCAAATGACAGGTTGTCTTTAATGTTTACTGGACAGTTTTCTCTTTCTTTTAAATTGTGTGGCAATCGCTGATTCTGATATAGATACTCTGTCGCTTCTTTTGGGCTTTCAGCACATAACACTTTTTGCATATTTTGCGCCACGGTTGATGTGATATCCGCTCTGGGCATAAGAATGTAATTGACATCAAAACCCTGTTTTAGCAAATTTGGCAATTGTTTATGTAAATCCTTGCAGTGTGCGCAGCTATAGTCTGTGAAAACGATTAGTGTTGCCTTAGTGCTTGACGTATCTGCTTTGTAATGCACCAGATTGTCTGGGTAATGGGTTTCAATATAAGCCAGTGCTTTTTGTATGCCCTGCGTTTTATCCGATTGGGTGTTTTGCGGTGATGCTTCTGCCGATAACTTTGGAATTTCCGCTTTTTCTAACGGCTTTGATTTCATTACTTCTTTTGTCTGATCGACCACCTGATTTTTAAGTTTTAAAAGTTGCTGTGTTGTTGTAAACGCACCCATCAACGCATAAGGCGTTTCGGCAATATCGCTCTCGGCGATGATCGTAATACTTCCCGCTTTGAAATAGTAAAGACCTCCATCTTGGTTGTATTCAGTTATCTTATAATCGGTGCTTTCTTCAATGACTTTTTTAATGCCATCAATATTACTTAAATCACTTCCTTTATAGTTGATTAGCATGACCTTTTGCCCGCTCATAAGGATATTACCGCTATCATCAACAAACAACATGCCTGCATTGCTGTTAATTGATTTATAATTTCCGATCTGCGTATCCTTAATTCCAAACACTACAAGACTTGGAATCGCCTCTTTAATCGGAGTCAACATCAAGGCTGCTTGTATTTTTTTAGCAGCTAATGTCTTCACGCTTATCTGTGTGCCATTTGTCATCAATTCGCCAGTAGCAAAAGCGCTGCAAGCGAGTGTTGATAATATGATGGTTGCAATTGATTTTTTGATGAGTTGTGTGTTCATTTTATTTTTCATCATGTCATACCTTTTTTTGTCGTTGTATGCTAAAAATCTTCGTCTAAATCTAAGCTGTTTAACCATTCCTGATAGCCAAGATTTTGTCTTTCGATCTCATCTTCTTCAAATTCCTTTAAATCGTCTTCACTGACAAAATCATCAATATTAAACCAGGATTCCGTTTCATCTTTTAGCGATTCTCTTATTTTTTCATCAACGCATTCATCCGTCTTTTCGTCTATTTCTCTCATTGATTGCGACTCCTGATATTTTGTGTTTTCTCTGTTTTTTTTGTTTTTAATTTTTTATTTTTGCTACGGCTTTTCAGTCAAATCAACCGTAGACACAAACAACACCCCAATGGCATGTCCTGCATTAACGGTCACGGTTGATGGACGATTCCATAAGCTTTTAAAGGTTGGCTCTAATTGACCTGATAAATCACTTGCTGCACCTCCTGCAAAACCAATCGCTAATTGCTTGCCATCTGGTTTTGACCCATATTGAGTAGAGCCACCACCATCGGTTAAAATGATATTTTGATTGCTGCCATCGTATTGTTTGGCTAATCCCTTAACACCGCCTAAACCAGAACCCACAATTAACCCACCGATTCTTTGAAACCAATGATTATTGATATCGTCATACAAGTTAGGCTGATAATCGGCATTGGTTGCTAGGGCATTAATTGCAAACTCCTGTTCTTGGTACACTAATTTGTCAAAGGTAATACTAACGCCACTTACCCATTGATTATCTGTGCTGAACTTTCCGATTAAATACGCACCTCTGTACTTCCCGACCTCGATTTTTGCCACTACTGGTGTGCTAGGAAAATCTGAGTTCATCCTATTGACAATAATGGCATACAAGGTGGTTCCTGCTATGATCTTTTCGGTAAGCACTCTGCGCTTAGGTTTTTGTATTGCTTGCATCGCTTCTGTGTAATAATCAGCCGTTGTCACCGTGACTGCCTGAATTTTTTGTTGATCATAGGCAGGAGACTGTTGCTGAGAGAGTGACTTCAACGCATCCTTAAAAGATTGCGATAACTGAACTGGTTTTAGCTCAGGTGATGATGACGCAAAAACTTCTGGCTTTTGTTCTTCTTTCTGGCGCTGATTTCGTTCTTTAAGTCGTTGACTAAAGCCATCTACTGGCGCCTGATAAGCATCAATGGCTTTAGGTGGCTTAGGCTTAACAGCCTGAATATCATTAATTGAGCCAATCGGTATATGTGATCTTCCCTGTCGGGCTGCTTCAGCCGCTTGTTTTTGTTCAAATTGCTCATGGTTAGATTTTACATACCCGGACTCAACATAGTCGCTTTGTGCATTCTGTGCGCGACTTTCAATACTTGAAAAGTTATCTGCATCAGTGTTGTTTGACAGGTAAAGATAAAGCAAAATGGCAGCAATACTCACAGTAATGACCAGGGCAAGTGAAGATAATAATTGCCAGTTTTTTGTCTTGACGTGTTTGTTATGTCTTGCTCTCATAAGTTACCCCCCCTGATTAACTTTTCCATTATTCCCACTTTGTCCATCTGCCTTATTTGCTTGATATTGCTGCTTAATTTCGGCATCACTTAAAATCTGCATAGGCTCGGTAATTGACGCTGTTGTATAACGTCCATGATCGGCAACATTAATGACATGCGTTGTTGCAAGAATTTTATAAACGCTAAATCCAGTCGCTGTCTTTGCTTTCGTGATATAAGCAGGTGACATCAATTCGTTCTGAGTGCGTAAATAGAAGTAATCCCCGAGTTTCCACACTTCCGAATTAGCCAGTGACACATCAAAGCGCGCAGCCCCCTTGGGTGGCGTGCCGTTTAAAAACATCATAAGATCATTGCTTGGACGTTCGTAAGTCGCCCCAGTAATTAACGTTTCCGACAAAGATGCAGCGGTCAATCCGTCCACGGTAATATCTGACTGATAGTTGTATTTCTCGCTACTACTCTCAAGCACTAAATAAACTGGGTTTGCTTTACCAATGAGGTAGACGACCAAACTGCCATTGGCAAAATCTGCCTGACCTCTTACCGTTAATGAATTAAGCATATAGGCAGGTAATGATTTATCTTCCTTTTGATGGTTTGCGTCTGATTTCTCTTGTGTAAATTGCGTGTATTTGCCTAACTGATCTTGTGATCTAGGCAAGCTTGCCATGCTTAAACTACCTGTCGCACGCTGTGATACATTAAAAGCATTTGAATCGCTAACTTCATAGCTTTGTATTGGATAAGGATTCCCTGCTCTGTCAACAAAACTAATTGTCGACAACTGACTGCGCCCAATGTGAAGCACTGGTGGTGTGTCCTCACTGTACATAATCGTTTGACGAATTCTTTTAAGCGGTTTTGTCTGGAATTTAGCCGCTTCGATTTCATATTTAATCTTATTCAATGCTTGAATCTGGGTCGGACTTAACTCAGACGATGCTGCCAACAAATACGCATAATATTTATCCTGCTCCTCTTTTTTAAAAGCTTCGTATTGCTCTTTATAAGTGGTTGGTTTTTTTGCATTTTCCTGTATTTTTTGTGCTTCTTGGGTATGGTCTTTTTGCTGCAATTTGCTGTCTGATTGACCTAATACACCATGACTTACCGTAGACTGCTGCTGATTTCCGTTGTCTGCTGAATAAGCCATCACAATCAACCCTACAAAGGCAATAAATAAAGCGCTAGCAATGATTTTTCTAATAGCCATACTTACTCCCCACATCTTTAAAGTTGCTCAAAAATAGTGAGATCACCGAAAGTTGATGTGGCGTATTCATAAACGGTGTTTTAACAATCCTGATTTTTAAATCGCCCTGCGTTTTACTCTCAGAGGTTGAATCACGACCATATAAAACAAGTCCTTTAAAGGTGATTTGCCACGCATAAACCATTTTATTGTTGTCATGGACTACGGCTGTTTGCACATCTGGTGTGCCTAATTTTTCTACGCTATACATCCAACCAGATTTTAGATTATTCAATATCCCCGATTGATCTAGTGCGGCTTTAATGTCTTTGATGTGATCCTTATAGTAAAAGTCTAAGCTGAACAAATATCTATACTGTCTTTGATACGTATTAGGTGAGACGGTAAATAGCCGATAAACCACCTCGGTGGCATAGTCCACTACCTGATCTTGCGTAAACGGTTGCGGTACCTGTAGCGAGTCCTCCTGTGTAAACTCACCTTGATTGTTGAGCGCAAAATAGTAAACCCAGTTATTATTCTGTCGGAGTGACCCATTAAGCCATAGCATGTATAAAATGCTAACAATCATCACCCCTATATAACGCTTTAAAAACACCGTTTTCCTGTGTTCTAACGCGCAGCGTTGCATGGCTAAATTGTGGTGTTTTGCTCTTCTTTTGCCTTTAAATATAAACCTAAGCATAATCAACCTCATCAACCTCGATCGTTGTTAATGGTGAGCCATGAAATCTGCAAACCATAGGAATTAAGCGTGGTGTTTGTTCTGATGATCCCCATTTGCAGTTTGATATTGGCATGGTTTGTCGTTCTGCCGTTATTGATACTTAACATTGCGGGAACTTGAACCTGCCACTCATTCGTGTCTTTACCGTATTGAACACCCTGCTCAACAATGAAAGATGAGATCACTGAGATATTTAAAAACTGCTTTTGTGATACAAGGTTTGGCAGATAGTCTGCTTTCAATATTTGACGAATTTCGCTAACCGCGCTTGAGCTAAAGTAGCGTGGAAGCTGCTTATTTAACACGTACTCATAATTATTAAAATCAAAAGTAAACGCTTCGGGTATGGCATTCGTGACAAACTGCTGAATGATTGCATTCGATAGAACATCACTGTCATTGCCTGCGTTTTTTAGTGCTACCACTTGCCCTGTCTTATCGGTGGCAAAAAATTTAACATCAGGACGCGAGGTGGCAAGACAGACAACGACATAAGCTAAGACAAGAATCATGGTAATAAAAATCCAGGTGAGCGTCTCAAAAAACAAAAAATAGCTTTTATCTGCCACGATTTCAGCACTGTTATACCCTGTCTGGAAACGCGCTTTTTTCTTGGCGATTTCCCCTGGTGTTTGCTCATCAAAAATAGATGACTCATGCTCGGGCTGCTGCCTTTGGGTCTTAGTCTTTTGATTTGTCTGTTTTCGTTGTCTTAATTTATTTAGCATTAGAAACCTCTTACCATCTATTACCATTTGCGACTTAGGACATTGAATGTGTTAATTGTTTTAGAGCGAAATTGCGCTATAAAGCTAACTTCTTGTTTGGGCGTTTTTTTGGGGTGGCAGTGAAACTGACGACCAAGGCTAAAGAGATGGATTCCATACTTAGCACACCATATTCTTATGGTGTTATAACGAAACCCAGTTAGCTCTGATACCTGTTTAATCGTCAGACCTTGATTCCTGAAGTCAATCAGAACATCCAAGACGGGTTTTTTATATTGTTGTTCTAATGTTTCCTTAAAAGGAATCTCATATCTGTTTGCCATCTTTCCTACCTCAATCTTGTCTATTTCTTCCGTATTCTTGTGCTGTTTTATGTATTGCATATTCTAATTTTTGTTTTCTTTTTGTTCTGTTTGGCTTTCGATAAGCCAAAAAAAACCCAACCCATTGCTTTAGGCGTTTTGATGTCGCTTTTTATTGAAAATTAATCAGTTATATTTTCAGCTTGTGTTATTCTTTTGCTGCATTTTGAGTCCCCCTATTTATCGAGGGTCGACACTATAGCCGACATACTGAAAGATTCCTTTGCCTCCCAATTCAACCTGATAACCATAATCCATGCTATTAGGCTGTAACCCTGTCACATAATATTCAAAAGATGGCGCTGCAGACGAGTGCCTTGTATTACTATCTTGTTCCATCGTCTGCAAGGTAACTGTCCTTAAAATTGAACCACTCCTCTTGAATGATAAGGTAAAGGCACCAAAATTATTATAGCCTTGCCCGGATGTCATACCTCCGTAAACGTGAACAATTGCCGAGCCTGTTTTCCCTGCACGAACCGCAAAATCAAGAGTGCGACTTGAAGTTGAAAAATCCTGATAATAGGGTGGATTATCACTTAGTAGAGTTGATAATTTCTGATCTCTTTGCCCATTAATTTCGGCATGAATCGTTAAATCATTTACAATTACATTGGAATCACCTGCAATACCAGACTGTTTGCCAAGGTTAACCGTGCCAGTAGAAGTATTGATGTTAGTTGTAGTTGAGTTGATATTGGTTGTTTCTGCATTGTTATTAAATGCCGTTGCACTAACAACAATTTGTGATGGATCGATGGTTATTTTCTGCGAACCGCTGGCTATTTCGGCTTGACTATTACCAACCAATTTTGAGACATTGCCACCAATATAGGCTTGATTTGCTGCTGTTGCCTGATAATTGCTATTTGCTTGCGCTACAATATTTTCTGCAATCTGAGTCATTTGTGCAGTGGAGCGAATGGCTAAATTACCATTGCCACTTATTTCAGCATTAGGATTGTTTAAGCGGATATTTGAAACGTCTTGAATCTCTCGCTCACTCTCTGGTTTGTTTGGATCAAATTTGAGATTAGCTTCCATCTTATTGCAACCATCAATGCATAACCATTTGCTATTGGTGCCTTGAACATTAACATCAATGGTAATAACAGCCGTATCCTTGTCATAATGATAAACTGCCGCTCCGTTGTACACTGCATTTTGATCGGCTCCAAAATGGGCCTGTGCGGCTTGGGAAACGACTGCTCCCAAGAATGGCGAGACCACCAAAGTGGAACCGTCTCTTGTGGTGATGCTATCCACAGTGATGGTTGCTGTTCTTTTGTCTGAAACCATATCGCTAACATTCGTCATTGGATCCTTTGCCATTAACTCAGATTGAAAACGCTTAAAGTTAAAATTACACGGCAAATAATGCTCTGGCGCTATACCTGCCTCTACTCCCGTACACGTATTGCTCTTTAAAAAAGATAAATCACTATAAGTGCCAACCGCAAAAGTACCATCACCTGACATGCGAGCTTGCACCGCTGAAACATATTGTGCCAGTTGATTTCCCAAAATTTGCGCCTCAGTGATTTTATTCTGTTGCGCCTCACGCCAGTAATAAGTAGCAAGAATCATGCCAATAATCGCAATTGCAATCACTACGCCCATAAGTGCGAAGCCATCTTGTTTTGTTTGTTTAGCTAATGATCTGAACCTAACCGAAGTCATGCGCCATCCTTTTTTCTTTCTTTTTCTTTTGCTTTTTTATCTAGTGAAAGGTTAGTATTAAAGTTGCCTTGCTACTTTCGGCACATTTGCCATTTAAAGCAGTCACTCCCGTAACAACCGTACCTGCTGCAGATACTGAATCAGCCACACCGTTTAAGTAATTTGCCCCAATCGCCTGACAAGCAGCAGAAGGTAAATCATTTAGCGTCACCGTAAACTGCTTATTCGCATTGGCGGGTGCAACTTTAATTTCTGTGCTATTACTCCCATACCAAGGGGTCACTACTTTTGTGCCATTGATCATGCTCTTTGGTACCAGAGAAACAATGTCGCTGCCAGTTAATGTTGAATAATCACCGCCAGATGTTGAAAACATCTGATTAACACCGATCTGAATGGAGTTGACGGTATCAACCACCTTACTGCTGTCGACTTTATTAGTTGCCGTTAGAAATTTGCTGAGTAGATAAATAATAACCACCATCACAATTCCTATGACAATTAACATTTCGGTCATACCAAAACCGCTTTGCTTGTTCTTTAAATGTATTTTTCTTACTTTTTTTTCTTTTTTTGCTTTTTTTTCTTCTTGTGCTTTATTCTTTACCATTGGATTCCCCTTTAACGTGTGATCAGTTTTCTTAAAACTACTTACCAATAAATGCGTCACTCAATGACAGCATTACAATCGCGTACCAACTGATAAACGCGCCTAATAACACCATAAATAAAAAATTCATGGCTTTAATTGATGATTCAATGACGAATATTTGCCTATCTAAATACTCATGACCCAAGGCATAGATTCCTTTCTCGAGATGGTCTGATAAGGCGTAAATCTCGATAAGCTCAACTAATTCCTGACTAAAAAAGCCGCTCCTCGTTAAAAAATCACCTGATGTTTTCCCCAGAGATAATTTCCTTAACATGATCCCAATAAAATAAGCGGTATAACGCCCGCTATATTTTTTGATACTGAGCAATGACTCTTTAATCGGCAATCTATGCTCGCCTTTAAGCAGCAACGCAAGCGCAATTAAAAAACGTACTCCTGCAATCTTTTTATAAATAGAAAACGGCAAGATGTAATCTAGCACTTTAGCTCTAAAAGGATTAACAACCTGTGTCATTACAAAAACAACCCCAACGATAGCTAAAACAAAAGACACAATCACTGCGACAGCATGCTCGACAAAGAAGTTACTTAATCCAATCAGCACCTGCGTGGCTTGTGACATTTTGTCCATGTTGTTAGTGGATTCAATCACCGGTTTCAACCCAAAATGAACAATAAATAACATGCCTGCAACTGCCAGTAGATAAATCATCGGTGTAAAGACACGTTTTAAAATGTCCATTTGCATCTTGTGGAGTTTTCTCGCGATAAATGCGGTATTTTCTAGCGTTTCAGTCGTTACCTGATCTTGCCCTGATAGCATCATCACTTCTTTATCTGGCAAATAGAGGGATAATGCCTTAACCGAGGTCATTGGCTCTTTGCCTTGCACCTTATGATGTCGATAAGAGACATCTTTTAAAATATCAACAAGGTTTTTCTTACAATTAAAAAAACGTTTTCCCATAATCCTGATGCCCCGGCGCTTCTCATAAACATGTATCATCTGATCAATGGCATTACCGAAGCTCGATACCTGTAAAAGCATGCCCAGTGTTTCATAAAACTTGATGCGATCTTTCGGCAGTATCGCTAAACGAAGATAAAAGCGCTTAAACCCATAATACAGGCTTTCTTCTTTCTTAAAAAAGCTCGCAAACCACGCAACCCAGGCTGCCTTAATGCTTTGGAAGTTAAGCATGACACACCTCCTGTGTATTAAGATAAGGTTGTAGTACTTGTTTTAAAAAATCTTCACCCAGTGAATTTTCTATTAAATCCTGCATTTCGATCTCATCAATCATGCCAAGCTTCGTTTCAAAGGATGTTGGACAAACTTCACCTTTTAAAACTTTTAATAGTCCATCTTCTTTAACGGTTAAATCGCCATTTGAACGCCAGTGTAAATAAGCACTAATCAAATCGTTTTTAGCTAAAAGATCAATCAGCTTGCCTGTAGGCTTAATAACCTCAGCTGCGACCGTTAAACCCTGAATCCCATGAATGCCATTTCGGCAATCTTCACATCCATGATGATTCCTAAACCTGAGCTGTGATTTAAATTCATCACGAATACCATAAAGCTGAAACAGCGCATCAAGGCGTGACAGCAACGCTTGACTTTTTCTAACTGATTTTGCATCAGTCTGTGCTTTTTTCGCCTTAGAAAAATCACTAAAATCCACATAATCTAACGCACACGACTGACAAAGCTTTTGTAAAAGTGATTGATGAATCAGCACTCTCAAAAAGTCAGGTGAGCATAACAAATCACGCTCAATGCCTAATGCTGCCAAACGGTTAATAATATGTAATGCGCTTTGAGCGTGCACGGTCGATAAAAACAAGTGTCCAGATTGCACAATTAATTGAGCAAATCTAGCCGTTTCTTCGCTTCTAATTTCATTTTGAAGCACAACATCAATATCACTTCTTAAAGAAGCTGACTGTGAAACTTTATAACGCCTTTCCAGTTCATCCTCTTTAATATCAACGGAGGTATGCACTGGGTGTTGTGTCACCGTATCGGCTGAGATAAAGTACTCAACCGGTGATTCGATGGTCATAATATGCTTATGCGGATAATGATCGATAATAAAATCTGTCATCGCAGCCAGTGTCGTTGATTTCCCATTATTAACGGAACCTGAAATAATCCCTAAGCCATGCGGTGCTAATATAGCTCGCTCGATTTTCTCAATTAAATCACTTCTAAACCCAAGAGAAGCAAAATCTTTCATTGACGCCCTATCAATTTGTAAAACCCTTGAAACCGACTTAAAAGGTGAGGATAAGCGCTTGTTTAAGCCTGAATCACTCGAAACAGTCGGCACGCTCACAAAACGAATACGATATTTTTTATGCTCAATAAAACGTTCAATCACCGTTTCTTGAATCTTTTTAGGATTGAACTCGCTATCTTTGGAGCTTTCCTCACCCATATCATTATACATCGCACCAACCAAGGCTTGCATGTAACTCACGTCATAATCTTGGGCATGTTGAAGCTCGCCATAAATGCGAAACAGGATAAATGCTCTTAAAGGATTGACTTTGATATGAATATCACTGGCATTTTTACTAATTGCCGTTGCCAATAATCTATCAAAATCCATTCTTAACTTTTCATGACTATGCACTTTGCCATCACTGACTTTATTGCGTATTTCCACTAAAACACTTGGTTTGACTAAATAGGTTTTGTGTTTGCTTAAATGATGATTTCTTTCGGCTTTTGTGCCTAACTGGGCTATTTTGTGCTGTATTTCTCTGTCATATTCTTTATCTTCAGTGGTCAGCGCAACAAAGCAATCATTCGATGACTCATAACAAGCCAATACAGGCTTGTATTGATCGGTGAGCTCATCATCAAAAAGCAACTTGCTTGGCTTGAATCTTAAATCAGCTAAATTTGAGTAAACGTGCATAAAAATCCCCTGTGACTAATATTGATGCTGCTGCTTTTCAGTGTTGCTGTTTGCTTTAGCAAGATACAACCGCATCGTTTTATGCGTGGGTGGATTTTCCAATACCACCGTACTTGGCGATATGCTTTTGACTTTCCAGTCATTGTTTAACTGATCTCCTGCCTTCACCTGTGCTACGCTATTATTGAAAGCAATCCAAGCGGTAGGATTGCTTAATGAACCAGTAATGCGCTGTAGTGAAAAGTAACCAACCTCTGAATACGCCGATGTTTGAGATATGACTGCATGCTCAGTTTGCGATGGCACATTTGAAACGGTTATTGTTTCACCCGGGTAGCCAGCATTGGTTGCATTCATTTTTTTGTTGATCTCAATCGCTTTTAAGCGTTGATCGCTGATGGCATTCTCAGCCGCTATTAACTGCAACTGTTTGTTGAGTCTATCTAACTCTTTTGCATAGTTGATTTTGTTTGACTCACCCGTTTCGATACTTTGATGATTACTTATTTCAGTTGTGTTTTGTTCTTTTTGTTCTTTTTGTTCTTTTTGTTCTTTTTGTTCTTTTTGTTCTTTTTGTTCTTTTTGTTCTTTTTGTTCTGGCTCTTTTTGCTCTGCTTTATCTACATTTTCAGCGTAAACAATACCGCTAAGACCAAGCAATATTGCAGTGTAAGCTAAAATTCTAGGCATACGTCACCCCTGTAAATTGAAAATTGTTAATGACACTCATTTGTTTTGAATCAAATTGAATGGTTAATGACTGTATCGTTGTAAACTCTGTCTTTGATAAAGCATCAAGCAACTGCATTAAACCAATACTGTCTTTACCTACGACTTTTAACTGCTCAAAATGCAACGTTGCTTTTAGGTTTCTTGCATGAGCGACAATGTTATTTATTTGCGTATTTAAAGATTCATCTTTGAGTGTTTGCAGTGCTTGAACCTGATACCCTAAACCGTATTGTTGCATTGTATCTATCAGGTTGTTTTTATCAGTCAATCTCAGTCCATCATTCGTAAAAAGTTCTCGCGTCATACTTTGCGTGTCACTGACAATATCAAGTGCCACTGAAAATTTTGCCTGATTTGAGTCCTGATCTGTCACCAACACACTGGCAGCTTTACTTGATTTATATAGATCAAGTAATCCATTGACTGATCCATAGTTTTCGCGCTTATAAGTCAACCAGATTTGCCCAAGGTTATCTTCTTTAAACTCAACAGATGAAAGTTGCCATCCATTTTTTAAATAGGTCAGGTTGGGCAGTTTTTTCAAAATAGCACCCAGTGTGCTATGTGCATTTAAATAAGCAAAACGCTCATAAAACGCTTTTTCACTTTGCAAATCTTTCAATTGTTTTAACTTGATTGATTGCTGCGTCCTTTCAGCTTGCTCTTGTGCTTCCTGCTGCGCTAACTGTCTGTCCTGATAATATCCATAACCAAAATAAACACTCGCTGCTGCAATAACACCTACTGTGATGGTTTTAACAGGAACAACGCCTTTAATTGGCTTTAATGTGCAAGCGTTGATTGCCTTTCGGGAAAATTCTCTAATCTGGAGATCAAGATCATCACCATCTAAAGTAATGACATTTACACCATGCAATCCATCCTCAATCTTATCCAGCAGAGATTGATCAGCAATATCCAAAATAACCGATAACTTCTTTCTTTTACCCTGTTTGGTGAGATAACGCTTAAAGTGTTCCGTAAGCAAGGGCAGTTTAGTTAAAAAATCCGCTTCACTTAAACACAGGTCTCCGGCATAAATTTCGTTAAAACCATCATTAACATCATCAGCGTAATTCATCAAACCAGAGCCAGTTGGCACAATAAAGCCAGAGAGAATGACACCCATCCAAAACCGATTGTCCGCATCTTGGATGCGATTACTGACGATAAACAGGTTTTGATCTTCGACATTATCTAAAGCATCAGAAGCTTTAACCCAGTGTAAAATTAATGCAATCAAAGACGGTTGATGCTTACGTGTTCTATGCTCATTGTCTTTAGCTTGATGCAGCAAACCCTGACCATGCGGCAAGTAAACGCCATGCTCCCGTTTGTAGTGACGCACAAAGTCCTTGTGCGTGGTGGTGAGAACCTCACATCCCACGACGGTGTCATCAAAAATGCTTTGAATACGCATTAGTTATCGCCCATAATATAAGGTGTTACCGAGACAACTGTCATTGAGTGTGTTTTAGCGGTACCTTTTTTGCCACCCAATCCCCAAGCATCTTCGCCGCCGAGTGAGTTGACTTCGATGTTGGCAGCATCATCATTAAACGCAGCGATAATAATTGCTTGACCAGATTTTAACTTAGCTACATAGGAGAAAGCCTTAGAAGCAACAGTGGGCAACTCAACATAGCCTTGAGCCTGTGCACTGCCTGTCTTTTCACGTCTCATGCTTTTTAAACTGTCCATAATCAAAGACATATTCAATATGACTTTATTTTTTGGTTCAATATAAGGCGTGAGCTTTAAATTAAATCCCGTATTAATGGTGCTTGGTGTCACTGTTGTAGTAATGTAATTTGAGCCTGAACCCGTTTGAACATTAGAATCCATCTGCTTAATGTACGCCTGTTGTGTACTCATGTTTAAAGACACAGGCTGACCATTAATGGTATAAACCATAGGATTGCTTCTTGAGGTGATTTTTCCGATATGCTGCAACGCTTGCAGTAAAACCTCACTTCCTGAGAGTGCTCCTCCTGTTAAACTGCCTGAAATTGTTGCTGTTTGTGCAGATGTTAGTGGATTTGCCAGCGCATCTGCAATGCCTGCTGTGTTCCACTTCAACAAGCCAGCGCTTGCTTTCATGACAACATTCCAGTCCAAGCCATAATTACTGCTGGCTGTCTGCTCGACGTTATAAACGTCAACTTGAATCATGACACTTTTACCCGCAACAGCATTAACTGTATTCACATAATCAGCGACCTTATCCATCAATAAGGGTGTTGTTGTGACAGTGACATAACCTGTTGATGGCAAAGTTGTGACACTACCATCGCCACTGAGTATTTTAGCAATCGCCTCTTCAGCTGATTTCCACTGGTCAATAACCCCAGAGTCAATTTCAAGTGAGCTTTGTTGAGGCGATAGTGAGTTAGTATCACCATTTTTAATGGTGCTTTTTGAGGTGGATTTATCTCTGACTAGAGTTAAGCGAAAAGTCTTGGTTTCATAACGGAATATATCGATAGTGTTTTGTTTTTCATTATATTTCCAAGACAAATTAAATTTACTGGTAACCAGCTTTAATAGTTCTGCTAATGAACCAACATAGTGTAAACGCATCGTTGGTTGGCTATCACTACTATTATTTGAATTGCTAACCGATAAATGTGGCGCATTCACACTGCTGGTTTGTGTGTTACTTGTCGTACTGTTATCACCTGTTAAATACTGACTAGCATCTTCAGTGATTCTGATTGGCAAGCCAGTCTGCAACGAAATCTCACTGGCAATTTCATCTAGCGTCATAAGTGCATTGCTATTAAAAATAAAATCCTGTTTAAAAACTCGTGGCAAGGGTTCCTTTGGTTTCTCAACTATAAAGGCTTTATCTGAGACAAAAATACTGTTATCAAATTGAATCAATGAGTCACTTGGTGATACGGTTGCCTTACCAACAAGATCGTTTGTTGCCTTAATATTCTGATTTGCCTGATCTTCTGTTGCTTGCATGTTTAAAGAACAGGCTGATATACCAAACAAGCTTACAATGCCCAATGACATTAACTTTTGAGCTGAATGAAATTGATTAAACACTAATTTAATCCCCTGTTTTTTCTTGTTTGTTTGGCATTAAAAGAGATGCGCTGTATTCATCAGTCTGTATTAACAGCACACGATTAGATTTAACCGTTGCCTTGATTGGGTTGGATGTGTTTTTGAGTGAAGCCAATAACTGCGCTAACGCACCTCCTTGCTCAAGAAATCCACCATAGACAGCAGTGTCTTGGGTCACATTAAAGTTGACATCTGTTTGATAAATCACTTTATACCCATTGATTGCAGCCCATCGATCAATCGTTTGTCTGACTGTCTGCCCTGCCACAAGATAGTACACTTCACGTTCTTTTTTAGCCAAGGCTTCGGCTGATTGCTTGTTTTCTGCAACGGCCATCACCTGATCACTTGGATTAAATGTAAAACTAGGTGTCATCGTTGAACTTGAGTCATTCAGTGCCAGCTTCACAGGTTCAGCAAAGCGTAAAGGAATGGCTGTATCTGCGTACGTATTGCAATAGATAAAACTCATTGCAATAACAGGTAGTACCAGTAAATATCTGATTTTTTGAATAAAACCCCTTATCAGTGACTGCTCATTTGCAGCGGAAACTTCATTAAAAACTGCATCTGAGATAAACGGAGAAACAGTCCACTGATAAAGGGAGAACTTTGCTTGTTCTTTGTGTTTGGTTAAAGTTTTATATTCCATAACTAACCCCTTGTGATTGTCAATCTCACGCCTTGAGTAATTGCCTTAATTGCATAACCATCTGGCGTTCCAATATTTACCCATGGACCACCTACAAGTTTTTGATAGACACTATTTCCATCACCTGCAAAAAGATTTCCATGTGAATCAGTAAATAAAGACTGTGCTTCTACAGCCGGCGTAAAAACATCACCAGCCGACCAGGCACCATCATAACTATAGGTTCTGGCAATGCCGCGCAATGAGCTGTATATTTTGCCATTTGTAGAAACGCTAAATCCAAGTACATCTGCGAGTGCAGGCATGCCTATGTTTGACCATATATTAAGAGATCTACGGTAAAAAGTCGGTGCTGAGCCATTATTTACTTGAGCAACCCAATCATTATTAATAAAACCGATGTTGTTGATAGAGGTTACAGTTAAGGGCAAATTGTCTGCCGTTACCCACGATTGCGTTGTATAATCTTGCCTATAAATTACGTTGCTGTTTCCAGCTGCATAGAGTGTATTGCCTTTGTCATAGGCTATCGTGTTTATTGTATTTGTAGTTGCAATGACTTTTCCCAAATCATTCCACGCTCTAGTAGCATAGTCGGTCTGTAAATAAATATGCCCATCCATAGCATTAGCAATAACAACAGCGCCCTTAAAATCAGTTGTTAATGCACTCACAATGGTGCTGTTTGCAAGCTTAACCTGGTCTGAATTCCACACATGACTACCATGGTCTTTTTCAAAAATTACATTATTATCGGTCAATGCATAGAGCGCGCCTGTAAGTTCAAAATTATAATTAAATACCTGATCTGAATTGGTGATGCTAACGACATGATTTAGATTAATATTATTATCTATATAATTAAGTTTTGATAAGCCCGTCATGACAGTTCTGCTTATTGGATATACATCTATATAACAATACTCTGATGGTCTAAGAATATCGTCACCATTGCACACATTAGGCAGGTTTTGCCCTATATTAGAATAGTAATAATTATTTGCATCTACCATTGAAAACCAAAGTTTACTGCTATTTGTTGAGCTAATATTTGTTACCTTCAATTCAACCAATCCCGGTGTTTTTTGAGTAACACTCACCGCTACTCGACCTGTACTTGGCCGATAAGGATCTGACGATTCGCTACTTCCGCCCCCACCGCCACCACACGCCGTCAAACCAACCATAGCCCCTCCAAATAGGGTCAAAATCGCTAATTTCCTAAAATTTGCTTTCATTATTTTGTTTCCTTGAAGTTTCATCTCTAGCTCCGTTTTAGCCATTAATTTGTCTTTGGTGCCGAATTTTAGGTTTAAAATCCCCTACCCATTCGGCATGGGTTAAAAGTGTACTTATCTGATTGTTTGGTTAACTGAGATTAAGCCGTTGCTTTGTTCTCTTTCTTAATAAACTTGACTATCTCAACCACTTTGACTTCTCTATCCTCAATCGTCTTATCTTGTCGTCTTATTTCACACTTTCCAGTTTGTCCAACCATATCAGCAGGACTTAATTTGCCTGTTTTGTATTTCTCATAAATCCCTGCTGCTTGACAGAAGTAGGCTAAATTGCGGATATATTCATCCTTTAAAACAAAATATTGTTTAAGCTTTTTGGTATTACCTTTGCGATCTCTTAAAAGCAAACTCACAACCATCATCTGCGCACCAAAATTGTCTCCCTCGGACTTCACAGTGTCTTGCTCGACTTTTTCGACTTTAAATTGAACAATGCCTTCATCAATTGGGATCGCTGCCTCAACGGGTTTAAATTCAAACTCTTGCATTTTAGTTCCTCTCTTTTTTTGATTGTGTCGCGACTATTTTAAAAATCGCCTCATCACCTAAACCACCAACTCTTTTTCGCCTAAAATCAACACATAACCCAAACCATTTATCTGTTTACCTCTAATGTTTTTAACTTTGTATTTTGTGCTGTCATTTGCTTATGCTCGCTATAGCAAATCCAACGCCTTTTATTTATTAGCGTTGGTTGCTATTTCCCCCACCTTGGCTATTTTGATTTTTGGTTAATATCTTAAAGCCTGAATCGCTGAGTTTATTTCTAATCATTTCGCTCACCACCGCCTTAACTGGCTTTTTTTCTACACTGCTGCAATAACTTTTAAATGGTGCATGAAGATCAGAATCAATTAGAATTTGCTTCTTGAGTTCTTTGCTGTCATTGTTTTGGTCATTACTCATTATTTGTCACTCTTTCACATTGGTCAGCTAGCTGCGTAGTTAGCTTTAAAAATGAAGCTTATAGCTTTATTTTTAATTAGGTTTGTTATTACGATCTAAGGAAAAGCAAATCGGATAGACCTATTTACGAATACGTAAATATCGTCTAACATTGACGTGCTGATCTCTGATCAGTTCTCTTTAGGGCTTTACCTCGGTCGTCAAACTTTGGGTGAAGCCTTAAATTCATTCTTTTTAGTTAAACTAAAAAGAATTATATCATTTCACTACCTTACGTCAACTATAATTGTTATAGTTTTCATCAATTAAAATTCAATTATTTAATAGCAATGAAAAAAGGATTCCATCAACTATCTATTAGGCTCCCTATTGATATATTAGAAGCCATTGAAAAACGCTTATTAATAACAAAACGATCAATGAATTCTGAAATTATCTCTATTCTCGAAAAAGAATTTATAAACAACACCGTTACAGTCGAGCAATCTTTAAACCAAATTATAAAAACAGCAGAGGATGCTAAAAACAAATTAAAAGAATAGTTTTCATGCTTGCGTTTTATTTTATTAAACATCTCTCTTTCTCTAACAGAAACCATTAATTCAAAGTCTTGCATTTTATCCCCCTCTCTTTTTTTAAATACCTTTTTACATATTGACGCTGGGTGCAATTGCCCCCACATTCGTTATTTAGGTTCATCTTTTATTAACAAGGTATTATTACGAGTAAGTATAAAACTTTATGTAGATAAATAAATCATATTAATTAGCTATAGACACTTTCTATATTATGTGGTAAGAGGAATTTTATCTTACTAGATTTAACTACATCTATTAGTTGACTTAAACTATAACATTCGTTTCTACTACAAGCATTTTGTATATGAGTGTTAAGCGTATTTAGAGATATTTGCAACTTATCTGCCACCTTTTTTCTATTCGTATGTAAAATGATTAAATATAGAGCTTTAAATTCCTTTTTTGTTATATAGAATTTTGAGTCTTTCTCTTGGTCAATGTAGTATTTATCATTATCAATGATGATCTTCAGATCTTTACTATCGGAGTATATAAATGTATTTTTTTCTTTTTTAATATTAGGTAACAAAATTTTTTGATCAACATCTTTAAAATCATTGAAGTATTTATTTTGAATGTAATAAACATAGGATTCTAAAGAAGGAATTAGATTAATATATGCACTTTTTGAAAGATTATGTTTTTGATTAGTCCCAAAAATAAAAGCTTCATAAGTCGAGTCAATTATATTTATAATTTGAAAAAGATGACGTATATCATATTTGTCTTTTGATTTATTAATCTTGTTTAATGCAGCTCTTTTACCACCCTTACACTTTATTTTTTCTATTATATCATCGGAGAATATATACCTTCCCTCTAAATTACTGAAATCAAACGCAATAGTTCCAATTACAAACTCATCATAGATTCTTTTCGTGCTTTCAAGATTTGAACCAAGTAAGGAAAAAAAACCTGCATTTGTGATTTTCACTCTCTCTACATATGTTATACCAAAAGTTTCTAAGTATTTTATTTCATTTGTGAATAAGCTTGATTTTTTAACCATATATGACTTGATATCTTCATTTATCATCATGCCACTCCTATCGTATAATATATTAAAATTATAAAAATTGATTATATTTTAACAATCTATTATAAGGAAATCATTATGCTTAAAGTAGCAATTATAGGTCTTGGTCAAATGGGACAATCTTATGCCAAAGAAGCTTTATATTTTTGTGATGAGGTTCATCTTTATGATACTGACTTTGAAAAATTGAATAACTTTAAAAATAACCCAACGTCTCTCCATAATCCTTTTGATAATTCTAACAATTTTATAAGCACAGAGAAATTAATCCTTCATAAAAGTGTAAAAACAATATTTGACGTTAATATAAAATTAGCAATTATAACAACTCATAAAGAAACTCATGCTCAATATGCTATTAATTTTATGAACAAGGATATAAATGTGCTTGTAGAAAAACCAATGTGCTGTGATATAACTGAAGCAATTAATATGTATAAAACGTCGTTCTCTCGTAAAATCAAGTTATTTATAGGATTTTCATTACATGGAACACCTGCATTTATACATCTGAAAAAAATTATTAAAGAAAATAAAAACCATATTTCTTCAATTCAGATTAACAGGCTGGGGGTTGTCCCTATAAACTACCCAACAAAAGTTACTGCTAATTTTGATTTAATAAGTCATGACACAGATTTTTTCCTACAAACGATAGGAGAACCAAGCAAAGAAGATCTTCATATCTTTTCATCGCGTAAATGTAGAAAAGTTTGGTATTACAATAATCATATCAATATAACAATGAATGCAGAAATCCCTCTTGAAAATAAAAATCCTTTCCACTACTCGTATATACTTCAATGTGATAATGGAAAAAGTTATTACTATGATAATATAAAAAAGCCAAATTCTATCATTCTTGAGATCAACAATGAATATAAACAATCATACTATATTGATTACAGAGAATCTGTATGTAGAAATCTTTTCTTATCAGTAATTAATGCACTTGATTATGATTATGTTATTTTTCTTAAACATCCTTTATCAGTTACTCATGGTCTAAATTGTATAAAATGGCTTCAAAATATAGGTTAATAATAATGGATATTAGCAAGAATGAATATTTAAAACAAAAAAATTATATCGTAGCTGGAAGAAAAACCAATTTAACTCCACTTATATGCACTCTTGTAATGACTGAAATAAACCCAATGTCAGTGATTGCAATGACTACTATCGGTTGGGTTAATGGGTTTAATGGTTTATGGATGGCTTTTGTAGCATTTCTGTCACCAATGATAGCGGCTCTAACCACATCAAAAAAGTGGAAAGCATTTAATCAATCGTGTGTTACCCAGTTCTTTGATGTCTATTATGGTAGATTATTTGGAAATATTGTGAGAACTATAGTTATCATTCCATTATGCTTGTTAAGTTCTACATATATCAAAGGACTGTTAATTTACTCAGATCAATTATTTCCAAAATTTCCAGGCTGGATTTTAATTTTATTAATCTTAGGGATTTGCTTCCTTTTTACTTTTAGAAAAGGGCTTTATTCAATTATTAGAATGGATATCTTAGGTTTTTTCTTAATTTTGTTATCCTTAATACTTGGTTTTCTGTTTTTAAATGCTCATTCAATAGACTCGAATGATGTAAAATCAAATTATAAATTAAGTAATATGAACCTGACTTTATTTTTTTTAATTGGACTATTTGTGTTGCAAACAATGATGTATTCTGTATCACCTTGGTGGGGACAGAAAATTTTTTCTGCAAAAAAAGAAAAAATAGCTTATCTATCCTCAATTATATCTTCATTTATCATCGGCTTAATGTATGCTGCATTTGTTCTTTTTGGTATATACCTACAATCGTATGTAAGTGATATTGGTGATAATCAAAGTATTTTACCTTTCGGCTTATTGATAACCTTTCCTAAAATACTAATCCTATTATTTACAGCTACATTTTTTTTAATAGCAACGACAACAATATGTGGAGTTTGGAGTTCTATTTGCGGATTAGTGACATCTGGATATTTAAAACTATCAGACAACGAATCGAGTAAAATAAATTATTTTATATATCTATGTTTATCTGTAATTGTTTTTTTAATAGCTACTTTATGTATAGAGAATGTTTTAACCTACGCTGTGTTCTCAGTTTCTATTATTGCAAGTCCTTACATTCCCGTAATACTTTTTTTCTTCTTTAAGAAAATTTACTATTCAGCTTTTATAAGTGTTTTTGCTTTGGTTATTAGCTCAATAATAACTTTTATATATACCGGAGATAATGATTTAAATTATTTATCTTTCTGGACATTATTTGATTTACCGTTATCATTATGTTTTTTGTTTGTTTCTATTTTGATAGAAATAAAAATAAACAAAAAAAGTCAATCTAATTAGCCGAGTAAGCTAGAGGGATCTGCCTTCGGGAATCTATAGGTGTATGTTTTTGAGAACACCGATTACATCACTATGCATTACTTGGAAATTATCCTTTTTAGACAGTGGCGTTACAAGATAATGCTCTTTTTTGACTCTAGTAACAATACATAATTCTATGACCTTAGAATCATCCACCACAGCAATTATATCATCTTCACATACTATATCACACTTAAATTCCAATTTAGAGTTGAGTGGAGTCAATGAAGTCGCATGGGGTGTATCCACATCCAAAAAAAAACTTGGTTTTGTTAGTTTGTAAAAATAATTTTTGTATAAGTTTATATCGCTATCACTATTACTGTGCCATTGTAAAGTGTAAATGTTTTTAGGGGATATTTGGATTTCTTTTAAATCATCAGAATTTAATAATTTATTATCCAAAATATCCAATTTTAGATTCAAAGCATCAGCGATTTTTCGTCTCGTGCGTTCGTAAGGTTTTTTTGAGATTCCGCTAGCTATACGCCACAATGTTGGTTGTTTAACTCCAGATATTTCTGCTAGTGCAATTGATGACATAGAATTTTTTAATATAAATTCTATATTTCTCGAAAAAAAAATTTTCATTAATATTTACCTAATACCTAATTATCTTCAAACTATTAGCTGATATCATAGCAGAACCTACAAATATAAACAGATTGAATCCCTGATCGCCCAAAATGAAATGTTCAAAGAGCATATTCTGCTGTTGACTGCACGCTTATGCGGCAAATCCTCTGAGAAATTTACTAACCCCACCAAGCGCAAGGTAAAACCCTTTGTTATTGGCAGAAAAAACTGGCTGTTTGCAGGTAACACTCGAGGTGCTAAGGCAAGTGCCAATCTCTATAGTTTGATTGAGAGTGCCAAAGCTCATGACTTAAAGGTGTTTGAGT
>JACCEA012207726.1_pt1 | contig 78167 bp, 58 predicted proteins | sample 7449851 | NCBI WGS metagenome assembly JACCEA01 (sample SAMN15323453, study PRJNA562643) | freshwater metagenome | isolation source: river surface water | place: USA:Blue River Watershed | collected 2017-08-18 | reverse complement strand
ACCAGCCGCACCAGATAAACCTTGTAAATTTGATTGTGATGGGGTTAAGTTACCACTTGTTCCCCAAACTACGTTTAATATTGTAATAGCTAACTGACCAGTTCCTGTGTTATATGTTAATACTGTACCGTTAACGTAATTGGAACCATCATATGATATCACAACCGTTTCACCAGGTGAATAAGATAGATTAGGTGTTGTTGTAACAATTAAAGGGGTTCCGACTGTTAATGTTGAATAATCTATTGGCGCTACTACCGTACCTAAATACTTATCACTAACACCGCTAGTGCCAGACTCACCAGATGAACCAGATGTCCCCCTTGCACCACTTGTTCCTGAAGAACCAGTTATACCTGATGTACCAGCTGCACCACTTGTTCCTGAAGAACCAGAGTTACCAGATGTACCAGAGTTACCAGATGAACCAGATGTCCCTCTCGCACCACTTGTTCCAGATGAACCGTTACCACCAGTAGCACCGTCTAAGTTAACCGTCCATGATGTGTATGCGCCAGAACCAACCGTTCTGGTTGGTACACCAAATACTAAAGAACCGTTAACGCTGTTATATGAAATAACTTCCGATTCTTGGAAATTACTACCATCATAAGCTATTATGATTGATTGTGCTACCGAATAGCTTAATCCCGTTTGAACAACTATGGTTCCTGAAGAGCCTAATGTATGTGAAGTTGTTGATGTTGTCTTATATTTGTCCCCAGAAACACCACTTGTTCCTGTTAAACCAGAACTACCGCTTACACCAGAAGTACCACTAACCCCAGAACTACCCGAGTTACCCGATATACCAGATGTACCAGCAGGGCCACTTGTTCCCGATGATCCTGAGTTACCAGACACTCCGCTTGTTCCTGAAGAACCAGAGTTACCAGATGAACCAGATGTACCAGAACCACCACCAGCTAAAGAGCTTAAGTCAACAGGTACTGGGTCACCATCAACCGTTGTAAATGTCAAAATATTAGTATCTGGATCAAAATCAGCCGCAACAAACTCAGCACCCGTTCCACCGCCACCACCAGAACCAGAAATTTTTCTCCATAATCTTGTTGCGGTACCTTCGATTGTTATTATTTCAGCGAATTCGCCATCTGTTATATCGTACACAAATTGTGTATGTGTCTCTAAACAAAGATATAAGGATGTTACATTTGATACAGTTCTGTATGCAAATTGTCCAGCTCTAAAGTCCTTTACCGACCACTCAACAATTTCTAGGAATTGCATGTTTGCATCCAATTCGTTATGTGTAAGTGGCCTAGAAAGTGCTGCTCTTAATACTAAATTTGACATTTATCTATAATAATTTCTTTGAATTTATTTTACCTTTATATAAATAGTTATTTTTTGGGGAAAATGCGTTACTATACTATTATAAATACTTATGCCCATAAAAAAAGCCGCTTAATAGCGGCTTATTTTTTTATTTCTTAGATCTTCGATTCATGACTGCGTCAATCATCCCATATTCTTTGGCTTCATCCGCCCTCATCCAGTAATCTCTCTCAGAATCAGCGTATACTTTATCATACTCTTGCCCAGTGTGATGGGCGATGATATCGTATAACTCTTTCTTTAATTTACCAATCTCTCTCGCTGTAATTTCGATGTCAGTTGCTTGACCCTCAGCACCACCTAATGGTTGGTGAATCATTACTCTTGAGTGTGGTAGGGCGTATCGCTTACCATCAGAACCAGCGCAAAGTAATACAGCTGCCATTGATGCCGCTAATCCCGTGCAGATTGTTGAAACCTCTGGTTTAATGTATTGCATTGTATCATAGATACCCAAACCAGAATAGACTGAACCACCTGGTGAGTTAATATAGATTTGGATGCCAGCTTCTTTATCGATTGACTCTAAGAATAGTAATTGTGCTTGGATAATGTTGGACACCTGGTCGTTGATGCCAGTACCAAGAAAGATAACTCTTTCCATCATTAAACGTGAGAACACGTCCATTTGTGTTACGTGCATTTCTCTTTCCTCAATAATATAAGGTGTAATTGAGCTTTCAAATCTGTTTAATGTTTCAGACTTAATACCCATGTGCTTTGTCGCGTACTTGTTAAACTCTTTTCCTAGATTCATATTAATTATTTGTTTTTTACAAAGATAATCTTATTTACTCAAATAAACAAGGTTTTTAATTATATTTTCATATTCATTTCGGGTGATAACATCACCCAAAATATGTTCAAAATATTTTTTAGAATATTTAGCTCTTAAAGGTATCTGTCTTACGCTTTTTCTTAGGGAAACTTCAAAAGATCTAACCCCTTTGGATAACTCGGTTATTTTGGTTTTTTTAGGGGTGGGTTCGAAAATGCTTATACGATCCCCATCACCAACCCTACTATACCATTTAACACCACTATCATCAACATACATCTTGTATATTTCTTTTTTATGTTTTATTGTTATCAGTGCGGTGCCTTGCTTGCTTTCATATATTTTTTCTCTCATCAAGCAATCTATAGATTTTTTACCAACTGATATTGTCGACCCCTCTGGTAAATGTTTTTTCAATTTGTTTAAGAATCTATTAGAAACAGCATATACACCAGTTTTTTCTGTCGCCTCATTTAGTAAACCCTCAATTCTGTTCATTAGATGGGTATTATTCACCAAAGTCATGACGTCTATTTTTAAACCGTAAATAACTTCTATTTTCTTACGTAAATTAAAAACTTCTAAAATTGCGGTGGGGATAAAAGAATCTTTACTAATCACTAATCTAAAAAAATCGATATTCTCTTTTATTTCCGAAGCGGTTAATTTTTTAGCTAAATCAAATTGATCTGGTGTGATAGCAGCATAATAATTGGTGCTATTTTTTGGGAAAATAATGGGTTCAAACACTTTTGAATTTGAAATTTGGTCTACGCTATAACCTAAATGGTATAGAATTTTTAAACCAACAATATCCACACCCATAAAAAAAGTGTTATTGACATCTAGGAACTCCTCAACGGGAGTTTCTCTTTTAGACCTTAAAACAGCCGCATTAAAAAAATCTTTTTTAACTAAAGCTGATTTAACAAAACTAACATCGTCAATTTCTAATTGGTCGGCGTAATATTCGTATATTGTTTTACCAAAGTATTTTTTTCTATCGTGTTTAAAATTAAAAGCTACTTCCAACATGTTTATTGGTGGGGTGTTATAAAGACCAGTTGCAGACAAATGATTAAATAAAACAAAAAATTTAGCTTGGTCTTTTGCTTTTAAATTTGAACTTCTATGGTCTATTGCGGTACGATAGTCGTATATATCACAAAGCTCAGAAACTGTGACACCATGGCCCAGATATTCCGCTATAAGATTAAGACCTTCTAACGATTCAGTTTCCGTAACATAACCAAAGTTAAAAAAATCCTCAACAAAGCATAAAACTTGATTGGTTATAACATTTTTTCTAATAAAAGGTGTTGATTTGATGTTTTTAGCATTTGTACCAGCTCTAAAAATTGAGAATTCTCGTGTTTTAAGGTCAAATGTTAAGCTAGCGTAAGATTTATTTGATTTTAGGGTGGTTTTGTTAATCTTTTTGATGTGACCACTGTTCTTTTGAACTAAATATTTTTTTGCGATTATCTTACAATTCTCCTCATCGAGCTCAATAACAAAAGTCTCCCTATACACAAGTAGGTTTACTGGTTTTTTTGAGCCAAGGGCTTTTTTAAACTCTTCTTCAGTTAGTTCAACCATAGAGTTTGTGCGGTGTATATGGACATCACCAAAAATATTGTCTACATCCACGACTTCCTGTTCACCTCTTAATTTCTCATAAACCTTTTTATAGATTGTTCGCATAGAATTATTTTAAGATTACAAAGATAATCAAAAAACTTTACCAAACAAAAAAAGGTGAGAAAAAATCTCACCTTTTAAAGACATGAACGGTATCGGAATCAGGTCTCGGGTTTTAATGCTTCCCGCAACATAGTGCAACACATATCCCAAGCGTCTCTCGACCAAGGGATTAGTACCCACTTTACACCTTATAGTGGGGTTTTTTCTGGCTATAGTTGAATTTGTATATAAAACTTGCCGAAAGTATTCCCACCGTTCAATATTTTTAAGCTGTTATGCAAGCATAACGTTCGCTATTCACTGTTTTATTCATGATAGCAACTGGTGTGAAGTCATCCCCCGCTAAAAGCGACTTTAAGATCGCTGGAGAGAATCCGCTCACCAATGCGGCACCGTGTTTGCCGAAGCTAACTGGTACGTTATCATGTCTACTTTGAATGTTCCAGAACACAATTTTTGGGATTGTGTATCCAGCTTCATTGTAATGACGCTCAATCATTTTCATAGCCGTTTCATTTGAACGGGTAGCTTGATTGAACTCCATATCTGACATAATCAAGATAGTTGTTGGCATTTCTTCTTTTGGAACTGAGTGTTTAACAGCTTGGTCCAAAAGCATTCTGAAAGTTGCTTCAAGATCCGTACTCATACCCCATTCAGCGCTCTCCAATTGTTGCATTCTAGAAACAATGTCACCATTTAAGTATTGCAACTTTGGTGTTGAAGAGAATGTGATGAAAGCATCCTTAAACGGACCAACATTTCGTTCAGAGATGTATAGTCCCAAAGAAACACACACATCCATACAAGAAAGATTTGCGTTATTACCAGCTGGTGTGCACATTGAACCAGATACGTCACATACTGGTAAAATTCTTTCTTCGGTGTTTGTTAAATAGTTTGGAAGTGATTCCCACTGCTTAACCCCAACAACTTTGTCGCCACCAAATTTTAATGACTTTAACACATCATATGGGTACAAAGCACCAGCCTTGATTGTTTTTGCGGTATTTTTAAACTCATCAAATCTAGCACCATCGTTTTTAACAAACGCTTTTGTGTATCTTGACATAGCCAAAGATGGTACGTGATTGTAAGTGATTTGTGACCACTGACCAGCACACATCAACTGCTCAACAACTTTGGTTTTTTCAACCAACATCTTACGGTAACCTTTTGGTGATAACCCAAGGTGTTTTTCCAAAGAGATTGCTTGTTTACCTTTTCTTGGCATCCACTTAGCACAAAGACCATCATTGTTGTTTAATGCAACTTCGATCAATCCTTTAGCTTGTCCTTCCAAAGAAGTACCAAACAATGACAACATGTCATCCCAACGACCAAACTCAGGGATATACTGAATATTCTTTGCCAAAGATTCTGAATGATTCTCAGCAAGATATTTAAGGATATCTCTAAAGATTTTTCTTTCACCAGCACCAGAACGTGCATCTCTAGCCCAGAAAAGAATTCTCAAAGCGGTGACAGGACTTTCGTTGAAAGCCTTGCTAAACTTAGTAGTCAATCTAGCAACATCTTGACCACGCATTGCACCTATCATAAAGAATAGGTCCACACATGCATTCAAAGATGATGAGTTAGTTACCATACCATTTTCAGTGGTAGTATTTTCTGTTCTCAAAGCGTCAACTAAACGTGTCATATTGTCTGTTATTTTAAATTCGATACAAATATAGTAACAAAAATGTTAAAAACCAAATTTTTTGTAAAAAAAAATTATTTTTCTACTGAAGAGTATAAAAACTCACCATTTTCATCCATACCAGCAACGACTATTCTACCTTCTTTAAGTAGGTCTTGAAAAGTTTCCTCAATAATGAATTTGCTCGTCTTATCAATTATCTCTTCGAGTTGGTTAGGTTTTAAATCTGGTATACCAGTCTCCTCAAGATTATTAGATACGGTCTCAATAAGAAACTGCTCTATTATATCTCTATCCATGAATATACCTGCGCGCTCAAAAAATTGCTCCTCATCTAGAAGAGTGATGATCGCTTTAACATAGTTCTTGACTTCTTTCATGATGCAATATTAGTGTAAAATATTCAGACAACCAAATTTTTACCATAAATTTTTTCAATATCTCTTATGTTATTCTTATCCCACTTCTGCAAGATGTTTAGGTACTTTATGAAATCTTTGTAGTCTTTTCTGTTTATTGAGAAGGTTTCCTTGTGGGTGTCTTCAAATATTTGATTGGTTTTACCATCTGTGTAGAGGCTTCCTATATAACAATCGTGATTGTGATCCTTGTTTTGTATATTATCAACACTTAAATACTGGTGATCACCATCAGCTGAAATATAATAAATTTTAAACTGGTGATTTATGTAATCGCTTACACTGAATTTACAAATGAATAAATTATCCATTGTAGCTAATTTAATTGTGAAGTCTCTCATCTTTTTTACTTTTTGTGACTATTTATTATTACTTGAAGATAATAATAAAGACTTCAATAATAAATATATCGAACTATGGCAAAAAAAGTAATTTTCACAGAAAAACAAATAAAAATGTTAACTGAGTCTGAAATCATGAAGATGAAGCAGGATGAAGAAAAATTAGGTACAGTCACGAAAGAAGACATCGAAGCGATGTTAGGTAAAGACCTTGGTGATGAAGAGGATAAGAAGATTGAATATCCATCACAATCGGATATTGAGGCTATGAAAATGGGCTCGGATTCCGAAGCATCTACTGAGGATAATGTTAGTGTAGAGGATATGAAAGGTGCCCCTGAATTATTAGAATACCTTGATAAATTAGAGGAAGCTAAATCTATTCTAAGCAAAATTGCCGCTAAAGAAGAAAACGATAATATCAAAAACAGAATTTACGCTCACTACGATAAAACTCAAAAGGTTATATTTGAGCTGATTAAGGAATTTGGAATCGTTCACTAAACCTTATTGAAGCCCCTTAACTGGGGCTTTTTTATTTACTTTAATCCTGGTTTACCTATATTTTTATAATGGGTTCACCGTATAAAATATTACTATATAACAGAGGTAAACGAGTTAGTGTACTCGGTGAGGCTGTTACTTATATTGATGCGGTTAAAGTCTACAACGATACTCTAAAATCTAATAAATGCTTTTTCCCTAAGATGTGTAACTGGCTCGGAAAAGAGACTGATTACGAACTCGTGTTGATCGGCCCTAAGAGTGGTACATCCATGAAACATTTTAGAAACGAAATAGGGGCCCTTGTTAAGGTTGTCCCTAAAGGTGATTTTGTGATAAAGAAGATAAACCCTTATTGTGTTGAGGAAATTTTTAAACATAAAAATACCAACACAAAACACACTTTTAAAACTTTTGTTAAAAATTTTTTGGTTAATAATGATAATACTAGGGTTGTACTCTCAATAAATAACAAATTGGTAATACAGTATTTTGAAAATGATGATCTTGATGTTTTTGTGTTAAAAAACAGGGAAGATTCACAAAGGTTAAACGAAACAATAAAAAACTTTTCTTACGCCAACGGGTTGGGCAATTTTATATTCTTTAATGACCCAACGATTGACACAATTAGGCCTATCTATGATGCGTTGGAAGAACGTTACGGCATCTCAAGAGAATGGATGTCCAGAGTCTCAACAAGGTAACTATTTCTTTTTGAAGATAAAACGTATGTCGCGAATAATTATCTCAAAACTTTGTTTAGATGAATAACCGTGTATCGTTTTATTTATAAACTTATAAACCTCTTGCTGAATTGTTTCATGCTCGTGTTCATTTAATTTAAAAGTAACTTCGGTACCAGAATCATTATTAGAGTTGGTACTAATTACTTTGGCTATTTCATTTAATTTTTCTAATCTCATAAATGTTTAAAAACTTTTGAAATAAAACTTTTAAACCTATCCCATCTAGTGGGCTCTGGTTTAATATAACTGTTAATATCATTTATTTGACGGCCCAAGCCTTTTCTAACTTGGTTAGCGTAATCAATTTTGTGTCTTTCGATCTCAATTTTATCTTTTTGGATCTCTTTCTCAAAACTTTTAAAAGCTCTATCATCCATAACTTATTTTTTAATATAAATAGTAAAATCTTCGTCCCCTAAATAATCAGATACAACCGTAACATCACCGATATGTGATAATCGATTGGTTATCTCTTTCGGGTCATACATTAATAGCCCATCCAAACCACTTTTTTTATTTAAAAAATTAAACGCAACACCTCTAAAAGATAGGTTGTAAGCTACCTCAATTTTAGATATTACCTCATCTAACGTTACCCCATATGTGAAGACACCAGACCCAATAACATATTCAACGCCAGGATTAACTTTAACGCTTTCTATGTCACCAACCATAAAGATTCCATCATCTGGGTATAATTGTTTTGCCATGGCAATATAATTAGGGTTTATATCCACACCGACATAAATTATTCTTTTAAACCCGTTTAAGGTTATATAATTGTTTAAATGACCCAAACCACATCCATAGTCCAATATTCTATCACCATCGCTTATACCAACACCAAACAACGCCTTAAATCTTTTGTGTTGTGTTGATTCGTCAGTCCAGCCAACCGCTGATGGGTCTTTAATTGAAAAGGCCTCAAGATATTGGTTGTAGAAGTTAATTATATCACTGCTCATTTGGTAATTTAGATTCTACGTATAATTCTATTAAATTTATATGGTATACCATAGACGCTATAAAGGCGCCATCAAAAATAGCACAGAAACATCTCGTTGCAAATTCTGGTAATAAACTATATTCACCCAAAAAAGAATACGCTGGTGACATATTAAAGACTAGAATCGCTAGTAAACCAACCCAAAACCCAGAACAAAGCATACAGTTGACTAATTTACCAAAAAAAGATGATCTCGCTTCGAGCCATGTTCTTACTGGTTTAAATAACTTGCTTTGTACAATAATTGACGTTACCCCGTAACAGCCGAGTATTAAATATAATAGTATTAACATCTTATTCTTCGTCTAATTCAGCTATCGGGCCCAAATCCGACATTTTTATCTCTCTGATTTCACCAACAGGTTCATTAATAGGTTCATCTTTAACAGGTTCTTCCTTAACTGGTTCCTCATTAACGGGTTCGATCTTGGATTCTTCCTTAACTGGTTCGGTTTTCTTATTTTTTACTTTCTTAGGTGCTCCAAGTGTTAAAGGGTTTTCAAAAGAAATCTCCTTTAGTTCCTCATAAGATAACTGACCGAAAAGATTTTTTAATTCCGTCATTTTCGCGGTAAATAACTCTTGTTTTCTTTGCAAATCAAGGTTATATTCGATAATTTTCGTTAAAATAGTATACAATTCAACAAAATTATACAAACCAGTAAACATTATGTAATAGATGTCACCAGTTTCCTCAGAAACTTTCTGTTTTTTTAACTGCACCTCTTCAGGTACATGCTCATCCAATATGGACCAGTCTTTATCTAACCAAAAATCTATGATTTTAACATCACCACCACTCCTGAAACCAATTAGGTTATCAGGGTATTTTTTAAACATTTCATCTATATTCATATAACAATACCGTTTACTAAACAATTAATAATATACGCAATAGAAAGCCCTAAATAAAAAAGCTCACTTCTCGTTAATGTGTACTTTTTAGGTTCTGGGTCCATAAGATTGCGATAAAAAAGGAAGACATGTCGAATTATAAACAATATTGACATGAATAGTGCTACATATAATAGCTTATCGATTAAACCAATTAATATTTCCATCTTTTTTTCCATAAAGATAGTAATAAAAAACGGTATTATCAATAATTGTTCACAAAATACTTATCCATGATTTTGTAAATCTCACACAATAGGTCATGTTCCGATTTAGTTTTCAGGTTATTTATGGATAAAACGTCATCCCAAAAATGAACCATTTTTTTAAATAAACCCTTTGTTTTTGTACTATTACCGTAGTAGATATCCATGAAATAAGCCATGTAGTAGTAATAGTGTTCCCCCTTACCCTGGAAGAATATATTCTCCTTACCGAAGTTTTTAATGTTTTGATCCCAGCACCAGTTAAAGTGGTTTATTTGGTCGGATTGTGTCAATATAACATCGTCACCCAAGTAACTATCTTCGATTATATATGTTAACGATATTGAAAAATCTCTAAATAGCTCTACTTTTTCGGGTGTGATGTTGTTTATTGTGTTTAAATAAACCATCTGGTCAAAACTAAGTTGTTTTGAAAAATACTCTAAAAATCTATGTATTTGTCCCCTGCTCATCTATTAATAAATAAGGGCCTTTTTTGAGAAGGCCCTTATTAAATTTAAATAATTTTATGAAATTGTAAACTGTACACTTATAACATTTTTTTCTTGCTAACAGCGGTCCAGAAAACGTCATTTTCATTGATTTGTTTAACTTTCTTTTCCTCGTTAATAATGTTTTGGTCGTATGTAAACATTCTCTTCATTTTTTCTAATTCGCTCTCAACAGCTTCATTCAAAGCATCGCTTCTTTCGTATGCGAAATCTTTATCAATGTTAAGACCTTTTGAACCATAATCCATATCTCTTTCTGGTCTTCTAGCTTTAACCGATTTCATTAACGTTTCACCACCTTTAGAATCGTAATCAACGTTAGCGTGACCTTCTCTATCAGGTAAACCGTCAGCCTGTGTTTCAATTCTGTCACTGAAATCTTCATTACTGTTATTACCGTAATCAAGATCCAACATATTGTTTCTACCGTGCTGTCTTAATGCGATATCATCTTCTCTATCACTATTCTCATGCTTTTGGTTCTTCAAGTTGTCAACTTTCTCTTCAGTTGTTTCTTGAGTTTCCTCAGCATCTTCCATAGCTTCTTTATTTTCTTTTTCAGAATGTCTTTTGTTATCAGAATCAACGTTTTTACCTTTTTTAGGGTTAAAATCAGGTAACGCGCTTTCCTCTAAGAAATCGTCATCATCATCAACATCAAGTTTACCCATTTTTTCGATATTCTTTAAGTCTCTCATTGATGGTTCTTTTTCATCAGCAAAATCGTCATCGTTGTCAAAGTCTTTATTAACTTTTTTGTCTTTTCTTTCTTCGTAACCTCTGATGAAATCGATTTTTCTTGCTATCTTAGGTTGCATTTCATCAACAAGATCCAAAGCATCGGTTAAATTATCATCCATCATTAAACCAGTTTTATTTAAAAACTCTCTCTTTGTTGGTGATGTTAATAACATTAAAATACTTTGGTTAGGGCCTTTAGAGAATAATCTATCGTAATACTCAAGTGCACTCTCTTCAGAACCTTTAGTTAAGAAAGAAACAAACCCGTCAGCATCCGCACCTCTACTTGATTCAAATGATGTAAAGTATTGGTTAAACGCAGCTTTAATTTCATCTGAAGACATAGCAGCGGCAACTTTAGCCAAACCACGCTCAACATCGTTCATGTACTGATTAACAAGTTTTAATTCTTTTTCATACTGTTGGCTATCTGATTTTACTTCAACATCATCTTCAACATCAGCTTCATCATTATATTCCATAATCTCATCAGCTGGACCCATAGCACCTTCAGGACCCTCTGGACCCATAGCACCAATTGCTGGGGCTGGTACGATGTCGGTTGATTCTTTATCTTCCATATCGTTTGTGATGAAATCGAAAGCGTGGTCCAAAGTTTCTTTTGCTGTTGCAACGTGATCAGCCGCCCAATCATGTCCGCTATTTAACATAGCTTCAATTCTACCTTTATCCAAACCTAACAATTGTTCAGCTTGGTTTCTAATTTGCTCTAGATTTGAGAAGAACATATATCTGCTACCTTCTCCACCTTCTTCCAATTCCATTCCTTCGTTAGCCTTACCGAATTTCTTCTTAGCCTCTTCGTAATCTTCTTTTGAAAGATCCCATCCGTCAACAGTATCGGCAACGTGTTTTTTAGATTCTTCATAAGAATGACCGTGTTCAATACAATGTTTTAATTGATCGTAGATAGCTGGGTTAATACCAGCACCCTCTTCCATTTCAACACCTTCACTGCTAAGACCTTTCATTAAAGCACCAGCACTACGATTAGCGTCTCTTTGTTCTTTATCAATTAAACCTAAAGCGTGTTCTATATCTTTGGCTCTATTACCAACGTTTTGTACAAATCTAGATTCATCATTATCTATCGCTGACATAAACATAGCTTTTTTAGCTTCTGGATCAGTCTCATTTTTTATAGCATCAGCCATAGACTCATCTTTACCCATTCTTTTTAAGAAGGTCTTAAATTCAGCTATTGGGTCGCCATAAAGGAATGATCTGATACCCTCATTAACTTTTTTAGCACAATCACTTTCGTTCATGCCACATGCTTTCATCATTTCCATGCATATTTCAGCATCTTCCATCATTGTTTTGCATTGACCTTCATAAGTATCACCCTCATCAAGAGTTTCAGGTAAAAAACCTTCAGAAACCAAAGTTTCGTACATGCAACCAGCAAGTTCCTTATTTTCCATAATACCTTCCATGCATTTACTTGCCATCTCGGGTGTCATTTTTATGTTTTCCATAGTATTTGTGTTTTCTATATTATTTTTTATTGTTTCTTTTTTTAATTCAATTGACTCATCTAATTGATGAATAACAGGTTTAACCTCAGCAATTGGTTTTGCTGGTTCATAAACACTCTCTAATGAAATGTTCTCACTTAAGTATTTTTCCCTGATTAATTTTGCGATATATTCTGGTGATTTACCAGTTTCTTCTGCGATGTGTGAACAATATCCGTAACAACTTTCACACATATGTTCTTTGGTCTCACCGATCAATTTTATTGGTTTGTCTGGTGCACCCTGTGAACAATAAGGGAACGCTAAACATTTAGGTTCAATCGTAACTAACTTACCACCATCAAAAGCTGGTTTTTGTTTTAAATCACCACCAAACCAATCCATTAAATCACCCTCAGTAACCATTTTACCCTCAACAGAATAAATGTGTTCTTTTACATATCCCTGTGGTGGTTCAACAATACTACCTGTACCATCGGCATTTTTAACACTAGCGTCACCCCATGTGTGGAATAACCTACTGTTTAATTTTCTTTTTGAAATTCTGCTCAACGGCCCAATGAAACCACCGTATGTTGGGCTACCAGGATCACCTAAAACAGAAGCGACAGAGGCTGACTCATTTAGCTCTGTCTTATTTAATTTGATGTTATTTAAAAATTCTGATTTTTTCATTAATTAGGTGAATTTCTAAGGTCATTGGCCCAAAAACTTCTTCTGGTCCATAATTGTTTGTATAGTTGAACTAACACATTTCTGGTTATCTCAACAACTTTATTCTCAAAATCTTTATTGGTTTTAAGGCTATCTTTAACGATATCTTTAACTTTAGTCTCAAATTGAGATCCACGAGTAATATCAAGAAAGTCTTTAATCTCTTTTTTAATCATAACTTTAATGTCGCTTTTATCCGATGGGCTTAAAGCTTCATTAATGTTAGATTTATCATCCATCTCAACCAAACATTCTTTCATGTATTGGTCTAACTGACTTTCTGTTATTTTTACTTTCATGGTATCGCTTTTATTAATATAAATAGTTTAAAAATCTTAAATGTTTACAATAAAAGTAATATTGTTAGTATAAGTAATCCACCACTACCACCAATAGCGTAGTTCCTTTGTCTCTTAAAAACACCTATATTGTGGTTAAGATCTTTTATTTGGTTATCTCTCTCACTTATTATTTGTGTTTTATTGGTGATGATGGTATCTTTTTCGTTTATTATACTTTTTTGGTCAAGTATAACCGAATCCTTTTCTAAACCTTGTTTCGCATATAAACTGATACTGTCTCTAGCAACACCAAGTTCAGCTTTAAGTAGTTTATGATCTTCCTTTAGCGTCAAAGCCTTTTTTAAAGCCGCGCAAGGTACACAGCATGTTGAATCATTCAAAAGCGTTTGTGAACTCGCTGGCAATATCTGCATTAGACATAGCATTAATACGATTAATATTTGCTTCATGTGCTTTTTTTTCTTTATCTAGTTTATTTTTTAATTTACCTAATTCGATTGAATATTGGTTAATTTTTTTATTTCGCTCTTCTATTGAGGCTGTCAAAGAATCAACCTTTAAATTGTGTTTATTTATCTCAAAATTTAAAGAATCAACTGTTTTCTCGTAACGTGAAGTATCTATAACACCTTCAGTCGGTTTAAACATTAATGCGTACATAAAACCACCGATAATTATTAAAAGAATCAGTATTATCACATTATATTTAATTTTATTCGTTTCCATATAATTTATGCTTGGGTTTGTGTTGTTGATTTAACCAAGTTATTTCTACCAATCTGAGGATCATTATATGTTCTAGATATGGTGTTTAATAAATTTAATAAATCCTGGTTTAAAATCAATGAACCACCGACTAAATTAACAGTTGGGTCTTCATTATCAGTGTCAACCACCAATTCTTTAACACTTTCCAAGGAAGGATTTTTAATTACATCAGAGGTGATTATCACTCTACCATTCTCAAGTCTAACATTAACATATGGTGTTAAAATACCAGTAGCTTTTATGAACTCGCCAACAGAGCTCTCAAACTCGGTTCTCATTTCGTCAGATAATTGTACATCATCTGATTTACTTAAATAACCAACCGTGTTAATACCCTCAAATTCCATTTTTTCACCCTCTTTACTATCGTTGGTGGTTTCTTCTGGTTGTGTCTTTATGATGTCATTTTCGTTTAAGTTAGCTCTTCTAACTTTCTCCAACAATGATTTAATATCATCGTAGCTTTTATCATGGTTAAAGTTCATGCTCATATTCTTTATTAATTAATTCGTTTAGTTTTTTAAAATCTGCGGCTGGTGATAAATCGTAATAATTTTTACTATAATTACCTCTATTTAGTATTCCTCTATGATTAATGGGTTTATTTACTACGATGTTGTTACCGATAAATTCTTTTATTATATTATGTTGTATACATAAATAGTCTATTAATTCGGCAAGTTTCTCGTACTGTTGATCGCTATAAGTGGCCCAATATTTTTTGTTTCTCCAAGGCACCTCAATCACATCACCAGAGTATTCAATACCCTTCCATGTTGTGAATTTACCTGTTAGTGAATCTTTAAATAACCAACCCACATTTTCTAGTGCGATTGTTATACAATGTTTCTCTATTTGGTGTTCTTCCATTAATATAGAATAGTATACTGGGTTATAGTGTTGATATATTTCACCACTTTGTGAAATAAAAAAACACGGCAATCGGTTGTATTTACCGTTAAACCGTGTTTTCAATTTTGTTAAATGCTCATCTAGTGAGCATGTGGTATTTAGAAGTATTATTTGTTTCTTCTTAGTCCTATTTTTTTTTATATGTTCGGAATCGTCAAAATAATATTCTTTATTAACCTGCATTCTTTGTAAAAACCATAATATTGTCTAAGGCGTTGTTTTTAGCAACATCATTAGAGTTATCATAAACGGGGTAGTTTTCTTTATCTTCCACCGCAATATCTTCTGTTTCTACTTCTAAGTTTGTAACACTCTCCTCAATTTGGCCCTGCATATCAATTAAAGACTCCTCTTCAAAATTGTTAATAGGTTCCTCATCATATTCCTCTTCAGATACCATTTCACTATACTGTGAGTTTGCCAACGCTGTTGGTTCATCTTTGAGTTCCTCTTCTGTTGGGGGTGGTGGTAGCTTTCCTTCCTCACGTAGTTCAGCAACTTTTTCCCAAACTTTTTGGGCCTCTTCTTTTAAACTATTTTCCACTACCTCAACCATTTGTTCATCACCACCATTATCGGTAATAGTTTCAACAATAACCTCTTCTTTTTCCTCACTTTCCTCTGGTCTGATATAATCAACCAAGGATTTGATGAAACCTAAAGCCACGAGAGGTAACACAGCCCCGCTTATAAAAGATACAATTCTTTTTTGTTGCACTGGATCCTCATCAATAAGACCGAATAGTTCAATCCAACCCTCAAAACCTTTAAGATTAACAAACGCATAGTAGGTGTTACCCATAGCTTGCATCAACGTTAATAGGATAAACAAAGCCCATACGATACCCTTGTTCATTTTCTTTAAAGCGATTATTGAGGCTAGCGAAGCAGCCGCACCAACCTCAAAGGCGATGGCTAATGTAACGGCCAACCATTTTGGGTTAGATAACTCGAAGAAGTCGATAACGTGAATAGTTGATATTATCGATACCATCACATAAAGTGTTACAAAAGTACCGATAATAAAATTTTTCGTTAATTTATTTTCTTTTTGCATTAATTCAAGATTGTTTTAAACACATTTCTAGCTTCGTTGATTTCTTCAAAGACCTCATCTAATGAATCGTCTTTTTTACCTAAAGGTGCTTTAAGTAATTTAGCAACCTCACCTGGTGTAACCAAGTCTCCGTGGATAGCCTGTTCTTCAGCCTCATCCATCACTATGTGTTTGTTGATGTTTTTAATAATAATATTTGCTGTTGTTGTGATAACATCCAGGTTACCAATTATACTGTCTTTAGTACCTTTCCAAAGAGCGATATAGTTAACGGCATACTTTAACCCTGGTACGTCAAATGATTTTAGAACAACATATGCAACCGATTCGGCTTGTAATTCTAATATCTCTGAAAAATTTCTACCAACATAGGCATCCATTATGTGTTTTGTTTTTTCACCCATAGTTGCTTCAGAACCACCAGCTTTTTCGGCTTCAGCTTTTGTCTTAAGATATGTTTGGTGCATTAATTCGTGGGCGAATTCGTGTACGGCTGTGGAAGCTTTACCGATACCAGCAGCATCACTAGAAACTCTAACTTTACCACCAGCTGAATAACCTTTTTCGCCACCTTTAGCATCCTCAACAGCGAAGTCAATACCAAAGTCTTCATAAACTTTAACCATCGCATCAAAGATTTTATCAGCAACCTCATTTTCTTCGGTACTGAACCAATCTAATTTTGGTTTTTCCATAGAAGAAGCACCTTCGCCTTTTTCGTCAACAACCTCACTTATGTCATAAACAGGGTATAATACAAACGGCATCATTGGGATCGGATCGTTGATCATCTTCTCCATTTTCTTTTCCATTTCTGGAGAAAGTTTACCACCTTTACCGAATTTCTTCATGAAATCCTCTTTTCTCTGTTTTTTGACACCTGCCGTTGGTGGTTTAAGTGTTGGTCTCCAGATAATAATCTGTTGCGCATCTTCTTTAGGTGTATAACCTAATTTGGACCATCCAGATTTTGAGTTAACTCTTGTTGCGTCTCTTTTTTGGATGTAAATCAAAATTTGGTTATTAAATGAATAACCAGGGAATTGTGCAATCCAGTCAAAATATTCTTTAATCTTACCAGTTAACGTAACACTATCAACCTCATCAGCTAATTCGTTAATAAACCCTTCAATTTTCTTTACAAGGTCATCTTTTGTTACATCGGTCTCGGGTGAAATAGGTGCCGCTTTAACAGCATCTTTAACATCTTCAAGTTTTTGGATGAACTCGTTTGCTTCATTTGAACCACCTAACGATTTATTAGCTTCGGCGACAGCTTTTTTAGCTATTTCAATAACAGTTTCAATCGGTTTAAACTTATCGTTTATCCACCATTGTTTGTTATTGTTATCCCACATAAAGCCATTTCTTTTCAGAATATCTTTAGCGGCGATCACCTCTTTAGTAGCTAAATTAGGATCTTCAAGATCAGACACAACAATAACTCTGTTTGCTCCGAACTGATCTTTAACGACTTTAGCCAAAGTTAAAGCCTCATTGACTGTAGGTTTTTCATGTTTAAATGTTAGCATTTTGTTTTACTTGTTTTTCAATCTGGCTAGACTATCCGTAAGAATAGTTCTATTTTTTATAATAACTGACTGCTGGAAATCCATCATCTGTTCACTGCGATTTAATTTAAAAATCTCATCGTTAATGTCGTTATAAACACTAACCCCATATTCCCATTCAATAGTCTTTTTCTGTTCTGGGTTCATGATTAAACCATTTAATGAATCGATACTCGCTTCAAGTTTAACCTTATCCTTCTCTAATCGACTGATTTTGCTGTTTTTACTGCAACCACGGATTGACATTATTAAAAATAATGCAACAAAAGCAATAAGCCCGTGCTTACTAAAAAAGTCTTTTATCTTTTTCATACTTATAAATATTTAGTTTTTAATAAAAATTACAATAAATCAAAAATACCACCTGAATAAAACCTTAATTTTTTGATGGCTTTTTCTTTAATTTGTCTAACGCGTTCCTTAGTCAACCCAAGATCTTCAGATATCTCTTGTAGTGTACACTCATCGCCATCCAAACCAAAGTATCTGGTAACAACCAATTTTTCGGTTTCAGATAATTGCTTTAAAACTTGGGCTAGAGCTCTACTTAGGTTAACTTTATCGTTATCATAAGCATCATCGGGTCTTATTGAAGACGCATCCTCAATAATATCGTACAATGATAAACCATCTTCATCATAACGATCATCAAGTCTCTCAACTGAAGGTAAACTAGAAAATGCAGCTAAATTCTCAGCATGGGTTTGCTCATTAAAATTCTTTTGGGCCTCTTTTTTAGCTTTACGAACATCGTTAATGACATTGATTGGTAATCTAATCATTCTGGAATTATCGTGCAATGATTGTATAATCGATTGCTTGATCCACCAAACAGCGTATGACAAAAATCTTACCTCATCCTGCTCATAATTGAAGCGTTCAGCGGCCTTAAGTAAACCAAAATTACCCTCAGAAATTAAATCCTCGATGGTTAACCCCTGGTTCTGGTATTGCTTGGCAACAGTAATGACATATCTAAGATTTGCGTAGATTAATTTCTCTTTCGCAGTTTTATCCCCTGATCTAATTTGCTTTAGCAAAAGACTCTCCTCTAATCTAGAAAGAGGTTCATGTTTTCTTACGTCATGTAAGTAGTTAGCGATTTCTCGCTGGTCAATCCAATGGGATGTGTCAATTTTCTGTGTCATTATCTGTTTTGTATTTTTTTAAAATTATTTTTTCCTCTTCTGTTAAACTGTCATAACCGTATTCGATTATTTTATCTAGAATCGGATCAATAAGATCCATGTTAATCTTCACCTCACTCTTATCTTTTTCATCACTAGCTTGTTTGATTTCTTCATTTAACATCGCTATATATTGTTCCCTTGCCTGAGCCACTAAATCTACGAAATATTGTATTTTATTCAAGACTATTTCGTTGTGTTTTTTAGGGCCCTCAAGGTACAAATGTTTATAATAAGCATCTGTAACGTGCTTAGTATAACGCTCTTTGGTTATGTCAAACAAAAAGAACGATTCGGTGTACTCGGAATACATTTTCTTGAAGAATTTATCCAAGTACTTTATCTTTTCTTTTGAGTGAAAAATTAAAATAATAGAGGCTGGCCCAAATATCCACTTCAACTGGTGATCATTATCCAATATCGGCTTCAAACCATGTTTAAAATTGTCGGGATATTTACCAACAAAAAACATGATATACTTTCTCGATTTTTTAGCGAAAATCTTATTAAAAAATAAGAATATTTCATATCTTATCTTAAAAACTATCCAGTCAATTAGTTTATTCATTTATATCTACCACTTTTGAAATGTTATCGGTTTTTTCAACTCTTACAATATTATCAGCCCAATCCTGAACATAAGGGTTATGGCTTATGACCCAGATATGCTCGAACAAAGACTTCAATTTTTCAAAGAAAGTACCAAGTCTGTCTAAATTATCGTTTGACACTTTACCAGTAACCTCATCGAAAATAATGATGTTGGGTTTTGGTAATGAACAAACTTTACTTAAAACACATCTTAAAGCCAACGAACTAACGGTTTTTTCGTAACCAGATCCAGAAGCCAATGGTTTTTCAATACCACTCTCACAGTCAATCATCCAGAACTCAATCTCGCTTTTCTCGTTCATTCTCATAACCAAATCAAAATCACAAGTATCGGATAGAAGTATTTTTAAGTGGCTATTAATCAAAGGGATCATTGTACCCAAAACCATCTTAGAAATACCATTCTTACCGTAAACATCTAAGTAGGTCTTAAATATTTTATCAACAACCTCTTCTCGTTTTAATTCGGTGATTAGGTTATTGTAGTCAGTAATTTTTGTCTCAGACAACTCAATATCCTTTTTAAGGCCGTTTATTTGTAACATTAAACCATCCTTCTCATTCGTCTCGTTTTCGGTCTTAAACTTAAGTTTTTGTAGGTCTGTGTCGATAACTTTATTAGTTTCCAACGCCTCTTTAGCTAAATAGTACTGCTTAAGTTTTTCCTCGCCTCGCTCCAAGCTACCGTTAAAATTAACAAGCTCCATTTTTTTGTTTTCCAAAAGTAATTCGGCTTTGTTGTACTGATCCCATAAATCCTTCAACTTCTCATAAGTTGCGATTGTACTGGTTAACTCATCGATAGTCTTACCAACTTTTTTATGTTCAGCAGTTTTGGTTTTCAGTTTCTTCTCGTTATCGGCGATTTCTTTTTTGTGGTCAACACCCTCTAACGGTCTTTTACAAGACTGGCATATTTCACCATCTTTAAGATTAGAAATTGTTTTTTCTATCTGAGTTATCTCAAGTTTAAGTTCGATTTCTTTATCTTTAGCGTCTCTAAGAGCGGTAACCTTTGTTGAATAGGTGTCAACATCAAACTGATCTTTAGGTGTTGGATTTTCCTTTTTTAACTCCTCGATTTCAGTTTTCTTGCTCTCGATCATCAACTTAACTTTATCGATACCCGACTGTATAACCTGTTCATCCAATTTATACATTTCGGTATCAATGTTATTAATACGAATACCATTTAAACGGTCACGCTCCGCATCAAATTCTTTTAACAAATCTAATTTACCTTTTAGTGTGATATCAAGGGATTTGATAAACTCTTGGTTATCCTTAATTTTGGTTTGCTCGACCTCAATTCTGGATAAAACATCCTGACTGTTATTGTGGTACAGTTTAGACGTTTCTTTCCACTCTTGGTGTTTCTTTTTAGCGATTTTCTCTTTTTCTCTAAAAAACTCCAACCCGATGAACTTGGTTAAAATTCTACCTCTTTCAGTCGGCTTTGTTTTGATCAAGTCGTCCAGGTTATCACCAGTAGTTAAAATTGTGATTAAAAAATCATCGTAAGAACCCACATAGGTTTTAATCAGATCATCAGTGAATTTTCTTTGTTCACCGTTAAGTTGTTTAACACCACCCTTAGGTAAAACTTGATAAAAATCTAACTCGCTTTTACATGTGTAATCACCGTTTCTACCTTGTTTTCTGGTAATACTTCTTTTAATTACATATGAATCACCTTCAATCTCAACCATACCGCGTACAACAACGGCATCCTCACCACTAAATCGGTTAAAGACTTCTTCCATTTTGTCAGTCTTTGATGTTACACCGAAAAACAAGAACAATAATAAGTCAACAGTCATGGTTGTCTTACCACCAAAATTAGGTGGGTTTGAAACAACTGATGTTATACCCAATTTGTCCGTGAAATCGATACGGTTTCGCTCACCAAAAGAAAGAAAGTTTGAGAACTCAATTTGTTTGATTTTAAACTTCTTATATCTGTTTGTTTGATCTTTGTAATCTTCGAGTTCGACATTAACCGAACTATCCAATTTCATCAAGTACTCAACAGGTACGTCAATTTTGTTGTCACTCAAATAAGTTTGAATGAGTTGCTTTTGATAATTTTCATCAAGTACAACTTCTGAAGCATCGGCCGTTCCTTCCGCAACGACATCACTACTTTTTGATGTGATTGGTTTAAAGATTACCTTAACCTTAGTGGTTTTGTACTTATTTTGAAAATACTTTTCGATTTGTTTTTCTCTGTGCGTTGAATGGTTATCCAACGTGTCTTCCCAAATAACCTTAATCTGGTTATTGCTGTCGTACAAATCAACGTCTTTTATTTTAGATTGTGTCATATACATCGTAATTATCGTCCTTTTTACCTCGCAAAGTTACGTATTTTTTTTCGGTTTTTCCAACCTCTTCTTTTATTTTATAAACAGGTTCTTTAGGTTGTTCATTAACAGGCTCTTGCTCAACAATAACTTCTGGTTCTGGTAAAATTTCCTCTTCCTTAGTTTGTTCTTTCTTTTTCCTGCCACCCTTTTTCTTAACCACAACCTCAGGTTCTGGTATAACCTCTTCTTTAACCTCAACAACTGGTTCTGGGGTATTTTTAACATGTACGATCTCATCCTCTTTTTTATTAAAGAAAAATGCGAATGAATCACCATACTTCTTCATATCAAAACCCTTTTTAAGGGTTTCATTTATGAATTTGTTAGCGTCAGCTATTTCATTAAGCTCACAGAACGCAATTATCTCATCGTATAGTGATTTTTCTATGTCTACCTTAACCATTTATCAAAAGTTCGTTATTCTCCTCTATATCGCTTATATCGGTTATTTTAAAGGTTAGGTATTTAACTGGGTTTTCAATATCATGAAATTCATATGATAATAACTTATCATTATTAATCTTCACAATGTTGAAACCGTGTTGGCTAACCGTCTCACCGAAATTCTGTTGGATTAGTGATCCGACCATAATAACTGGTTTTGTATCGTCAACCATAAAAACCTGTCTTTTATGTATATCACCACAAAGAACCATGTCACAATGTCTGAATTTATTCATATCAGCACCGTGTGTGAATTTAAAACCTTGCTCATTTACAGCGCCAACAATCGTACCATGGTACAATCCAACGTAAATTCCGCCAAAAGGTCGCATTTCTAGTTGTTCTGGCGGCATATGGTTGTCAAAAATACTAAAGACTGACCACACAACATTCTCATCTTGGTATAAACCAGATTTTGTGTAATAAATAATATTATCCACATCAAGAGCCTTGATAATCGGTGTTAAAGCGTCCATACGTTCTTTATTCTGCTCCACAATATCGTGATTACCTGGGATAATAACAACCTTACCAGTAACTTTTGAGCATTGGTTTAAAAACCAAGACACCTCGTTAACCAACTCTGGGCTAATTTGGTTTCTAGAATGTACAATGTCACCAGCGATAACAATTCGTTCTGGTTTCATTTTTTTCATCTGGTCTAGGAAGTTTTCACATATGGCCCTAAACTCGTTGTGTCTTTGGATATTTCTAAAATGAATATCCGCTATGTGTGCGATTGTTTCTATCATAGTACAATTCTTTTTAATTTATAGTGTTCGATAAGCATTTCAGCTTCTTTTTTCATGTAACCAATTGGTATTAATTTGAATATTTGGATGTTCTTATCCCAATAGAATAAACCACCACGATTAAACTTTTTACCAGTCTCTCTTTCGTACATAACACCGTAAACAGATAACTGGATTGTATAGTCATTATACTGACAGTGTGCTAAGTGGTTCAATGGGAAATGAAGAAACTCACCGTATTTGTTTTCGTACTCAAATCTTTTATTTGTTTTAAAATCCCACACATTAAAGAACATTCCGTCTGGTAAGTCTTCAATAATATCGGATGTACCAGCAACACCGTCTTCATCGTTAAACTCGATTGACATAATGTGCTCTGGTTTCAAATACGGGCTATCTATAAGGGATAAACCCTCTTCGTAGCAAACATCCCTAAAAGCCCCAATTACAATTTTTTCAAACTCATCTCTTGGTGAGTACATTCTATTAGGTGCCAATAGAAATCTTTCCAAAATCTCGTGTAATGCCGTTCCGTATTCATTCGCCATACGGTTAATCTCTCTCCACTCGGCGATAATTTCTTCTTTATCAACCCCTTTTCTTTTCGCAATTCTTTCTGCGTGGAAATCTTCGTCAAATTTTTCTTTGTACTGCCCCAATACAGTTGTAACCGATGTATATTTAACGGTTGGCTTAGCACTATTGTGATAAGTGTGGGTTGCGTGATCTAGTGTTATCATTCTTTAAGTCTCTTACTCGTTTGTAATAATTTTTTTAAATTTTCTGGTCCGTACTTCTCATAATACAATGAAATGTCAATACCCTTTGGTAATTTAGTCACCAAAACTTTTTTATATAACTTACCACCATCTAACTTTTGGTAGATCTTAACAGTATCATCCCAAGCATCTGGATCGAGTGCAATAATAATATAATTTTTTGATTTAAAATATAAATCAGCAAATAATTTATCTGAAACTTTTTTACCCAACAATGGTATGCTATTAGGTACAACAATATGATCAAAAGCACCCTCAACCAAGAAAATCGGTTTTTCCCAATCTATTAACCTTTCATTAAAGATTATTAATTGTTTTTCAACCGATGGATTAAGGTACTTAAATTTGTTTGTTTTTGGACTGATCGATCTAGTTACAAAAAAGTTTAACTTGTTTTCTAAATCATATGATGGGATTACAACCCTATGTTGGAATTTTCCCGTTAAACAATAACCTATCTCAAATTTTTTAATGTGTTGATCGGTTATGCCTCTTGAGTAGAGGTAGGCAAAAGCTGCGTTGAATACTGGGTTACCTAGTTTACCATCAAGTTTTACATACTCTTCTGGTAACTTTAAATCTTCCTTCTTTTCAGTAACGGTTTTAAACTCGTTAAACTTGAATCTAAGTTTGTAAAATTCACTGAGGGTTTTTTTATCTGAATAGGTCTTAACTAAATTTGATAATCGACCTTTTGTGTTATCAGTTTCTCCACACGCCCAACAATGGTATATACCATCTTTATAAGAAATCTCAAGATTACCCTTATGGTCATACTCAATACCTTTCATGGCAGAGCAATTAGGGCAGTCAAAACTAATCTGCCTAGCCCTTCTGTTATGCTTTCTAGGGTCGCCCAGGAAAGACTCTAACAAAAGAACCAGCTTCTCAACTTCTAACTCCTTATTAATGATATCCATAATTCCCACAAATGTAAGGAATTATTTCTAAACAAACAAATTTTATTGAAAAATTTCTTTTTGGTGAGCAAACGCTAACATAACCGTATAAGCATCAGACATGTCAAAGTTCTCTTTTTTAAGTTGACCTTTCTTGTCTAATAACCAGTTAATTTCGGGTTCTCTCTTGGAAACCAAATCCCACACAATTTTTTTCTTATCAACGTCTTTAGGTAAACCACCGAATAAAACTAATTTACCCGATGAGTTTGGTTGCATAAGTCCTGGGAAAGCGTTTTTTCTCGCTTCGTAAGTTGAAACATACTCTGGTACGACACCAAGTACGTCATAACAAATTTTGGTAACCATTCCATTGAAACGTAATAGCGTTCCAACGGTGTTAACGTTGTTTGATCTGAGCAATGGCTCCTCAATCACAACGTATTTAATACCAAGATTTTTGTATTTTTGAATGAAGTCAAAAAACAGATCGGCTTTTTTCACAAGCTCTTCTGTTTTTGTCTTTGGTTCAGGTTTAGCTTTTGGAGAAATGTGTGTTAACTCCAAAAGCTCACCTTTATTATTGAATAATGAAATTCCGATTGTTTTAGTTGAAACGTCTAGTCCAAGTAAGTAAAATTCTTCTTGTATCTCTTGCATAAATTTTTAAATTATAATCTTATTTTCACATTAAATGAAACAACATCATACCAATATTTTTTAATTGGTTGTGTTGGCTTACATATTGCTAATAAATTACCTTGTGCATCGTGAATACCCAATTGAGTAATTATCACTGGGTATAGATCACCTGTTGTTGATTTGAATGAAGCGAAATCTTCCTTTTGATCAACGCTCATCATATCCTTTGCGGTATCATTTGTTGATTTAAAGAACTCATCTGAAGAAGCTAAACAAACAATATTCAAAGATTTTTCCGTGTTATAGCTATTATATGTCAATTCAGATGTCTGGGCTCCAGTGTATATAAACTGAGTGCTATCCCAAAGTACATCAGAACCATCTTTAGTCACAATTAATTGTTCGGTATCACCAGAATCTGTTGTTCTAACATCACCTCTGGTATCACCAACATTACCGTTGATCAAATCATAGTTTTTAAGAACGTTTGTTGTTCCAACTGTTACGATGTCACCATCAAAAATTGCCTTAAAATACGAGTCAACGATTAATGGGTGTGTTATAACAATAAACCCTTTATCAAGGTAGGCCACACCAACACATCTATCATTTTTGTAGTTATAGGTTGGTTTTTCTTGTGCTGAAGGTGAAAAAACCCTTGTACCATTAAGTACTTCAGTGTAACCATCACCCCAGTTATTAAAGTTTGCTGAAGGAGTCGCAACATCATCGCAGAACAATAGAACAACATTACTTTCATAAGTTGTTTCAGTTACAGCAGCTAAATCTGGTCTAACACCTAAACTTGACAAACTAATATTTGGTTCAGATAATTTCTTATCTAAGTTGTTATTAATACCAGCTTCATTATAGGTACCATATATATCAATGGTTGTTTCCGATCCAACATAGGTCATAACACCCAACTCCAATTCATGTGGGTCTAATGATGGTGTACCAACATAATAAGGTAGTGTTAATTTAACGGTTTTACCATCAATAATTTCACCATATTTATTGTTTGGTACCTCAAATATTAAGTACATATCATTAGGTACTGGTACGTTCCATGGTTTGTTTAATTCAAACTCATTTGAACCTATTGTTTGCATTACAGTGTTGTAATATTCACCAGTGTAACCAGTTACTGGGTGTACCAATAAAGCATCGGTTGTACCCGTATAGGATGGGGTGATTGCGGTCCATTTGTAGTTTATACCATTTCTTCTAACAGCAACAGCGTCATTTGTACCCGCAACACTTAATACACCATATTCAGATCTAGAATATTTTTTATACTCTTCATCGGTTACTGGTAAATTAAGCGATTTTAATAAGTTAGCGAAAATAGTGTTATTATCTTGTCTACCAACAAAAAACCCTGGTAAAATATCCGTAGTGTTTAATGTTGTTCCAGTAAAGCTGTGATCTAACGCTTGGTATCCATTGGATAAATCGAAAGGTATCGTCTCATTAACAACAACAACGCTTTCAACTGGTTTTAAAGTGTTATAATTAACTGGGTTATAATCAAATTCAATATAACCTCGGCAAGTACCACCATATTGCGGTTGAGAAAACTCAACGTCATTATAAGCGATTGTGTATAAAAAACTGTAACCACCATTCGCCGCAATTGCAGTTGGGTTAGATGATAAATCTGGTGCGGCTTGGAATCGGCCTAATACAGTGTTTGTTGATAAACTTGTTAATTTTGTGTTTAAACCAGTAGTAGCTGAAACCTCTGTGTGTGTAATAACAACAGTTTGGTTTAGAGCTGGTACATATTTTGGTTTCTCTAATAAGTAAAATTCAGCGACACCATCTGTCCCTGTTGAAATGGTTCTACCGAAATATGGAATTCTAACTTTTAATATTGCGCTCATTATATTAATTTCTTAAGATTTGACCTTTTATTGTAACGTTTTTTGATATTGCGTAAACATTATCGTTGTAATCGCCAGTAATGTCTGTAACAATTTGGTCAACAGTTGATAACGCATTATAATTGCCATCCTCATCGGATATTGAAAATTGTGCAGGTATAAAACCTTGCTCCAATAGTCTTCTTCTACCCAATTCAGTTAGATAGACTTTAATTTCATCGGTGCTTCCGCTTTGTGGTACGAACCCCATATTGTTTCTTTATTTAAAAATATTAATTTTATTGTATAAGTCAAGTCATTATTTTCTTATAATAAATATAACCTAATTTAGATTTTTTACGTATTTACCAAAATTGTTGAAATCACCATTTCTTCATTTATTATTTTGGTAAGTTCTTTATCACCATAAGCCGTTAAATTAAACGTAAAATCAACTATCCCAACTCGTTTAAGGGGATTATTGGTTGTTTTACCATAATAGTGACGATTTAAAACACCCAAGTTTTTTACCTCATAAAAGGCTGAAAAACTTAATTTGGTTAAAGGTATTATTGGTTTGTTTGAACCAATAAGCTCCAGATCAGTAACAATTGTCAATACACCTGTAATAAAACCATTAACTCTTACAGTATACTCTTGGTAATATTTTGTTTCTGTTTGATAAGTGTTTGTTAATAAAACTTTTATGAAATTTAACCTGGATTTTAATTCAGAATCTCTTGTCCTAGCCCTCACAAAAGTGATATCATTAAAATATATTGGTTGGGTGTTTGTGTTTAGTATATTAAAAACACCGTCTTTTTCGGTTGTTTTGAATTTATCTGTTGTAACACTAACGCTAACAGCTGGTGTGTTAACATAAAAATTAATTTTGGGTATAACAAAACTAAAAAATGGCATTGTCTTGACAACCTTTTTACCGTAAAATTCTATTCCTGATGGCATATCTTATTGAATTATTTATGAGAATACTGGTAATGGGTCGTTAAAATCAACCTCAACACTAACTGGTTCATATGTTATTATTGTTTTTGATACCGTACCGTTATAATCAACCATTATTTTAAAATCTTTGTTACCAGTACATATATTAGCGTCAAACTCAGCTTTAGATGTTGCGTCTAGTTGAGCCGTAACTCTGAATAATGGGTTACCCTTCATGACATCAAAAGGTGCTATTTCATTTGGGGCAAATCCGTTATCAATAATATCGTAATTACTCGCACCTATGCTAATTATTTGGGGTTTGTTAAAAGATACAATCGGTGCACCACCTGAATTAGCGGGCAAAATTACGCTAATACCGTTACCATAATTTAACGATGAACTATCACCAACAACGTATGTGTATGTAATGCTACTCGATGAGTTATTTATGACGTTATAAATTTTTGGTCGTGGGTAGAAGGACATATCTATATTATCACTATTTAACTCAACGTTATCATCATATAATGAATAACCTGTTGTTGTTAGTGGAACATACCCAGCATCGACTGGATTACTCGTTGTCCCACTATACGTGGAACTCTTATAATTATAAATTCTTAAATCACTTAACTTTAATTTTCTTTTTGTGTTACCCAATATCGCATACAAACTAACCGTTATGGTATAACCAGTACTACCGATATCAAAACCATCCGCATCCTCTCCAGCAAAATTAAAATAGAAATTAAAATTTGTATAATATTTTTCACCCTTAACCAACTCATTCATTTTTTTTATTTCTGAATAAGGTAAATCATGGGTTCTATTAGTAAATAAATTGTCTCCAATAAAACCGTCACCCAAAATTTCATTGTAAAAGATTGAATCGGTTGCAACTAATTTAACGGAGCTATTAATAAAATTAAAATCTGTTATATCCGTGGTTTTTAACGGGTAAAAATCAAAATTTTCTATCAAGGCATTAACACCATTCGCATCATACGAATCATAATCATATGGTGCTTTTAAATGTAATCCGTTAAGATTTTTTAGGTTAAATTGTCTTGCCATCTTAATCTTTAAATGTTGTTATTGTTAACGTCTCTGGGGAAAGATCTGGCTCATAAATAATATAATTATTTTCAGCTGTCTGTGACACCCCCAAAAAACCATTTGTGAACTGAATGTTATTATCCATGGAACCCCTGTTAGAATTCTGCGTGTACACCTCACTAGTTTCGTTAACTTCTGTGTTATCATAATATTTAATCGTTGGTATTGTTTGCTCCGTTAAAACATTAACATCAAAACCACTCATTTGCTGATAATTGGTATTATCGATTAGAGAAAAATACGCAATGGTGTTTTTAAAACCTCTGTTAACAAAAGCCTCTCTCCCTCTATCTGTAAGGTATATCTCAAAAGTATACTTATTTCGTTTTATAAAACCCATTAGAAATCAATTGTTGCTTGTAGTACTAACATATCAGAATTATATTTTCTAGTTACTGGCTCTGAAAATTTACCAGTTGCCACAATTATATTATTACTATCGTAAATAGCTATCTCCGTAAACGCAACTTTATCTTGATCAGGATTAAACGTTGGGTTTTGGGACGCTGTGAACTGATTTGGTAAAACGTTACAAGTTATTTGTGTTTTAAATATTGTAGCTTTTATATCAGTTTCAACGTTTCCGTAAAAGAATACTTCATCACCAAACGTAAGTTTATTACTTTCAGTTACCGATGGTAAATCAATATAATCGGTTAAAAGATAAATATCCGTCTCACTATTGTCAAGTATAAACTGATCTATATTAACACGTAAAGCTGCGATTGTATCTTTTGTCAGAACATTTGTTGACACAACTTGGCCAGCACCAGAATTATCCAGATAGAACATTGTTATCTCACTACCTTGTGCTGGCGTGAAATTTAATTCAACACGTCTATCATCAATAGTTTCGTTTGTAACGAATACACCATAAGTTGCTGATGAAAGTAACATCCCTTTGTAAAATAACCACACGGTTGAATTATTAGGTTGTTTATCTAACTTAAGTGATATCCTATTTGGCGCAATTGCTGATTTATAAATTGGGTCTGCGTTTGTATTTGAGTTAATAGTCGCTAATGATGGTACGTTAATAACCTGTTTAATTGTTTTTGCCGTAACACTGGTACCTATTAAATAATAAAATTGTAATAAATCCCCTGACGCCCCATATCCTGGTGTAAACACGACCACACTTCTATTATTAGGCCCCACAATACCCGTTGAACTTGGGTATAGATAATAATCACCATCAGACAAGGTATCATCCGATGCTTGTTTTTGAACGGTACCATTAAAGATAACAATCACTTCACCAACTTGTGTGTCGCCTAACTCAAAAGCGTCAAACGTTGATAGGCTAGGTGTTGGGGTTAATAAATCGCTTTGGTAATCGTAAATATCGGCGTGTAATTCAAACTCAGTGCCATTTATTTTCATAACACCTGTTACACAACCGTTTGTACCTAAATATTCGCTAACCTCAACATATGACCAGTTTGTTGAATCTGGTTTAATCGCTGTCTCAGCTTTTTGCCATAGAAGATATATTTGATTCGTTTTAAAACCAGTTCCACTGGTATCGCTGTAATCTTTTAGGAAATTAAACTCACTATAGTTAGGGTCTGATGTCTTTTTGTTAAATTCAAACAAAACATCTTTTGGTTTATCTGTATTGTTATAGATCATGGTGTAATCTTCACAATGCATACCAGTTACTCCGTTTGTGTCGGCAAATAGATATGTTGCAAAGAAGTATTCACCAGGTTGTACAGAACCTATCGTACTTGTGTTACCACAAACACCTGGCTCTGTTAGGGTTAGGATTGGTTTTGGTAATGTCCAGTTTCTATTAGCTTTATAAGATAAAACTGATAATAACTCTGGATCTTCAATCACAATAATCTTATCATCAATAAAAACTTTACCAACAACGTTTTTATCCGCTTCTTGGTCAACTAAATCATAATATTGTGCAACTATCCCACCAAGTCCAATTTCAGAATTGGTTATCATAGTTTTTAATTCCGTACCAGCAACAAATGTATAACCAAGTGTGGTTGGTGAGGCTGTAAACTGTTGTTTATGCCACATTATGTAAGGTATCTTTAATTTCAATGTTGATCTGTAAAAACCTTCGCCATAAAAATTTGAAACCGTGTTATTTGTATAATGTATAATACCAATCTTAGACTTAACATCATACTGGTTAAATTTTATTGCGGCACCTAAATAAGTACTAGAAATTGTGTCGTATTTAGATTTATCGGTTACTGGATCTAACCCGATGACATCCTCAATATTAATAATATTCATATTCCAAACAGGAACGTCTAATTCTGATTGTGTGTTGTTGTTAGAAAAATCTAATAAACCACCTTGCCAATAAGCCAACGGAGTTGGTTTGTCGTAATAATCTTTTATGGTGTCTTTACCTGGATAGACAAAACCAGTTAAATTCGCAGCACCGATAGGTAATTGTCTATCAACAACAACCGTTATTGTCGTACCAGTTGTTATACCAGTAAGAGTTTGGTTATCACCAGAATCAGCTGTTGTAACAGTTTCAATAGAATACCAAAAATATTGTACTGGTTCTGTTATCTCAACCGATTGTGAATATGTTGCACCAGTGATATAGTTACTATTTTCATATTTAACAAATAAGTAATCCCCAGGTTTTAAATCAATAAAATCAACGTTTTTTGTACTACCTGTTGTGAAAGTAAAGGTTATTGAATTTGTTGCACCAAGAGTTGCACCAACTATATTGTATAAACTAGCTAGGTTTACCGTTGGGTGTGTTGTCGTGCCAGTATAATCAAAAAAACCTCTTTCAATAGCTGATGTGTAAACTTCATTAGGTATCGCATTAACAAGTGTTATTGGTGTTATTTCATTAACACCGTCAGAGCTGACTGGGTAGTTTATGGAAAATGTGTTATCGGATGGCCTTAGAATGTTAACGTTAGATACATCGTCTGTGGTATAATCCATCTCAGAATCACCTAAACCAAAAGATGTAAAATTTAATGTACCTTCAGCTAAATTTCTTCTACCGTTATTTGTCAATTTTACGTTAACAAGCGGTTCGTTTTTCTTAATTATATAGCTCATTTTTTGTTTTTATATAAATATTGTTATTTTATAATTTTATGTAATCTAATGGATCAACCGTGGCTAATTCTATAAAACTAGCACCTTCAAAATCTAACTTAACAACTCTATCTTCATATAGATCTTTAAGTTTAATTGTTCTGGTGAGGATCTTACCAACAGATGATTTAGTTGCTGTTATATACGTAGTGTCTATACCAACGTCACTAGCGTTATATAGGGTGTACCCATCAACATTACCACTCTTATATCTCGTTAGATTTTTATTGGTGTCGTAGGTTACATCTATTGTGATAGAATCACCTTTAATAACAGGTATTATATCATCTATTGTCTGGTTTTTACTTAAAACCTTTGTTATTGTTGTCATATTTGGGCCAGAAACCTTAACGGTCATTTTAGTAGCGCCAAATTGGTTAACAATTAATCTGACGTTAGGGTTAAACACCGCACTAGTTAAAACAGGTAGAGGGAAATCAGTTTGTTTTCTAGGATACAACTCTGTCAGTGATCTTAAATCAGCGTCAAATAGAACACCAAATATAACCTTGGCGTGATGACCACATGGGTTTGTGATTGTTAAACCACCTATAAATTCACCAGTTAAAGGTAGATTGTTATCATCTCTTTCGTAATAGTAGTCCATTATAATATCGGAACCAGATTTTCTAAACCCAACATTACCATACTGAACAACATCCCTAACATTCTCATTTTTAGCGTCAAACAGTTTATCAAGACCACTTCTTAGTTTAAGATCTTTATTTGCGCCGCTAAATGAGTTTTCGGCGAAACCTGTTTTTAATACTAGATCACTGTTAAAGAAATATAAACTATTTTTTGTAGCCGTATTTAAAGATTCAACAGTACCTTCATAAATCTTAACCCTAGTTCTATCTTTATGGTAAGTGAATTTTTTAACTAACATAAAATCAAGTTCTTCCCAACCAGAAACGTGTGGTGTTGGTGCTGGAATGATTAAGCTATTGTAATTACCTAGCGTCCTATATAACACGTTTCTATGTATAACATATTTTCTAGTGTTATATGCAAATGTTAAACTATATGGTTTCGTATTATCAAAATCATAGATGCTATCGTCATCGCTATTTGAGCATAGTCGCTCAAATAACGGTTTAATATTATTTGCAATATTTGTATTTGTTAGGGTTATTCCTGGTATTACTTTGTTATTTACAGCTGTATAGTTATTTTGTATTAAATTCGTATCCAATGTATAACCCGTATATAGATCACCAGTTGTACCAGAGTATTGTAAATTACCAGTACCACCTGTCATAACATAATAAGCTATCATATCAACACCATCCAATTGTCCAGCAGTTTCAGTTGAAGGTAAATAGTTTGGTGCCATATCCGCAATTACCACATTAGTGAATCCAGTTAATTGTACATAATATCTATTACCAGTTGAATCGGTTTGTGTTGGTATCAGATTTTTAAATCTGTATGTCGCTGGGGCATATGAGTACGGTTCAAGCGATGAGGTAACTGGTATAAAACCACCAACATCGTTTTTATTGTAAAATAAATTACTATCAGTTGCACCCGTTAATCTTAATTCGTGCCAAAGTGAACCAGTGGCTGGGGGCGTTGTACCTGTATTAGTCTTTTTTAACCAGTAACTAAAAGAGGTTGGGTTTGTTGATGACGCGTAATAAACGAATGTCCCAGCTGGGTAAACATTACCAGATTCATAGGTTACTGATTTATTGTAAACATACTCATAATAAGTAAAAGCTGAACCAGATCCTGGAACCTTAACAATATCACCCAAATTAAGTTTTTCTGTCGGTAACCCACTTAATATTACTGGTTCAACATACTTATAAGGCCTAATATTAGTTTTTACAGCCGAATATCTATCAAATTTATTATACCCTAATGGACTAAATGATTTTAAATCATATTTTTCTATAGGTATGAATGAAGCTCTGGCACCATTTGGGCGATATATAGGGTGTATATCCATTGCATATGTTACACCAGTTTGTTTTCTCAAATGGTTTGCCGTAATATCCTCGATACAAACATAAAGTCTTTCAACCGTTTTTGTCTCAATTGTTGTACCTGTTGCCGTTTCGACAACAACATCATAATTTGTTAATGCAACTTTAACTATATCGTTAATGTGGTAATTATTGATATTAGGGCTAAAATAAGGTACGGCCGCTAGAATATCCTGATATAATTGTGTGTTATAAACAGTGTTTTCTCTTTTCCAATAACCAGTTGCAGTTTTATACCTAGTTTTAGCAATAATACTGTTATCAATATTGGCGTTATAGTCAATTAAATCGTAATCAGCAAACCCATCATCATAACCAATAAAATCAATTGACGTACCGAGACTGGCGTTAACCACCTCATCTTTCATATATCTTAAGAAAGGGAAATTTAATTTATTTAATTTTTTTACCCTTGGTTTTGGTGTTTTACCAATTATTATATTTTTTGTTAACCCTATATCCTCAACTTCTTGGGGTGTATTTCCAATATAATTGTTTGTTGATGTTATCGTATACGATTTTTTAATACCGCTTTGTGACTGGTCGGCTGGTAATAATGACGCGGAGTCCTTAGACCTAACCGTAACCTCAAAACTAAGTTTATCATTATTAAAACCTTTTTCATATACGGAAACGTTTTCAATAATACTATTAGTTTTAAATTTTTCGTAAAATTTACCAAAAATTAATCCGAAATTATTTGCCTCGTCATATGATTGTGTTATTACAGGTCTAGGTCTAAATTTATATGTGTCTAATATATTATCTGTTTTGAACATGTTATGTTCCACCTGAAAATTATTGTTAATACCAACAGGTTCAATAGATATAACATCATCGAAATAATGACCTTCCGATACTGATCTACCGCCATTAAAGTAAACCCTAAACCTAGGGTCGTCTATATCCGAATAAGTTGTTGGTTCAACATAATCATAATCCAAATTTTCATATCTTTTTAAAGTACAACCATAAATTTCTGGGTTAACAACTAAATAAAGTCTAGTATCAACAGGGAATATACCTTGATAGGTAATACTACTAACTCTATCCTGAGCGCTGTCTAATCCGCTAAACGTGAAAGCCTCATCATGATATGTTCTACCAAACTGATCTAATAATTTAATTGTAACTGTTTGTTCTAATGAAAATTCTGTCTCAAAATATAAATCGGCCTCAAACTTTAAAAAAGCGTTTTGTTTTATTAAATAATAACCATCAGACAAGCCAATATTTGCGTTTGTGGCGTTAAAGTTTTCGTTTAACGATTTGATGTCGATGTAATTATCCTTATCTGGCTCTAGTTCTAACTCTTCAATTAGTGTGTTAACAACTATTTCATCGGTTTTTGGTGTATAGAATGGCCCTATTTTAGTTTCATCTAATGAATAAAACCCATCAAAAGTTACTGTTGATGATTCACTGATATAAAGCTCATCATTTAATACATTATTAACAACTTTATATGTTTCTGTTGGTGTTGCACCACTAAATACCTGGTATAAGTATAGATTTTTACTTAAATTTATCGATACAATATCGCTAAAAGGATTGACTCTTAATCTCTTAATATATGCTGAATCAATGTGCATATACGGATCAGTCTTAGTTCTCGATAAATATGATTCATATAAACCTGGGACTATTGTAGTTGTTGTTGTACCAGTTGGCATACCACTGACGGTATAACCAGTAACAGTTGCACCTGTTACCAAATAGTGAAGCAAAGATTTTGTTACAACATCACCAGCATAATAAACAACACCATTGGTCCAAGGTAGTGGTTTTCTATATGGGATAACCCAATTACCAGGGATACCGTATACAGCGTCATCTGGTTTAGGGTTTGCTGTATTTCTGGAATAACCATAGTATTTTGATTGCTCGATCACTAAGTATTCATTTGTCTCATCATAGTAATCTGTTATACCAGGGGTTGTCATATTGATTGTTAACCCACTATAATTGTAGTAACAAGTGTGTGGTTTTGGTACAGGGCAAATAAAGTCCACATTAGCGGCTAAATAAGCGTGACCCAATGACACACCTTCAAGATAATGACTCTTTTCAGAATCTATTAATATACCAGATGGTGTGTCTTTAAATGTTATTGAGCTAGCATCTGCTGTGAAAGGTATTAACTCATAAACATCAAACGCATTCGGTCTATTACTTAAAATACCAACACTTAAGTCAGTTATTGTGATATCATTTGGGTAGTTTAACATATTCCAAATTGATATCTTATCAGTTGCGAATGTTAAAACCTCTGAATATTTTACCGTACCAATTGCTTCTCCAGTGATGCCGTCTAACTCAGTACCAGAGACTAAACCATCATATATTTTTATATCATCCTGGCCAAAAACAGTAAACTCAACCAAGTACTTACCTGGCCCGTTTGGTAACGTTATTGTTTCAGTATCATTACTACTATCTAATATTACCGTATCATCTGTGTAAGGTGTTGGGTCCGTACTAATTACGTAAGTACTACCAAAACCATACATTCGGTTTGTGTTTAATCTGTAAAGACTGTTTTCGTACACAAGAAACACACCTTTTCTGTCACCAGATCCAGTGTTTATGTTACCGCCATATATGGTATCATCACCATAATTTTCATCTTCATCCCATCTATATATTTCAAGGTTATTACAAGCGTCCTCAATACTATAATAAAAACCAAAATACTCGTTAATCGTTGGGTCGTAACCCTTGTAGTTTTTACCTTTATTACCAACTAACGTAAAACTAGAAGATTCCCCCATAAACGGGTCTTTCTTAAACCCAGTAGTATCAAACGGATTCGTGGTACCTTGATTAACAGGTCTTTTAGCCTTATCCTGGAACTCGGATCCATCAGTACCCAACCAATTAACTTTATTATTTAAACCGTGTTTATAGACGAATTTATTATCCAAGAATTTACTATTCTGGATTTTTTTACCAGCGTTTAATATCGTTGTTGCTGGTGTGAACTGCTGCACTAATTTAACCCAAGAAGAATCGAATTTATTTAAAAATTCTAAGCTTTTTGTATTTGTTACTGGGTTATTAGTTAAAGCTAAATAATCGTAATATATTTTAGTTAAAGTCGGGTAGGTTTTAATGGTTTTTCTGTTGTCTGGCTTAATGTAGTTATCCATAGACTTTTGTAAAAACTGATTAAATGTTAAATCACCAGCGTTTATGTCTGGAACAACTCTAAACGTTAAATCTGAATTTAAATCAACTGAATTTCTATTAAGATATCGATATAAGGTAAAGTCAAAAATCTTATCAGAAGATATATAAACCTCTAATTCTTTAGAGTTAACAACCAATCTCGAGTCATCTTCATAATATTCGGTATACCCAATACTATCTTCTGACAATCTAAGTACTTGAGACTCAGAATAAACCCATGATTTTACGTTGTCAACAAACCTATCCATGTTAAATATAGGCACATTACCTTGTTTTTCGTAAGCTCTTACATAAGCCGACCCAAAATCATATGGTCCGAAGTTTTTACCATCGTTAGCGACACTAAAACCAGCTTCCTGATATCTAATCCTAGAAGGTACCGTTGGGTATCCGTCTTTATCAAAAGGTAATAATGTTAATAATACATCATCATTAAAATTTGATCCATAAATCGCGTAAGCTTTATCAGTATAATTAACCCTATTTCTTGCAATATAAACATGCTCATTCACCTCAAAAATTGAATCTGGTAAGCCAACAAGATTTAAAATAAATTCAATCGATTTTCTGGTACCTTTTGATTTCCAAAGATAATATGAGTTTATAAAAATCCTACGCCAAAGTTCGATATCAATATCAACTGGTTTAAGACCTGGCTCAACACGTAAATCTTTAATATCAAATAAGGATTCTATTAAAGTATTCTCATCCTCAACATTATATGTCTCGAAACCGAGCATATTACCATAGTTCTTAACCAATAAATCTGGTATGTTTTCTATTTTGTCATAACTAAGATTAGTCATGAAGGTGATTCCGTCAATATATTTTTTAATGGTGTCAAAATTCTTACCAATAAGACCAAACATTAGGTTTATTCTCCTATCATCGGTATCAAATTCTTTTAAAGAATCTGTTGTTAAAAATCTGGATATTAAATTTGTTTTGGTTGAGTCAAAATCATCTGAAATATTATTTAATTTCGTTAAATACTTATCAAATGCGTCACTAAACAAATCAATGTTAACATCATCATATTGAGGGAAATTAAGGGTTTCGTTCATATTCAACTCAACACCAAGATCCGTAAATTTCTTATATCGAATTACACTAATGTATTTCTTTTTTTCGTAATTATAGTTTAGTAAAAACTGGCCCATGTCAGACAAATTTTTCTCAAACTCATCATACTTTTGCATTTTAGGTTTAACCCAAAATGTTTTGTTAACGGTTTGGTTAGCATTTACGTCATTCGCAAATGGGTTACCCTCAACAGTTAAATATATACCATTATCATTATCATTATATGAGCTAGGTAATGTAGCGTTTAATATTTTATATTCAACCTCATTGTAATAAACAACATAATCAGTGTATGTCTTTGAGAAGTTTCTTAAAGGTGTTAAGTTAACATCGTCTGTTATTGTGGTACCAGTTGATGTATATTCTATACCAAATGGGTTACTAATATTACTTAAATTAACTCTAAATTGGGCGGTATCTTTACTTGTAGAATAGTTGTAGTTGGATACTGTTGGTGAAGATAGGCCGATTACGTTTAATCTAAGACCAGCTGGGTACTTTTGAGTTATCTCAATAATTGTGTTTTTTATCGTCTCCTTCATCGGAGCGTATAAAACATAATTTTGTAGTTTCTTTTTATCAAATAGAACCCTAACTGTTATGTTATCCTCTATTTTTTTATTGACTTGGTCAACCGCGTTTTGGCCCCCACCTTTAGCAGGGTTTAAATTGTTTATACTCTCAGCTGTGTATGCTTTATCCCCACCAGCTAAACCAACAACTTTACCAGGAACACTCTTTCTTGTTTTAGATGTTGATATTGAGAAATTACCTAAAGTGAAAAATGGGTCACCCGAAATCTCATCTTTTGCGTTAGCAAATTGTAAACCAATCGCTTTGTCGCCAATATTACCAAAACCAGATATCTGATTTGAGCTACCTTGGCTTTTATAATATCTTAACGCTTGTTCATACGCTAAAAAGGATGAACACGGTACGTATTTATTTTCACCGTTAATGTTATATGTTCTATAACCAGTACAACCAAGATCCACAGCGGCGGACATCGCAGCATCGGCTGTGTCATATAAGTGTGCTATTAAAGGTGTATTTGTATAACTAAGATTAGCCATTTCCTACGATGTTATTTAGTGTCTTTGTTGAATCTATATTATTTCTTCTTGTTCTAACCTCAAATAATTTCTTATCTGTGGCATCTTTGATCTCATATAAGTCGTATTGTGCGTATATATTACCATCAAAATCATAAAGCGTGTAAATACCGTCTTCCATTGATTTTGTTTGGTCTGAGTACAAAGCAATCGCTAAACTTTCCGCATCGTAGTTAACTAATTCAACCTCAAGTATTTGGGGTGTGAAGCTAGTATTTGTTAAAATAATATTTTGACCCTTAAATCCAATAAATGGTGTTGCTGTCGGTTTAAAACTAGGTGCCGCGTTAGGTGTTACTGTACAGAACAATAAGCTACCAACGTTATTGTATGTGTATTTTATAGTTTTAACGGAGCTATTTGGTGTGTCAACCTGAACTGGTTCCACAATAAACGAAGATGTGATAACTCTGTATAGGTTTTGAACCTTACTACCGTTATCGTTAAGATACTCAACTCGGTATCCATCTAAACCGTTATTACTAAACTTACTTACGAACCCGTTTGGTGCTGAATCTATGTTTAATACCAAACCTTTAATATCTGGGAATGTTGCTAACTCAGCACAATCCTCAATTTGGACTCTTATTTGAGCTGGTCTAATATAAACCGTATAAAAACCTCTGGCGTTAAAAACACCTTTAGGTAATTCAAGGTTATACATACCACCTAAAACCTCTAACGCGTTTGTTGGGTCAAATACTGGTCTAATAACATCAGTACCGTTTAATTTTGTAACTTTTTGTGCTTCAGTCGAATTTCTATTCTTACTGTATAAAACAATAACCTCTATATCCGAAGGGTCTACATCCGCTGGTCTTTTAACACCATATACACCTATTCCCATATTTATTGATCTTTAAAATTGTATCCTCTTGTGTTTATTTTGTAATATCCAAAACCTGTTTTCGATAGTTCATTTAAATCTTTAACATTTTTTAGTCTTCTCATTGGTTCAAAGGCGTTATTTACACCTCTGTCTATAAATACTTCTGATAAAACTTTTGGTTCGTCAATTGTGTCTGAATAATAATTTAATGTTGGTTTTATCGAATCATCAATATTATTTCTCATGAATTTAAATATAGTTGTTTTATCAGAATTATCAACATAAAAAACTGGATTAGGGGTGTCTAAATAGAGCACATATTCCGTTCTATCCTCAGATTCCGAAACAATCATACCAACTATGTTTGTACCACTTATCTCGATTCTTTTCCCAACCCTAATGTTTTTAGGGGCTGGAACCACTCTATCACTTAAATCCGCAAAACCTTTATTAGCTTCTTCACCATATAATTTTAGGGCTTGCTCCCTAGTAAAACTTAAATCCAATAAAGAAAATTTACTATCTGTTCTACCAATTATAAAATATTTTTCTGGAACGTCTAAAAAATGTTGCTTAACTTCCTCTAAAGTTGAGATATTTTTTTCATTTGTAAAATATTTTAAAGCTGGTTTAACCATTTCATTGTATGGGTAAATCTCTGATAAAGTTTTTTCAATTTCTTCTATCTTAGGATCGTTATGGTATGGTGCTATTAAAGCCCCATTTGGGTCCACTAAAGACTCAACATAAAGATTAACTAAGTAATCCGTATCATCTTTTATTAAAATTGTTTTCATTATTTTAAGTTTACTTTAAGTGGTATTTTTATTTTTTCCATACTACTAATGCCAACATCTTCTTTATACACATTAATTTCAATATTACCAGTTATATCTAACTCCTTAATAACACCAAAATGAAATAAAGCCCCAGAACCGATAAAAAAATCAACGGTAACGATTATTTCTTCGTTTACGTTTATTTTCGGATCCAAAGACTCAATAACCAATGTTATACCATCTTTTTTGACGGTTGGTTTTGTTTTTAATAAGTTATCTATGTCAAAAGCTGTGTAATTACCAACCTGAGTCCTATCTATTTGCAAATAAGATTTATTTGCAATCATATTGGCAAAATTTATTTGATGTGTTGGGTTGTTGATTAACGGTGTGTATATATAAGATGGTTGTGTTGTAAAATAATCGGGTGAATACTCTTTTTCATTATCTTCTTTATAGTCAGACCAAGCCGTACCAAACGTTGTGTAGTAATCATCATATGTCTGAGTTACACTTTTTCTGGGTATAACACAATATTCTGCGTACAAAGCTAACCCATGGTTTGTTTGTATGTTATGTTCTAACGACCCGTATTTTGATAAATCTATTGTTGGTTCATTAGATTTAACCTGTAGGTCTTTTAATGTAAACGAATCTATTATATAGGTAGTAAAATCACTTTTATTTTCAATCCTAAATGAACCTACCGTTCTTTTAAACGAATCTATTTGAACGTTAACACATTTATTTTGTTTTGTTTTTAATAAACCAATAGTTTTTATGTTTAAACTATTTGACTTGAATTTTAAGTACCCCTCTAAAGTCCCATCAAATGCGTATATATCTATTATACGAACAGGGACACCGCCTACATAATCATAGTCTCTCCCATTAAAAACTTTATCAACTTCCACATAATTTGGGTCAGCCATTAAGGCTGCGGATAATGTTTCGTATTTAATCTCCGTTAGCGTTAACTCGTTTTTTATTGAGGTTGTTGATAATAAAAGATCACCATATTCTCTAGGGTTTGTAGGTTGTTGTAAATCAGATGGTTGGTCATTTAACACCTGGAAACTAGCCCAATAGTCATCATACGCAAACTCATACAAATCAATGTGATCGGTTTCAAGGTCGTATTTACCTGTTCTATCATTATAATCAAATATGTTGTATTTTTTAGTGTTGTAATCTAACTCATACTTAAGATATAATTTTTTTTGATCAAATATTTCCACGTCTTGTAACCATTTTCTAGTTACGTTGTTTTTTGATGAGGGTATAAACTGTATTTTTTTACCGTTCAAAGCGTCCCAAAAGTAAAATTTCACATAAAAATCAGATTTAATATAGTTCTTAAGGAAGAAAAACGAATAACCATCAACACCTTCAGTTAAATTAAAAACGGGTCTTTTTTGCGGTACCCCTTTTATGGTTTTTTCATTAAAAAGGTAACGATCAGAAACGTATATAGGTATGGTTGTTATTCTCCTTTGCGTTTCTACGTTATTATCATCATAGATTTCCAATAATAAAAATGAGTTATATGTATAGGTTTTATTGTTAAAACCGTATTTTAATTCACTCCATAAATCCGATTTTTCCCAAAAAGGAAAAGTAAATGTGTTGTAAAAGTGTGGCCTGCCAGATTTAGCTGGATACTTTTTTCTCAGTTCAACCATAGGGTCAATGACAACATACGGTTTTTCGCGATTAATATCTATTGCCGATAATTCAGCTTCGTTGTCAAATTTAATTGCCCTTAAACCGTCTGATGCCCTAACCTCAAATAATTCGTTTTTAACCTGATTATTTTGGGTTACAAGTAGGTTTTTATGGTAAGTATCAAAAGTTTCCTCAACGTATTTGGATATTTCTTCAACATCAGCGTCCTCAATATACCTTAAAAAAAATAAATCAACCTCGATTTTATCGTAATTTGGTTTAAACTCAGCACTTTCTAAATTAACTATTTCGTTTATGTTTGCAATAGACTCTATATCAAGAATTTTGTTAAAAACAAATTCTCTGTCAGACGGAGAGTCCTCAGAACTAATTAACAAATTAGCTGATAGGTTAACATCTTTTTTAAATCTCTTTTTTAACATCTTTCGTCAGTGTAAGTTTTAAACGGATCGTCTAGTTTATTATCATTATTATCACCAAATAAATCATCAACAATATCTCTAGTATAATCGTCAACCGAATTAAGAGAGTCTATGTTTGTTATATCGTTTACGTTTAGTTTGTATTTTTTTGTTTTATTTTTTTCTGTTAACACACTAAATATAAACCTGTCGTATAGATATCTTGATCCATTTAGGAATGGGTAATCCAACACAACGCCGTTATCATCCGAAATACCTAAATCGAGTATATCTCTCCAAATGTATTTATCTGTTTTTCTGCTATAAACAGCGTATTTTGGTATAAATAAATTTGATACTGAGTCCTCGATATAACTTGATTTTAATTTAAGGTCAATTTTTTTGAATGGTACGTACTTGAAAAGCACATAATTATGTATAAAATTATGGTGCACTGGTGATATGAGTTCTTCTGTTAAATTTTCGGCCGAATACTCATAAATTCCAATATCAAAAATGTTTTTAATATCTGGTTTATCAGATACAGTTGTTGTTGATGTATTCGCTATCCTATTAATACCCTCACCAGGGTTTGTGTAATCAATTAAAGGTTCGAAATTAGATTCAACAGTACTAAATATTTTTTCACTTGTGGCGCCATTTTTAATAACCCCTAAGTAACATTCAGTTATCGGTTCATTTTTATTATCTAATAAACCAGCGATGTTAAAATCCTCTTCAAAATAAAAATTATATAGAGGTTCATCATACAAATTTTTTGAAAACCCGCATTGGTCGAATGTGTTTAAAACTTGCACAACTTCCGCCTGTTTTACATAATACTCCAAAACTTCATTATCAATAACTTTTGATATGGAGAAGTTTGCACTAAATAAACGGTAAGGTGTGGGTCTTTCGGCCTTTAATATGTTTATTAAATCGTTATTATTATTTGTTGTTTGTACCCCTCTTATTGTACCAGTATATTTATTTACCACTAATTCTTGGGTCAATAATTCTGTTGCTGGTGATGGTGTTAGAGCATTTAAAGGGGTTGTTCTCACCACCTCGTTTTGATACAGAATTTTAGCGCTTATCTTAAAGTCAATCGATATATTTTTTCCGTCAACATTTGTTATAAAATATAAACCATCTGCTAACCTATCATCTTTTGATCTAATATAAACTTGATCTCCGACACTAAAATTGTGACCATAATTCATTAGGAAACTAGCGTTCTGGGATCCAGTTTTTATTGTTGGTAGTATTAGCGATGCTGGTAAACCTTTACTTAGATCTAATTTATAGCTTAGATCTTTTTTATTTTCATCAGTATACGTTATAACATATTCTTTTTTACCTTTTTGATTAGTGTGTTTCACGGGTTTACATAAAACTATTGACCAATTGTCTGGGGTAAAATCTAAAACATTTTTATCGATATTCAATTTTGTATTTCTGTAATAAGCTTTTTTACTTATAACAGGTGAAATCGTACCATAAACTTTATACTTCTCGTTTTCGTTCTTTTCTTTAACAAACTGATCATCTTGTGATATGTTTGTGAACAAATTATATTCATCCCTGATCTTACCAGGTTGTTCCAATATTAACCTAGTTTTTAGAGTTTCATTTTTTGAACCAAAAAATTTTTTAGAACCTAATACTTCTACAATATTACTCATTGTCTACAAAATAATTTTTTTCTATTGATTTTAAAGCATTTGCGCTATCCCAAAGGCCAAAGTAATAGTAGTTAGCTTTATATTTATTTGAGATCTCTGGGTTAAACTCTGATGGCGGTATGCTTCCAGTGTAAAAACCATATGAGGTGTAAACCTCATTATCAATTAATCCATCCAACTCATTTGTTATGTCATGGATACCTATCTCCATTACAGGGAATTTATTTTGGTAATTAGTTGATGATATAAACGGACCTAATGTGTAAATATCACTGTAAGCTTGTGTGTATCTTCTATGTGTTCCACCGACACTAACAGTAGAATTAGGTTTTTTAGCCAACTCAATCGCGAATAAACTAAGATTTAATGTACCCACGGAGTTATCACCAAAATCATACGAAGGGTTATCCCCGTAATAATTTTCACCAGTTACCCCATTAATAAAATCATCACCTCTAAATATATCCGTGTAAACGCTACCAGTGTTTTTACCATTTAATCCAACCCCAATACCTAAATGATATTCTAATTCCTTAACATCTTCATTAAATGATAAGTCTTTTGGTATTCTAATTATGTTAAGTATGTTTGCTGGAAAAATCATTTGTGGGTTATAACTTTTATCGTTTAAACGGTTCCAATCAAACACGTTAATATCAACGTCAAACTCATATTTAGGTATAATAGCCGACCCGATAACTTCAACATTTGTTATTTGGGGTACGTCTCTTCTATCCACAGGGAAGTTCCAAGGAATATCCTTAAAATTATTGGTTTGTGGTAGGTAATTAACATGATCACCAGATATTGAGACGTTTGTGTTTTTGTGCTTATTATACTTTGTTTTTATCGTGTAAAACTTTCTTTTTTTGTTGATTATATCGTACTCAAATAAACCAGTTGTTGTACCTTCCCACCCCCCAGTAAATGGATCTCCGTTAACTGAAGATGGTACTCTAATACCAGGTGTTGGTGATAGTCTGTAATAGCCCCATGGATATCTAGTTTGCCAAGCTTCGGTGATGTCATACATTTCAAAAGCATAATAACCCTTAGTTGGTATACCGTTTTCGGTGTCATCAGTTGGCACCAAGTCACCAAATTGATTTAATTTATAGTACTCCATGTACATTGGTAATGATATTCTAAATACACCCGTATGTCTTTCAGCTTTAAACGCACCTACCCTAACTCTACTACCTGGTGTTAGTTTGTCATCCAATCTATATATAACAACCATTAATTCTTGTAATGGCCAAATATCACCCGTTTCCCTATTTTTTTCTGAATCAAAACCTCTTAATTCTAAAGGTAATTCAGTTTGGTTGTTGTCCAAGGGTACGTTAACTTCATAATACCTTTTAATCTCAAAAGCAGCGGTTACAGAGGATAACCAACCAAAAAATATAGCTGTTGGTGTGTACTTATAGTTTATCCTAAAATCACATCTTGTGATACCAACATCATGTTCTTCATCATCACCCCAAAAAGAAGCAACATTAACCTGCTTAATCTCATTAAAGATATTCGGCATCTGGTTAAGATTTGTTTTAACCTCTACATCAAAAGAATCGTTACCTTTATAAATAAAATTAGGTACCTTATTAGGATCGTTATTATCTTTCGAGCTAGTCGCGTCCCTTAAATCTTTTATATTACCATACTGAGTTGTCGTCTCAACCAAATCATTCGCTGTTATTTCAAAACTTTTTGTGTCAAAAAGATCAAAATCCATCATAATGTCATGGGAACCAATAGGGACGCCAAATATCATATAGTCACCAGAATCATTTGTAATTGTGGTGTACTTATAATATTTTTCCATTATCTCAAGATATTGAGGATAATGTGTTAGGTCGTTTATCGTTGGTAAGTTACCAACAGCTCTATGACTTGGATTTTGATTTCTAACCCTTGGTAGAAGATTGTATCTAACACCATTTGGAAATTGGTCATTAACCGTCTCAAACGGGTAAAGCTCCATGATTTCAGGTCTTTCTTTATCAGCTGGGTCAATTGGTACGAATATGGATACCTTTGCGTTTTGCAAACCATACCCATTAGTAGTTTGTACCCTACCCACAATAACACCAAAATCAGATGAAGTTTTTCTATAAACGTCTGTGCTAGATATTTTTAAACTTAAAATCTCTAAATTATCAAACTCGTCCTCTAGATTAACTAATATTCTTTCGTCTGGTGTTTCTTGGTTTAAAACTATTTTAATGTTTTTCTCCATTCTTAATTGATTCCTGTTGCTATTATAGGTATAACTCTAATATCAACATCTGGCTTTTTAATATTAAGCATTTGATATTCTTCGACAATAATGTAATTATTCGTAATATCAATCTCACCTGTCGCTGTATCAATTATTGTTTGTTGTGTTGTATTAGCTGAATAACCAACACCAGTTTTATTGTATGCTTTTACGTAATTTACGTTTAAAACACCATCAACCTGAGTGATTTTTTTGATCATCTCACCAACACTGTAGCTTTTACCTAAGTTTGATTTATCGGTGGTAAACTCGTCTTTAACTATGTTTGTTATTCTAGACGATACTTGGATCTGCTGACCAGTCTCAACTAATACACCAATTTCAAAACCTAGATCAACAACCTCAGCTGGTTTAACAATCACGTAATCGTTAATCATCCTATACTTGGATAAATAAGCTGCTATGTTTTCCATTAATAATGATGAAACCACGTTTGATATCGCACCATTAGCGTCATAAGTTAACACACCAATCTCAATCTTATTTTGTCTTTGGGTTATACTTGTTTTAGCTGGTGAACCAAATACACTAGGCATTGACATAATCAACGCTTTATAGTCATTTAGTGTTACGGCTCTATTCTGGGCCGAAAAGTTATATGCTATGTAATTTCTTAGCTCCTCGATTGTTGGCTCGTCTGAACCACCAACGGCTGGTGTTGTGTTGTTAACACCAATAGACGCTTCGACTGTTGAGTTAATGTTTTGATCTGGTCCGTTAATAACAACATTTAATCTCGTTACATCGGTAATTGTACCAACACCCGTATTTGAATCAACGCCACCGCCAATTCTATATTTAACAAACATCGTTGTATTTGTGATCGGTGCCAAACCTAAACTACCATTTCTTAAAAAACTTTTTAAGTTAAAATTGCCACCATCCATGAAGTCATCTAAAATGTCAAAAGATAAATCAGTTTGTGCTCCAAACGTTATTTGACAAAAACCATTAGGGGTGTATTCTGTAATATATCTTCTGTCAACTTTTTGATAAACACCTTTTGCTATACCATCTACTCTTGGTGAGTTAGGGTCTTCAACAAATACGTTGTCCTCGGCCAATGAAGGTACTTGATACCATTTGTTGGGGCTATTAAGAAACTCACCTTCTGTTGGTGTTGCCGTGTAATTTGTCCCAGCTTTATGTATTATAGACTCAACGGACAAAACATTATCCTCAGGAAGTGTTATCTTATAAAAAGGTTGTGTTGTTGAGAATGCTTGTGTGTAAACTTTACTTGTACCAGCCACAACAATACCAGTTTTTGTTATACTATAACCCGTTAATTTGTTATTAACGAAAATAGGTCTTTTTGTTCTATCAACATTACCAGAACTATTTGTTGCTGATGCGAAATCTATATCATATAAAACCTCATAAGCCACAGAACCATTACTAACTTGGGTACCAGCCTTAATAACTGGTAAATATTTCTTATCTTCTTGGTCCCCATACGCAGGTACTTGAGCGGTAAACTCAACAACCGCAACAGCAGCTGACTTAGTTGGTAGTTTTAAACCATATGTTTTGGCTATGTTGAACAGTGATTGTCTTTCTTGGGCGTAATCTAAAACCGTCTCTTGTAAAGCTCGGTCAATCTGAAAGTTTAGGTTATCAGCGATAGCCGCATTCAAATCCAAAAATACCGATAGGATGGACGCATCGTTAAAGTTTTGTACAACCTCAGGGTAATACTGTTTAATATAGTTTATTTGCTCGGTTTTTAACGAAGCAAAATCTCTTTTACTATAATTTATTTGTCTTGCCATTTTTTATATTGTTATAGATAGTTTATCGCTTGTTTGGAACGTTTTTGTTGTTATTGTATAGTCAAGGTTAATCCTTATCTGGTGTTCTCTTTCCGTATCATTTTTATACTGTTCCTCATCACCAACTCTAATGATTATGACATCATTTAATTTAAGGTTTGGTATGTATTTTTCAACCGCATCTTGGATCTCCGTTTCGATCTTACCAAGAGTGATATCATCCAAAGGTTCGAATATATATTGGTATAGGTTTGTTCCAAAATCTGGTAAAAAATACCTAGAACCCTTTTTTGTTAATAATAAATGAATTAGCATGGCTTTCACCTCTGATTCAGGTATTGTTGTCAACCCAACGTAATCACCGCTATTCGAATTTACGAAAGGGAAATCTATACCAAATGTTTGTTTTTTTATTGCCATAAATCTTTTATAAATAAATATCGGTATATTTTATTTTTTGTAAATAAAAAAAAATCCCGACATGGTGTCGGGATTATTGTCGTGATTAGTGTCGCGATTAGGCTGAACACCCAAAACAATCAAATTGACTATTTTCTGGTTTTGAAACCTCTTGAAGCATTGGTTCTGGTTTTGGTACCGCTAACGGTGTTTCAGTACTAGCGATATTAATTGCCAGGTGTTTTGCCCCTGTTGATATCGCTTTGGTTCTAACATAGTAGCAGAGTGACTTAAGACCACGTTTCCAAGCCCAGAAGTGACTAGAAGATAGTTTTTGAACGGTTGGGTTTTGGAAATAAACGTTCATGGACTGTGATTGATCAATAAAAGGTGCTCTATCAGCTGCCATATCAATCAATTCTTTCTGTGAAACTTCCCAAATGGTTCTATATTTTTGAATTAAGTGCTCAATTCTTTTAATTTTTTTCTCATAATGTTTGTCGGTTGAGTCCAAAAACTTGTTAAAGTTGATATTTTGGATGGAACCTTCATTCATGATGATCTCATTTTTGAATTGTTCTGACCAGATACCCAAATCCTCAAAATCTTCAATCAAATATCTGTTAGCAATCAAGAACTCACCACCAACAACTCTTCTATTGAATAAATTAGACGGGATAACTTCAGTCATTTCATATGAACCTGTAATCTTAGCTGAAGATGCCACAGGCATTTGAGCTGTGAACAATGAGTTACAAACACCATGTTCTTTTACAGAAACTTTAAGAGAGTCCCAATCCCACATTAATTCATTTTGATCAACACCCCACATGTCGAATTGGAAGTTACCTTTAGACATTGGTGAGCCTTTGAAGTATTTGTAAGGTTTGTATTCACCAGACTTACACAACTCATTACTCTCGCTGATGGCAGCAAAATAAATCGTTTCAAAAATCTTCTTATTTAATTCCTTAGCCTCATCTGATGTGAAAACGTAGTCCATTAAAAAGAATACGTCAGCAAGACCTTGTACACCAATAGCAATCGCTCTTTGTTCAAGACCACCCTTTTTACCCTTTTCTGTTGAGTATGAGTTGATGTCTACAACTTTATTCAAAGCTCTAACAACTTTTCTAACCTCATGGTACATTTGATCGAAATCAAAAGTTTTGTTTTTTACATAATTTTTAACAACAATAGATGATAGTGTACAGATAGCCGTTGTCTTTTCATCCGTAAATTGGTAAATTTCATTACAAAGATTAGATTGTTTGATAACCCCGATGTTCTGGTGATTTGTTTTACTATTTGCGTTATCTTTTGAACATAGGTAAGGTACACCAGTTTCAACTTGTGACTCAATAACTTTAATCCAGATTTCCTGTGCCTTTACTTTCTTACCTAAGCCCATTTCAACGGCTTTGTTATAGTTAGCCTCATATTCGTCACCAAAACACTCCTGAAGTGGCTTTAAACCGTTTTTAACGATATCATTCGGGCAGAATAAATACCAATCACCATCTTGTTCAACAGCTCTCATGAAATTATCTGGAATCCACAAAGCTGTGAACAAATCTCTCGCTCTAAGTTCTTCGGCCCCAGTATTTTTCTTAATCTCAAGTAAATCAAAAATATCCTTGTGCCAAGGTTCAATGTAGATAGCAGCACTACCTGGTCTACGGCCTTGTTGGTTAAAGAATCTTAGCGACTCATTAACAATTTTAAGATATTTTAATAACCCGCCAGCAAATCCACCAGATGTTTTAATCCTACTTTCTTTACTACGGATATTTGACATACAAAGCCCAATACCAGCTGCATCAGCAGAATAAACAGAGATATCTCTTAAACTATCCAAAAGACCGTTTCTAGAGTCATCGTTATTGTAGTGTAACACACATGACGCTAATTGTGGTATTTTGGTACCAGAATTAATCATAATAGGTGTTGCGGGTGAAATGAATTGGTTTGATAAAGCCTCGTAATACTCAACAGCCTCTTCAAATGAATTTGTAACCCAAAGAGCTACACGCATATACATATGCTGTGGTCTTTCAACTTGTTTACCTTGGGATGTTTTTGTTAAATACATCTCATGTAAAGATCTCCAGGCGAAGTAATCGAATTGGAAATCTCTATCGTGATTAATAACAGCATCCACATTATCGGCACCATAATTTTCAATTATTTTTATCAATTCATCATTGATGATACTATCTTCAGCTAACAATTTCATTGTTTCACTAAAGCTTGGGTTGGTCTCTTTATGGTATGATGTTATAGCGATGTAAGACGCCAATTTACTATAGTCATAATGACTACCAGTGTAAGAAGCTGAGATTTCCGCTAAGAGCTTATCAATTTCTTTTGTTGTAACAACACCCTCATTGGGTAATGAGGTTATGCCCTTGATAAAAATTTCATCAGCATTAACTTTTAAACCTTTTGCCGCTCTTTTGATTCTCGTTAAAATCTTCGTGGGATTAAACGCCGCTTGCTCATCATTACGTTTTTGTATGATCATTTTATTATTAGTATTAAATATTTTTTAATTTTAATTAGAAATCGTCCGTAAAGCTAAGTTTCTCATTCAATTTAGCTTTTTGGTATTCCATTGTTCTAGACTCGAAGAAATTACCTTTTGTTTCAACAGCAATTTGCTCCATAAATTTGAACGGTTGTTCAACATTAAATTCTTTCTTACAACCAAATTTAACCAATAGACCATCTGTGACAAACTCTAAGTATTGTTTCATTAGGTTTGAGTTCATACCAATTAATGATACTGGTAATGACTCGGTGATAAACTCTTTTTCAATTTCTAGGGCAGACAAAAGAATCTCTTTGATTCTTGCTTCACTCGGTTTATCAACAACGTGGTTATTAGTTAAATGAATTGCGAAATCACAATGCAAATTTTCGTCTTTAAAGATAAGTGCGTTTGCATTACATAGGCCCTGCATCAAACCTCTTGATTTTAGCCAAAAAATAGAACAGAAGGATCCTGAAAAGAAAATACCTTCAACCGCTGCAAAAGCAATTAATCTTTCTTGAAAAGATGCGTTTTCGATCCAATCTAAAGCCCATTTAGCTTTTTTCTGTACGGCGGGTAAATATTCTAACGCTCTAAAACTTTCGATCTTCTCCTGGTGATTTGAGATGTATGTATCAATCAACAAAGAGTACATAAGGCTGTGAATATTTTCCATCGCAATTTGGATACCATAGAAAAATTTAGCTTCTGGGTATTGGACTTCTTTCAAGAAATTTTCAGCAAGATTTTCGTTCACAATTCCGTCCGAAGAAGCGAAAAATGAAAGTATGTTCTTAATGAAATATCTTTCATTATCGGTTAAGTTCTGCCAATCTCTAATGTCATTAGATAAATCGACCTCTTCTGCGGTCCAGAACGCTGCTTGGTGTTGTTTATAAAACTCCCAAATGTCGTTGTGTTCGATAGGAAAAATAACAAATCTGTTAGGGTTTTCCTGTAATATAGGTTCTTGCATAAATTAATTTTTTTATTGTTTAAATAAATATGGACAAAGGTACGAATATTTCTAAATATTTTCCTGAATTTCTAAAGTATTTCCCTCGTTTTCTGTATTTACTTGGGTTCCAATAGTTTCAAGGAATCTTCTTCTTACCTCTTTTTGTGATTGTTGTTTTTGTGATTCAAAGCCCTTTTCAGTTAGAACATCATTTGTATCGATGATGATCCTTGAGTTGTCAAACAAACAGTCTTTAAATATCATACCATCATCACCCATACGGTTTTTAAGTATTGATATAGTTGCAATCTTTTGATCTTTTTGTTCAAGGGTTTTTCCGATACTCATGATAAAGTGTGCGATCTGAGCTTTTTTAAGGTTACCACCCATATTCTCAGTCTTAACAACCTCAACACTCGTTGAACTTCTGTTACCTTGTGTGGCTGTCCAACCAACAACGTTCATCTCATCAACCATGCTTTCAAAAGCACGCATGATTTTACCCTCATTTGACCACTCTTCTGAATTGGAATTTTCCTTCTCCATCGATAAGCAATCGATATAGTCTAGGACAAGGACATCAACTTTTCTACCTTTGGCGTTAATCTTTTTAATGATGTTCTTAATCTTGTTGATTGTAACACCATCTGAAGGTAGTTTTTGTAAGAACAAATTATTTTCGTGTTCTTCTTTAATCGCTTTGATTTTTGCTTGGATCAGAGCTTTGTTCTCCGACAACTCACTAAGCGGTATTTTTGTTAGGGCTGAAAAATGTTTTCTTTGTACGGCTTCTTCTTTATCTTCAAAAAAGATCTGTAGTACAGTTTTACCCTCTAAGAACGCACTACTAGCCACTTTGGTTAAGAAAGTTGTTTTACCAACACCTAATGGTGCGATAACTAACCCAACTTCACCTTTTGACAACCCACCTTTAGTGCAGTCATCAATACCTTGTATACCAGTTGGTACTGGATCACGGTAATCTTCAGATAAAACCCTTTCTATATTATCAAAAAGAAGTATTGGATCTTGTTCTTCCTTAAACGTGATCGCATCTTTGATTTTTTTCTCGATCTCGTCATAATCAGCGACAATACCACGATCCAACTTGGATTTTATCTCGTTAACAGCGTTTCTAATTGACTGTAACTTACAAAACTTTTTTGCGTTGCTCTGTACATTTAAATTACCAACCTTGCAGTTTTCGATGTCGGTAATCGTATCATCCAATTGGGTTCTCAAAGCTTCTTGAGAAACCCCAACTTCCTCATTAACTAAAAGCCTTAAAGCTGGGAAGTTCATAAGAACATCGTGGTCTTTATGGTATTTTTTAATTAAGTGCGCTATCCGTTGGAATGACTCGGATGGGAAATACTTCGGGTCGATAATATCAATTATCGCCTGCCCGAATTTATGGTCTGTAATTATTTCATTTAATAACTGTAGTTGAAAGTCTTTACCTAAATCTTCAAAGTTGTTTATTATATTACCCATTTAATTTTTTTTATTATTATACCAATTGAACCTGTAAGTTGTAACCCATGTACTCTGTTTCCAATTCCTTTGTTGGTGTGCAGAGACATTTTTGTACTCTTGTGATTAATTCGTAAATGTGCTGACGAATATCTACGGTGTATCTAACCTTAACTGGGTAAATAGTTGCATCCCATTCTCTATATGCGATAACTTTACCTTCTTGCTTAACAACAATCTTCATAACGTCTTTAGAGTTGTTTTGCTCGTAGTCTTGAGTTTCGGCAAACTGTCTTTGATGCTCAGTTACAAAATCCAGGGTTCTGTCTTTTAGAACGCTTTGGATTAAGCGCATGTTGTCATCAACAGCTTCTTTGAAGTTAAGCGAGTTAATCGCTCTATGGTTAAAACCGATAATGTTAAAGAATCTTTGTACGATTATATTATCGTTAAGATAAAGTGTAAACTCAAATTTACGTTGTTCTCTTTTGTCTTCCATGTTATTTGTTTTTTTTGTTGTAATCATTTTCTTCCTTTTTTATAATAGTAATAAAAGAACTCCAGAAAACAAAGAAAGCGTCATCATTTTTTGGTAAAAAATTTAATAATTCGTCTTCTTTCATCATTTCCATGATTTTTTTAATACCACCACGCCCTTCTGGGGATAAAGTTTCATTAACCATTTCATTAATCGCTTCTTTCAGTTCTTCCGTAACGTGCGGTTCTTTTAAGTTGATTATCTTATTCATCACTGAAAAATAATCACTACCGTAAGTACCCCACTTAGTTTCACCGTTTATGATCGCGTTTAATGTCTTGTCATCGGGTTTTTCAACTAACAATTCCTTGGTTCGATTAAGTACCCAATCTTGATCAACTGATTTAGTTTTTATCTCTGGAAAATATTTTAAAACTTTTTGTTCCCCAACATTTTGTAAACCAGATATATTATCACTACTATCACCAGCAATCATTTTTATGATACCAACATTTGAATAATGGTAATCAAAGTAACTATCAAAGTTATCCATGTTAATCATTACTTTAGCGCCTTTGATTGTTAAGCAAACCTTAGTGTCCTCATCTAATAATTGTAATAAATCACGGTCGTTAGTGTAGACTATTTTACTTTCATTAGGTGAGTTCATTGAGTAGTGTGCGATACCATCATCAGCCTCACAACCATCAATTTCAACCTGACGTATCGATAACTCCTCAAGATATTGTTTGATTCGTATTCTTTGTCGATCTAAATCAAAAGCCTCATCCAGGTCAACCTTATTATTGCGATTTTCTTTGTAGTAGGGGTAATAAGCTTTTCTATAATCTTTAGAACCCTTACCTTCCCAAAAAACAACAACCTTTGTTACGGCGTAATCTTGGTAAAATCGTTTAATCGTGTTGACGAAGTGGAAAATGGTGCCAACACTTCCGTGTTTACCTTGAAAATGTTTGGCACCGTGAAATCCTTGTTTTAGAAGATATTCACCATCAATAAGTAACGAGTTAATCTTAATTACTCTGTTTCTGATTGGTTTATTAATCTTCATAGTCTGGCTCTTGATATTTGGTTGGTACTTCTTCTGATAAATCAAAATCAGCGGCGCCCAAAGTATCTACCCAGTATTGTGAACAATCTTTTTTGTATTGGTCGATAGCTTCTTTAGAATCCAAGATAAATCCGTGTGGTGTTGCGATAATTCTACCATCACCATAACCCAAACCATTTACGTGGTTTTTCATCACACTGATTTTAGTTCTTGTTGCAAATTTAACTTTTCTACCATTTTTGGTTGCGTCAATTTTAGTCGTACCAGCGTTTTTCTGATTACCGAATAAGAAAATGATCGTAGAGTTCAACCAGAAGGCGTCACCACCCTTAGCTTTGATCCTAGGCTGTCCCATTGGGCTATCTGGTAACTCAACCCATGGTTGATTAATAACCACCATAGTATTGGTGTATTCTGACGTATCCTTTCTTGTACTGTTGATTCGTTGGTTAATACCCATACCAATCTTTTCAGCCAATACACCAGCGGTGTGTTGTTTACCACCTTTACCGTCAAATGTCATTTTACAAGGAACAGAACCAACAGAATCCCAGAAGAAAACCAAATCAAACGGGATTTCACCTTTTGCTTGATCATCTAATAGTTTGTTGATGTAATCGGTAATTTGTTCAATGTAAAAGAAATCGTCACGGTAAAAGAATCGGCCAACCCATTCACCTGTTGCGGGATCTTGGTCGCAATCCAAACCCATTAATTTTGCGTGGCTAAAATCCCACTTTTTCTCGGTAACCAGGAATACTGGGATCATACCTTGTTTTTGTGCTGAAATAGCTGCTAAAATTAAAGCAGTTGTTTTACCAGTATCTGAGTGACCTAGTAACATGTTAATGTGTCCAACAGCTGGACCTGGGATACCAGTCATTTCCAAAAAAGCGGGTCCGCAATTTAGGAATGTATCTGGTTTGTAAGTTGTAGAGGAACTGTATTTATTCCTCATGTCATCGAATGAAAATTCTTTCTTTTTAACTGGCATGATATATTTTTTAGGTGTAAAAAAAGCATGGACACATACTTGGACATAATGCCCTAGTTAATATCCATGCTTTAATATTATTTTTTCTTAGAACGGTAAATCGTCAATCTTCAACTTAGCGTTTGGTACCTCTTCATCTGTTGGTCCTTCTGTCATAACAGAATCATCATCTTCTTCAGACATGGCAACTGGTGCGTCATATACCGCTTTAGGTGCTGGTGTTGGTGTGTATGTACTAACACCATCTTCCACCTTAGCGATGAAACATTTTTGTTCAGCATCCCAGATTGGTTCGCTACCCTCAGCAACGATATTCAAATACTCAACAGATTTTTTCTTGAACACATCTGTCCAAGCCATTGGGTCACCCAACCACTCTACCGCTTGGTTTTCATCATCAGAAAGTTTAGACTCTCTATCGGGGATGATAGAAGCAACTTTTGTAAAACCAACTTTTGAGTCTTTTGATTTATCTCTGATCATAGAGATTGTAAGGTCGAAACCTTCGAATGGGTTCCAGAACGCCCCGTACTTTTTAACAAGCGGTGCGATTTTATCCATAATCCCTGAACCGTCTTGTACAGCTGGGAATCTCCAGAATTTAACACCTTCATGCTCCTTACCGCGTTCAATAACACGAACGATAAAGAATTGTCGTGATTTGTATTGGATGGCCAATTTTCTTTCTTCTTTGTCTTCACTCTTCATTAAGAATTTGTACATCTCATTTAAAGGTGATGCTTCGCCATCTTGTGATGGGTCATAAAGTTTTGTCCATCTCTTTCCAATTTTTAAGTTGTGGAAATAACCAACTTTGTACCATTTTGTCGGATCGTCTTGGTTAGGAAGAATCCTAACTGATTTCTCACCGCTTTGCGCACCCTCATCAAGTGCAATTGTAAAATACTTTGTCAAGTCGACAGAACTAGATTGGGTAGTCTGTGTTGTTTTCGACTTTGCTTTTTCATAGTCGGCCAGTGTGTCTGTTGCGGCCTTGGACCAATCGATTTTCTTGTAGTCAATCATAATAATTTATTTTTGTTATGGTACAAAAGTAGGTACAATTACCCGAAAAGTCAATACCCCAACAAAATATTTTTTCCCACAAACAAAAAAACCCCTTTAGGGGTTTCTTGTGAAATATTTTTTAGTTGGTTAGAATACTGTCTTATATCTCTTAATACCATAGACTAATAAACCTTTTGTAACAGGGGTTGGTTCGGAGTCAGATTGGTTAACAGCTGTTATTTCTAAGTTATCAATTGGGCATTCAATAAGCCCCATCATTGACAATGTTATATCTGGCACACCATTTAATGTGATAACAATGGTATCGTTGGTGTTACCTAATGTTAAAAAAGAGTGATATTTTATCGTATAATCGTTTGTTTCAACAAAAGTTAAAGCTGGATCACCTAACTCTAATTTAACCATTACTAATTCTTGTAAATTGTTATTCATATTAATAGTTACTTACTGGTTTATCGTTATTATTTGTTTTATAAAAACTGTTTTTGATATCCATCTCATTATAGTTATTCATTAAACTATCGATCATAGACATCTTATCTGGTCTTTTTTCTAAATCTGTTTGAGTTTTTGTTGAATTACCACTCATATACTCATCCTGTGTAACACTAAATGGGTATGAATCCTTAGCTAAAACTTTTCTTCTTTCTTCCTCAGTTGGTGGTCTCATTAACTCAACCTGTTTGGTTAACGCATCCATTTGTTGTACTAAAGAATCCATTTTCTGTAGATTTTGTTCAACGCTATTAACCTTGTTAATTATAGCCTCAATCTTTTCGGATGAGCTAGCGATTTTTTGGACGATGTCATCAGCTTTTGCCGCCATTTCTTTTGTTGAGTTTACCAAGTCAGTAACATCAACCTCAACATCACCATCTTCAGCTTGTGTATCCAAACCATCAATAGCCGTATCGTCAGCTGGGACTTCCTCACCCCCCATATCATCTACAGGAGCGGCTTCTTCACCGCCAGTTGTATCAACACCAGCATCTACAGGGGCAGCTTCTTCACCACCAGTTGTATCAACACCAGCATCAACTGGAGCTTCCTCTGGAGCAACCTCATCCTCTTCAGCTTCATAAAATTTATAATGATGCCCTTCGCTCAATCTATCTTGATAGGACATGATTTTGTTAAACCTTTTTATCTCTTCGGATAAAATTTTATCTAATTTGTTGCTCATCTTAAAAATGTTTTCGTTGAATGGCTTATTGGTGATTCTTCTCTTAATAATTCTCTACCGTCCTCTAGGACTAATTTTTTTTCTATTAGAGTTCTTTCAATCAAACCGTCTTTTGTTTTTACATAACAAACCCCGTTTAGATCACAAACTTCTTCCCCTAGTTGAGCATCTTCAATTCTTTTACCCAAGAATTTATCTAAATTGCTTCCAATATTGTTCATAATTGTTATTTTCTTATAAATATCTGATTTTTTAATAAAAGTTGTCAATAGCTCTTATATCTGTAAATATTAACCCATTGCTTCTAATACTTGCTGAGAATATCCTGTCCTTTCAGATACTTTTGCATCAGATTGGTCTTTTGGTCTTTCCCATTCTTTCATAATCCACTCAGTTGCTGACCTAACAGTTGTCTTAGTTTTTAATTTAGTTAAAACACCTTTATATGAATCTTTAAACTCTTTGACAAGGAATCCATAGTTAATCTCATCTGTTAAATTCTTTTGCGTGTAGTCAACACCCATCGACTTAGCATAGTCAGCTAAGTTTTGTTGTCTGTTTGATGATGTCCATTGCGCGTATCCATATCCAGTTGACCCATTAATTCTTAATTTACCAACTTTTACACCACCACCTTGTATCCTATCTGGTATAAGACCACTTTCGGCTATTAAGTTGCCGACAATACCAGCAGCTTGTACGTTTGTTAAACCTAAATCACTCATTAATTTTTTAGCTATGCCAGCACCCTTTTTAGCTTTTTCGGCCGATGTTAGAGCGGTTCCTTTGGTAAATGAGTTATCATTAACAGTAGGTATTACTTGCCCAGTAAGATATGGTTCTGGGTCGGTTAATAAAGCTTGATTCGCTGAGCTGAAATAATTACTATTATCTAAACTAATAGCGTTTTTCAAAATCTCGAAGTGTAAGTGCGGTTGACCTGGTGACCCTTCATCACCAGATTTGGCGATTAACTGGCCAGACTTTACAGTATCCCCAGCTGATACCAATCTTTCTCTTACGTGACCATATAACGTTGATAATCCATTGTTTGGATGTGATATTATTATCGCATAACCATAACCACTTTGCGCTTGGCTTGATACAACAACACCATCCAATACGGAGTAAACATTAGTACCAAGAGCCGCCCTTAAATCGTTACCCTCATGTTGTCTACCATTTCTAGGTCCAAAAGGTGATGTCACTACGATATTATCCAATGGGTTTGACCACCCCGCCACTAGACTATTACCGTTACCCTGTGTCGCTGCCTTATATACGTTCTTGGTTTGCTCATCACCAAAATTCTTTATTACATGTATTGGTAGTGTGTCACCAGTTGCGCCAGTGTCTTGCGGTAACTCGGTTGAGTTGATATAGCCGTGTAAAGTTAATTTTAACGTATCGGTTTCAAACTTTTCCGTGTCCTTACATATTTTAAAGAATGAATATCTTTTACTTTTACCATAGGCACCAGCCACATATACAACCAACTCATCGCTACCATCATAACCAGTTGGTTTAAACTTAGAGGAAAAAGCTTTTTCAAATTTAAAACTACCATCAGTTAGTGTACCCAATGCTCTTGGTGTACTCGTGTTGGCCACTGTTGTTTGATTAGCAAATTGAGGTAAATTCGAAAATAATTGAGCTGCGAAGTTTGTTGTTTGTGTCTGTTGTGTTGGTAACACTGGTGAATTGGGGAATTTAAACGAAGTGTTAACTTTACCAACAGTAGGTGGTTTATATAAAACTGGTGGTGCCACATACGTAGCATCGGTAGCATTTGCCGCTTGAATAGCACTTTGTGATTGTTGTTGTAATGATGCTTGGTTAACTAATAAAGATGGTGCGTTTGTCGCCGCCGATGTATCAAAAAGATTAACCAATTCATACGTTGATAAGCCGTTAAATGTTTGGTAGTTACTTTCAGTCGTATCACTAACCCAATAGTTAACCCTAGTTATAATAGTAAGGTTTGATTGATCCACATCAGCTGGGAAGGTTATCTTAGGTAGGGTCGCGTCATTAGTTATGGCCTTGTCACTACTATTTGTAATTAAAATTGTTTTTGGGTTATATTTTTCATCTTCAGTTAGGGTTAAATATGTTAATAATTCACCTGGTTTTCCATTAAATTCTGATATTTTAACTAACACAGACTGATAGCCATCCCCACTAGTCGTTGGGTAGTTATCTAATAAACTACTAAGTGATAGAACGGGATCAACATCATAACCTAATTTGTGATATAAATCGTAAACAACTATATCGATAAAATAAGATGATGTGATTCCTATATCCCAATCGCCTTCTGATAAAACACTAGCATTGTTATGTAAATAAGACACCAAAGTCTTAATTAATACCGTATCTGATGAATCACCACCAGTCATTAATTTTAGGTAAGATGCAATAACCCATAAACCGTTATATGTAACATATTTATCGCTATCAGTACCTTTTTGGTATAAAAGACCATATTTTGTCTGACTTGTACTACCGTCAACACCAGTAAAGGCTCTATCAATATATATCTGACCAGACGTTGGTATCGGTGTTGTGTCATTTCTATCAAGATAACCTTGTTGCGCCGAGAGTTCATTAGCTCTTTTAAGGAAAGCTTTAATGATTGCAACGTTTGGTGTTGGTTTTCTAGCGATTGGTTGTCTAACACCTTTAAAAGTTGTTGACATATTATTCGGGGTTATCTTATGACTAACGTTCGTAATCCAATATGTACCGTAAAACAATGGTACGTTTCTTAAATAGAAGTAGGATAACGGTTGTATCGTTGCGTTACCAAGACTTGTAACGGTACAAGAATACGACCTATTTTCCATCGCACTAAAAAGTTTACCTGTTGATAGGATTGGTTGGTCTGTTTGTACAAGTCCCACCTGGGCTTTTATACTTTCTTCAGTATTCGCAAACTCATCCGTTGATAATTGGATACTTTCAAACATGTTTTGGTTTTGGTTAGCGAAATCAACTATAAACGATGAAACGTTTGAATTTCTAACATCCGATGGCGCATCCTCGTTAAGTATTCTACCATTACCATCAACATCCAACTTATTAGGATCTATATCTAAACAAAAAGTGTTACTTAAGTCAAAATTACTATTTGCCGAATTTTTTCTTTTGTTACCAGCATTAATGTTTGATGTTAGTGACCCAAATTGGAAAATAAAAGCTGGGTTTGATTCCCACATTTCTAAATTATTGAAAACACCAAACATATCGTGCGCTAAATCATATGGGCTATCGGATTCTGTTACCGATCCACTAAGATTTATATAAGATGTCATTGGCATCAAAAGGAACTCATGGTCACTAGCTAACTTAGATAATACGGTCCACATTGACTTAGATGTGGCTTTATTAATTTCAGTCGCATTGAATATATCATCGGTTAACATTTGTTTTAGTGATACAATATCAACAAAAACTTTTGTACCAAAAGCGTTATTACCCCTATCAACAATACTAACATAGTCAACCAAATCTTTTAAATCTTTATTAGATTCAGTTAATAAACCAGCATCATCACAGATATCTTGCTGCTGAACATTAAAATTAAAAAACAGAGGGCTGTTTAATATTGCATTAACATCAGCGTTACCGAGCTCATAACTATGTTTTTTAATTAGTCTATCATCAGACAAATTGGGGTCAATAAAAGATACGTTTTTATCGTATAACGTTTTTATTCTATAATATGTCCCAGTTCTAATTTCCGCATCTTCTCTTGTTATCTCGGTATAAGTATTAGTGGTATCCCCTGTTGGGTTGCTAGTACCGCTACTGATTTTTTCAGATATTTTTGTGAATAAAGAACCCAAAGAGTTATTTAAAGTTGCTAAGGTTTTTTCTACAAAACCCTTATTAAAACTTTTTACCCAATCATTAAAGATAACATCAACTCCAAGATCATCGAATGTTTCAATATTGTAAGTAACTTTATTACCAGTTTGGGTTGGTACCCCATTTTTTATTTGGGTAATAATAACATCAGCTTTTTTGTTGTAATCGTATAAGGTATTTACAGCATTTTCTTTATTAGGGTAAATCGTTACCTCATTTTTATTTTGATTTTTTACATCAAAAATGTAATAAGATTTTTCCTTTTTTATATTTAACACATTATTTTTATATAAAACATCTGAAATAAAAGATCTTAAATACGTTATTAATAATTTTAAATTATTTTCATTTAGTTGGATATTTAATTTTCTAAAAAAAGTTCTTGTTAACTCTTTTATCACAAAAAACTCATCTAAATTAGGGTCGACACCTTTCGTAGCACCCTTAAAGTAAACATATTTTTTTACTAAATTATCGATATCGATATTCAGATCACTATATGAGGTTATACTCTGATCCCCAAAAAGTATTGTTCTAAATAATAAGACATCACCTAATGGGGCCACAATATTTTCATATGTTCGAGTGTTTGTTGAATAGGCTACTATCGGGTTAAAAACAAAAGAACTCAACCTTAGGCTATTTGGGTTGTTAACATCAGAACTCTCGATTGACAACGGGCCAGCTGTTGAATAATTATTCACAGTAATCTTAGCGTTTAAGAATTCATCGATTACAAATCTAGCTTTATTTTCTTGACCTAACGTTAAAGCGGTATTAATTAATTTTGATAACCCCGTATTTGATGCGAATTCAATAAAAGAACCTGAATACCCACAAAGTATCGCCAATAACTCGTCTTTACCGAATGATCTACCGTCTAAAGTAAGTGATTCGGGTAAATTAGCATACCCAAACATTGTTGTGTGTTTAAGTAAGGATTTAAAATCAAAAGTATTAAAAGTTTTTGTGAAATAACTTTCTTGTGTTTCGTCACTAAATTTTTTAAATAAAGTTCTAAAATCCTCTAATTTATCTACGTCAAAAACATCTAATAAAGCTTTTGCCGATAATTGTTCCTGGAATTGATTGTTATCAGAAAACAACCTCGTTAATTCTTTTGACTCGTTATCAACTCTATGTGTTATGTATAAATTTAAACCAGATTTAAATTCGTCATATGTTGAAATATCCGACCTGTTTAAATTAACATCGTAAAAAGACTCACCATCCGTATAATCATAAACACTTTTATTTTTTAAATTAAAATGTGCAAATTCCAAATAATCAACTGATATTAATTTAGGTTTTTCAGATTGGTTTTTAGCCGCAAATTTAATTGTTTCGGGTGTGATTACTTTGTCATATTTTGGTGTATCGAACCAGAATAATCTGCTAGTGTTATGTATTAAAGATTTATTATCAAACTTAAGTTTTTTTATACCCTCTGGATCCGTAGTGTTTGAAACCAGGTACACATCATCGTATCTATCAAAATAATTAATAGCGTTACCATTTGTTGGTGCGTTTTCTGGTCTAAAATAAACTGGTGTAAATCTGTTTATTAATGAATTATCAAGTATTGGATTTACTCTAGGAATTGTAGTTTTACCTGAAAACTTATTAATGTTTTGGTTAAGATCAATAAATTCAAATAGCCCTGGGTTAATGTCAGAATACAATGATTTAGTGTCTCCATCATATTTTTTTAACACATCGTTAGACACGTCATCATATTCAGCAAACGAACCGTCATTATATTTAAGTGTTTTTAAATACGCATCACCTTGGGTTTCGAATATCGTGTGAACAGTGTTTGTTTTTTGATACTGGTATCTAGGGCTTACCGAAGCCTTCGTTTCACTTAAACCGTAGGTATCACTATCGTTTTGTGTGAATAAGTTTTTAATATCGATATCCCCACCACAACTAGGGTAAACAACAAAAGCTCCTCTTGAGTCTAAGGCCTTTAATTTATTTTTTTCTCTTTGGTTAAATTCTCTAGACCAGACAGATGTTAGGTATCTTGAAAAATAATCATAAAGGTCATTACCCGTCAAATTATTAATCATAAAAATTAATTGGTATAACTCGAAATATTCTTTGGTTTTAATATCAATAAAACCGTTAAAAGATCTATAATCAACATTATACTTATCTAATATACTTAAATTCTTGTTAAATCTACCAAAACCTTCATCTGGTTCAACACCATCTGGTGGCATTAAACTATATATCAATAATGTGATAAAATCTGGTATCTCAATATCGTCTTGTTTTGCTTTTAAATTGTTAACAGAACACAATTTTCTAACAATATTATAAACATCAACCGTATCAATATGCCCACCAAGAAAATTACATTTTATTTTAGATAGTAATAGGAAAAATTCTATTTTTTCTTTATTGTTTTTATCAGTAAAAATAAAATCATTATCAAACGTTAGCGCCGCTGTTATGGTATTTAAATCTGATTCTGGTGCTGGTAAATCGAATTTAACTGTCGGCCCGTAACTATTGTATGAAGCAAAAAAGTTTATGTTCTGATCATTATACGTTTTAAAGGTTTTTAATTTACCCCTAAAATTACCTATAATATGATAAGGTATCTTATCATCATTTAAGTTGGTGCCTTCTTTATTCTGACCATCTAAACCCTCACCAAAATAAACATAGGACATAGAGTTTAGATAATTATTTAATAAACCATACCCAGAAAAAGGTATGTGTGATGAAATATTATTACTTAAAGGTATTTCTCTAGCGAATTCATAATCATAATAACCTTCGGTGTAATTTTTAGGTTCCGCGGTATCTTTATACGACTCATAGTTAAATAACATTAAATCATCGATAAATCTAGGCGTTAAAGGTTTTACAAATGGTAGTGTTACAGCCTTTAAAGCTGACTCAGCGTCTTCAGTAAAAGCGTATGAACCATAGTGTTTATTCAATAATAATTTATTAGATAATAAATCAACACCGTCTTTATTAGTTATACCGTTAATTAAACTTAAATCGATATCCTTATCTGGGGTACCATAATAATAAAAATCATATAAACCACCTATGTACAATATTAAGTGTATCGGTACCTCGATTAAACCCTGTGAAGTTTTAAAAATTTTTGCTAATTGTGCTGGGGATATTTGGCCGTTATTGGAAGCTGTACCTAAACTACCAATGAATAGCTGTGCTGTTTTAAATAAACTACCTGTTTTAGATTCGTTAACAATGTTTTGTGCAAAAATCGTGTGATTTACTGGTGTGTAATAAGTGTTTAAACTATTGCTACTATGAATATTACCAGAAAGTAACCTTTCTTCAAAAAATAGGTTAACGTATTTCTGATATGTCGATTTAATTGTGTTATCATTGTACTCATCATACGCTTTTAACATAACAGACACTAGGTCATTTTCAGTACTACCTAAGTATCTTTCATTTAAATAATTCGATAAAGATGATGCCATTTATATTCTTACTTTACTATATTTAGTCCCATTTGTTATTTTCTTACTGCTATCCAAATTAATACCACCAACATAATTAGTGGCTTTTAATAAACCATCGGTTTTTAAAGCAAACGTTAAAGCTGTGGAATTAGGGTCATTAGCTTCAACTTTACTATCAACAGTGAAGTTTAGTTGGTCACCTTTTTCGGTGTTCAATGTATAAAAATAACCATTATTCGCAGAAACTAAACCCGTTTTTTTATATTCATTTAGTTTAGCCGCGTATTTATTTAAATGGTCACTAACCCCATCATATTGATCGTGAGCATCGAGACCGTCAAAAAATAAAGCATTAACGGTTTGCCCCGAATCAGGATTCTTTCTGTTTTTATACCTTAAGGGGTTATATTGGTATAATTTTTTAAATTCATTAATATCGGTTGCGCTATTAATGATTGCGTCAATTTTACTATAAAGTGATCTTAACTGATCTACCGTGTAATTTGTGGCTAATAGAGCCTTAAATTCTGGTAATAAATTATTTATATTATTTACAACAGCAATGTTATTTGTTGTTACATCAAAAGTTGTGTTATCACTAGTGTCTATAGACCTACCATTAACCAACTCGTAACAAACTTTATCGTAATTAGTTGGTGTTTCATCACTAGGGACCCCAACACCGCCAATAAAAATTGACATGTTGCTATAGAAAAAATGTAAATCATTAGGTTCTTTGTTCTGGTATCGCCTATCAATTAAATCAAATTCGTGATCAACAAATAGTCTTGTAATATCACTTATCTTGGTGGTGTCTCCAGCTGTATTTATGAACCCTAGCGTTGAAAATAAAAGCACTTTTTCAATAAACTCAAGACAAGTTTCTCTCGGGTTCTGCTGATCATCGTAATAATTTAAATTATTAACAACCAATAAAGTTGTTAGTAAAGCCATTCTTTTCTCACCAAGTATGTCGGTTTTAACTTTTTTAGCTTGTTCTAATTGGAACAACACATCAGCTTCTGTTTGACTGTCAAGCTTTCGATCTAAAGCTTTTAGTCGGTCCATTGCTTTGTATATTTCTTCAACAAATTGAACTTCAAACCAATTTATTGTTTTAGTTGTGTATGGATAAATTTTTTCCCAAACAAACTCGTCCGAATCCGTGTCAAATTTTTTATGGAAATAATTTGGGAATGGGAAAAATCTTTTTAACTCTGGAGAATTGTTATCAACCTCATATTCACCAAATTTAGACTGGTTAGACTTTCTATCTGGATCATCATTTAATTGCTTTGCTGCATTTAGTGCAACTAAATTTAACATTGTTAAAAATATTTGCATGTTGTTCATTAAGATACGTATAACATTTGACATGTTAGGGACGTAACCTAAATTACCTTTTAACTTAAAACCTAGTTCATCTATAACCCTATTTTCCTCTTTATCATAAAACGAATTTATTGTTTTAGTTATAGTTTTATGTAATATATCAAAATAAACTTTTGTGTAATAAACTTTAGCCAATTCAGAATCATCATTTGAGCTAGTATTGTACATAAGTATCAATTCTTCTCTTATTAGAGATTTTAAATCATCCTTAACTATACTACTTTTATAACCATCTGGTAAATCCGCGCTGTTTAAAATATCATCATATATCGCCGATTTTAATTCAACACTAACAGCGCCATCACCTTCATTCATTACTGTTAATTGTGTTAAATAATCTGATAACATATAACTAGGTTCTGGGAAATCGGTAAAAGAAAGTGTGATCTCATCGGACTTTAATCGGTCAATTGTGTCTTGTCTGAGAAAAAATTTATCGTTATTATTTTTTAATAAAATAGTCTCCCAATAATCTTTATATTGTGCATCAATACCACTTGTATAGGCGGTATCTAACTGGCCACTAAAAAGTAGCGATTTCTCCCTCTCAACATTGATTTCTTTTATTTGACTTTCAATACTAAGGGTCTCATAACCAAGAGCGCTTTGTGCGAGTGATAAATCTAATAAACTTGGGTATTTTACGAACTCATGTTTTAAATACTCGGTTGTACCAGTACCATATATTTCAGCGTATTTTGCGTTTTGTTTTTGGTATAAAGCGGTCAATAATCTTTTACCTAAATAACTTTTCGGTACATCAGTTCTTTCGTACATGTACGGTGCAACGTAAGCATATATCATTAAGAAATTGTTGTATATTGAAAAAGTTCTTGACAAAAACTCAGCCCTAATAACATAGTTACCAGTTGATGAGTCGAATGTTGTTGATGTTTTAGTCATTGATAAAGGATATTCTATCGCTTTACCAAAATAACCTTTAATTGTTAATGTAAATAATGGGTACGGGAACCTATAAAATATGTTATATGGGTTAGTCGGATCATCTCCTCTCTCAAGTAGTGTCCTACCCTGTACATCAATAAACTCAATTTTAATAATAGGTGTTAAACTAGCGTTGTGTGTTACATCTATGTTTGAAATACCAAAAGTTTCTGGATCAAAAAATGAACCCTGTTCAGCGTTTGATGTGAAATAATCAGACCACTCAGTTGTGAAATAATCTTTGTTTTTTTTATCACCAAAAACAACATTACCTAAATTATCCTTAGGAGATTTTGCCAATGGATTTAAAAAATTAACTCCAACCCTACCAATTGTAATAACTTTACTGTTATCCGTACCATCATCAATAATCGCGCTATCAGGGTTTAATCTTGCTGTTATGTTTGCATACATAACAAGATCTTCCTGTTTAACATATCTAGGGATTATCGTTTCATCCTCTGTTACAATCTTATTCGGATCAACAACAAAAATACCTTTAGATAGGTTTTCTGGTTCATTTAATCTTACATTTCTTTTCCCGAATGTTGATAGTATCTTCTCATCATAATTAACCGCCATAATAATCCAACCTGTTTTTTAATTTTGCTTCATATTCTCTAAGTGTATCTTGTAAAGGATATGGTATTCTTATTGTTGAATTATCTGGAAACTCCCATTCACTTGAACCCAATTCTGGATTAGCCATTAATATTAACCAACCATAATAAGGTGCCCCATAGTGTTGCTGACTAAGTTTATCTAATCTACTTTTATTAATCGTGTATGTTGTAAACTTATCGCTTTGTTTAGCATCCAATTTAATAAACGGTGGTGAGATTCTTTTCTCATCACTGTTTAATTTCCTATATCTGTTAAAATAATTTAAAGGCATTTTTATTTAATTTATTGGTAAAATTCTGGGTACAATTGCGCTAACTGAGTTGTCTCATTCTTTGTTTCAGTTTCGGCTTCAAGCGCAGAACTTATATTAATAATAGGGTCACTCTTGTATTTTGTAAAGAGTTTTAAGTTTCTCACAATTGTGTTATCCAGTTTACTGGTTTCTCTCATTGTTAATGTATAATCCTCAACCCCACCTTTCATCAATTTATTTTTAATCTCTTCAGGTGTTAAATTTAAATAATCATTTTCTGGACCTTCAAAAACATTTTTATTTATTTTTTTAACTGTATTGTTTCTAACATCTAAATTATAGAAAAATAAATCGCTAACAGCTGAATCAAATTCTGATACAAAATTACCGAATAGGTTAAACACATCCTTAATAGTTGACTCAATCGCCTTAGTTCTTTGTTCAATATATTTCTCAACCTTTTTAGGTTTATTTTTAATATTTGCTGGAACAGCGATTGATTCTAGGAATTGTGTTTTTAAAGCCTCAATATGTATATTTTTATCGGCGTTTATTTTAACCATAAATTCCATGAAAATTAACTCATGCATTGCGGATAATTTAATTAAATCAACCGATTTACCATCAGTGGTATCACCAGTTAATGCTAAAATATTATTATCAGGTAACGCATTTATAAAAAATTCGTTTATAGTAAAATCGTATTTTAACAAATTATTTAAAGTATCCAATATTGTTTCAAGATCAGTACCTGTAATATTAGGGTTATCCTTGTTAAATAAATAATAGTTAACTGGGTTTAGCAATCTATTAGGTTTTTTATTGTCGCCATAATAGAATAATAAACTAGATAACGTATTATCGGTTGTCGAACCAGTTGTCACACCAGTTGTTGCGCCAGTTGTTGGTCCACTAATTGGTGTTATGGCAGTTGTACCCGTCAAACCAGTTAATTGCATATCAAACTCTAACGATGGTGTGTATGTAAAATCAACATCATTTAACTTAGTTTCTAGCTCATCTGATAACATTAGGTCTAATGTTTTATTACTAAACTCTAACATCTCATAGTTTAATTTTTCCCAGGTATATTTCATTTCGTAGTTACCAACTCCAAATGAGTTATTCGCTGTATTAGCAATACTACCGTCAGCAAGTCTAGTTACTAAGTTATCACCAGTTGTTTCTAGATCTCTAGCCGATGAAGAAGTGCCAAATTCTGTTGGGTTAAATGAGAATGGTGTTTCAAAATAATAATTATACGAACCAGGACCAGCATCAGAAAACACTTTTGATTTTGGTAGGTAATTTTTAAAATTGTATTGGTTTGGTAAATCATCTATTGTATCATAACCAAATACTTTTTGTAAAAATTCCATGTTTCTAACATATTCATTAATAACAGCAGATGTGTCAGAAAAAATCGGCGAGTTTATCGTACTACCAACAGAAACCTCATTTACTAATTGTTTAAAGAAGTATAAACCGTTACCCAAACCAACGTAATCAATTAACGATGGAGTAGAAATACCGTCCCAGGTACCTGTTGATGTGTTCTGGAATATTGTTTTAACATCCGAGTGATTAATTATTTCACCACCACTTATATTTAATTTTTTATACTGGTCGTAAGGGTTATAACCAAACATTTTAGGGTCTGTGGCAGGCGTCTTAATTTTTTTCGCATTAGGAACTATCTCATATAACTGAGCTTTACCATCTTGTGTATACTTAGCGTCATAACCGTATAATGGTAAAGATAAACCAGCTAATATTACGCTCATTTTAGCGACTTTATCATTTATATTATTTGTTAAAGTTTCAGTATCTGATTTAAAACCACTGTAATATGACTCGAATAAATTTAACAGGTACGTTCTAAACATAATTCTATGAACATCATCTAATTTTGTGTTAAAACTGTTAAAGGTGTTAAGATTTGTATCATATTTTTTATCCCATATTGGTAATATGTTTAATCTTATTTTAGTTCTAAACTCGGCCGCAAAATTATCCATAATTGAATCGAATATTTTTTGTGATCCAGCTACTTCTTTAAAGAAAATACCACCAGTTTCAGATACACCATCAAAAAAGTTTGTGTAACCATTAGTGAAACTTCCTTGGAAGTATTTTGTACTTCTTCCGTTATTTGTCGCACCAGTTAAACCTGTAAAGTTATAAGGTAAACCAAGACCATCACCAACCTTAAACATGTATTCCTGTGGATGTAAGTTTAATTTTAAGGCCTCAAACTGTTCTGGTTTGTTATTGTTTTTTGATAAGAACAATGGGTGGTTTTTAAATATATCACCTAGCTCGGTATAACGTTTATCATCAGAAATATTTCTAAATGTTTCGTAGAAAGTTAAACCACTAAACGATCCTAGCGGTATTGTGTTACCACTTATGGATGATATTATATCGGATATTGTTGTACCCGTTGTTGGTAAACTTTTACTGTAATTTTTCTTTCTAAGAATGTCAGTTAACGTTCTATATCTCTCATTCGCGTCACTTATGTTCTCTTTTTCACCAGTTAAAGCATAAATGTATTCACCAAATGTTTTATACAACTCACCAAACATACCATCATATTGTATGTCATACTGGCTTATATAATATCTACCGTATTCTTGTCTAAACGCAAACTCGCCAAAGTTAGAGTGATCAACAATCGACCAAGTATTTGTGTCCGTTGGTAATGTTGGTCCACTAGCAGGGTATTTTGTTACCTTTCTAACGTAATATTGACCTTGGTAAATAACACAAGCTTCAGCTGGGTAATCAGTTGTAGGGCTAAATGGTGTTGCCGAAACTAAATAGTTGTAATAAGTACCACCAGCTAATTTAGGTAATAATCTTTGACTTATAATACCGATAGTTCCAACTGGTACAGGTAAGAATTCTGTTGTTGGTGTTATTAATCTTGCTTGTGCAACGATAGGGATTAAATCCAATGTGTTTTGAGCAAAGAAATCTTGTTCGAGATTGATTAAATCCCTTTCTCTTCTATCTGTGTTAGCAAATGTGCGTTCATCATAAACATCAGCATTAGCGTAATAGTTAAATGATAAGGCGTTTTGTAGTTGATCAACGTATCTTCTAAGACCTTGTCCACCTATGTATTTAAACGATAGGTTAACTTTGGCTAACATAGGTTGTACACCTATACCCTCTGGATTTAAGTCCCAAACTAAAGGGTCATAACTAATATTTAAGTTATTGATAACAATTTTTGTATGATAGAAGTCACCAATTCTCAATACACAAACAGGTGGTTTACCGAAAGCAGTGTTTTTCGCATCACAGTTACCTTCACCTTGGTTTTTAGTGATTGTTTCACCAGGTCTCATACATTGTTGTAAGAAAGTTAATCTGGTGTTTAAACCCTCTGGTGTCATTGAGTGGAACGCTGGGGTAAAATACTTCAACTTACTCTTTAAACTATCATAAACGATAGGTGCTTCCTGTGACAAATACTCAAAATAATCACACTCAGTTAGTAATTTATTTAAAATCCTTTGCGCAATTTCTCTTTTAGTAATATTTGTCGAAACAAATCTCTCCTCAATCTCCCTTGGGGGATCTGGGTTTGGTGGTATTGTTCTTATAATAGGTATCTCCTTTGGTGCTAATACAGAATTTATCTCAACCCTTCTAGCGTATGAAGCTTGCGATGATAAGTTACCGCAAATAACATCGGCTTCTCTTCTATAAATTTGTTTAACCTCAGCCCCATTTGATAGGACTCTAATGGCGATTGACGTACCAATTAAATCGTTAGAGACTAGTGTACCGTTTGGTTTGAATTTACCAGCTACTTTATCATATTCATTATATGTTTTAACCATATAATAAGTTTGTTTTTGGTACGGTATTTCATAATATTGTATATCCTCGCCATCAACTTTAAATATCTTAGGCATACCAAATAAATCAGCATATTCTACTTGGGTTGGTGTTGATGGTGGGTCTGTTGGGAATACGTCATCGTTTGTTAAACCAACAGCGGCTGTAACATTTAAAACAATTGTCTGTCTTTTAGTTGGTTCGTTAATATCCCCTCTTAAAATTGTGATTGTGTTTGTGTCTTCAAGACCATTAACAAAAATATCATTAATATTGTCGGGTGTTATTTCCAAACCATCGCTAACGTTATAGCATTTTATGGTATCATTACTTAAAACTTTAGGTATAAACCATTTAACAACCGAAACAAAACGTCTCGATGCTAATTTATTGTTATACTTTTCTATTTCTTGAATTGTTCTACCTGGTGCTGAAGGCGATGCGTGAGCAACCATTTCAATTGTTAAATTATGGTTTTTCGTTAAAGCGTATTTTTCAGCGGAATAATCACTAGTCTTTAGTGCTTCAACTTGTTGCTCATAACCATAACTTTTAGCTGGATAAGCTGTTCTATCTTTAGCAAAGAAATAGTTATTTTCTGGTGGCATTTTATCACCAATGGTTCTATCATATCTAATCCATTGTTTATTAGCTAAATTTGAAGCTTCTGTGCTACCAAACACCTCTTCTTCTTGATATTCAGAGTTTTTATTGATATTAATACCTCTTGCTAAATCGGTGTATATTTGAAAATACGCATCATAAGGTTCAACAGTAAATGGTTTAACCTTATAAGATTTTTTTGGTAACGGTATATCGTTTTCAAAGAATAAATTAAATTGTGGGATTGATGGCGCTTCCTCATCATCAGTTTCGATCTCAACCCTTTTGTCGTTGTTAACACCAGAACTTCTAACTTTACTCCTTATTACCTCATTAGGTAATCTAATATCTAAATCCTCAATAACTTTTTGGAAGTACTCTATGTCTGATTCACTAAACACACCCCAAATTCTTGCTAACTCAAATACATCGTACTCTAAACAACCAGCCCAGAAAGCCGCTAATAATTCATCAACCTCGCCATCTGTTAATGAAGCAAATTCTTTAGAAACTAAAAGATTTAAGATCGTTGGGTGATCGACAACAATATCCCATGACAAAGTACCAGATCTTTCCGTGTTGTTGTATGTGTATATCGGTTCTGGTCTACCAAGGAATTGGTGTGCTGTCCAGTTAGTTGTTGTATCATCCGTAAATCTTATATTATACGGCGGAAACCACATGATTCTACCACCATTGGCCCCTTTTTCACAAGCAGGTAAATCTGTGAATAGTCTAGATTCTCTCCACGCCAAATTCTCAATTGAGAACATATATTTTCTAGCTCTTTTTTCACCAAAAGCTTCAACAACCGCGTCACCAAGACCGTCACCTAATCTACCGTAACCCTCGTTAACGTTTAAAGGTGAAGGGTGTATATTTAAGTTACCGTATCTATCTAATACGGAATTTCTTTCTTTTCTGTGTAATTCTTTCCATCTAATAAGATCGGTAATTTTTGTAAACGGCTTGGCCTTTGTCCATGTTCTACATAACTCAACCTCATTATACATTCTTTCATCATCTCTATTACCAGCCGCATCAAGACCTGGTACTAAATATCTATAACCAGTTAACTCGTCTTTTTTGTTTCTTCTTTCTTGTCTATATGGTGTAATTACACCACTACCTTTAGGTGAAAAATTATAACCGTCAGTAAACTTTGTTTTAGTTTGGTCAATGGCTCTTATCGCTCTGTTTTCAATACCAGATTCCAATAAAGTTTGTGTTACATCTAATATTGAGCAGTCACGGAAAGTTTTTGTTTTTGACAAAGTGTCCACATCTTTAATTCTAGTATCCCAGTTATCAAGAGATGTTTGTTGGTTTTCAAAATCAAGGAATGTTTCTCTAGTACTACCTCTCCAAACAAAAGATGTTTGTACTGAAGAATACTTTGATACGTTCTCAACACCTGGTTCTGAGAAAGCATTTTCTCTATTAGTGATCGGATCAAATGTTATCGCTCTTGTTAATTCAGTGTTAGTTTTAACTTGTAAACCGTTTTTATCTTGTAATAGGTAGAAAATACCATTTCTACCACCACTTATATAAGTTTTAAACGCAATTGTTTCGTTACCAGTTTGACTTTTCGCTAAACCCTCTAACAATCTTTTGTTTGATCTATCTAATTTTGATACAAATTCTGGGGTATACTTATTGATCCCTAAGTTAAGGAACATCGGGAATCTTTGGCCTCTACCCGTCTCTTCGATCCTACTAATATCTCTTTCATCTAATTTCTTATCGATATCATAGGTACCATACTCCGAATCTGAAAAACATGTTGGTCTTAATACAACGGAATCATCTTCAAAGAAAGCAGATGTTAATCCACCTAAACCACCAACGTCAGAAAGGAAGCTAGCAACTTTTCCTAAAGCACCTTTAAACGTTGTTATATCAGCATCACCTCTTTCTAAAATAGAACTAGGGTTTTTTATCGCTTCAATTATTTTTAATGGGTTGGTTACCATATCATCTATGGTTGTTAAACCCAAAGCTTCTTGCGCTAATTTAGCTGCAATTCTAGCCTCTAAGTGAAACTTCAATTCTAAGGCACCTATTTGCGCCAATAATGTATCATTCTTAAGACCAGGTCCAGTTATTAGGTTTGCCACGTTTAAATCAGCTCCTAATAACGCACTAAGTGGTGTTGATGCTGTTGGTAGATTCAAGAAATCACCCAGCACTAGTTGTGTTGGATCCGCATTGTTTAATTTATCCTCAGTTAAATAAGGATTTTGTGGGGTATTTGGATCGTTATTTAAAAATAAATCACTTGTACCAGAAACCAATTCAGCTAATTCAGCTTGGTACCTGTTTCTTATGTTTGAGTCGGCCCATGGTTGACCAAATGGTATTAATTCGTTCTGATTTAATACAGTATAATCATTAATAATCGTATCAGCACCAATAGCTACAGTACCTGGGTTTGCTGTTGTAAACTGGTCTGTTGCATCGTTTTGTGGATCCTTAATTATGTTTCTATTGAATAAACTAATCCTTAAAGGGTTTGCTATGGTTGTTACGTTACCTGGGTTTACGTTTGCATATGTATTTATAATCGTATCTAGACCTCTACCTGATAAGTATTGTGCCGCTAACGAAGCGTTAGGTGTTAACGTACTAATACCAGAGGTTATATCAATCGGTGTGTTTAATGTCATTGACAAGTTTAACGCCCTAGGCGCCAACGCTTGTGTTGAAACATCACCAGGGTTTATAACCTGAAAATCATTAATTATCGTGTTTGTGCCTCGACCAGCTAAATACTGAGCGGCAAATGACCCACTAAGGTTTAATAAACCAGATGTAATATCAGTGGGAGTATTAAGGTTTCTATTTAAGTTTAATAGTCTTGGTGCAAGAGATTGTACAACAACATTACCTGGGTTTAAATTAGCAAAATCATTAATAACTGTGTCAAGACCTCTACCAGCTAAATACTGAGCGGCGAATGAACCACTCAAGTTATTCAAACCAGCTGTGATGTCGATTGGTGTATTAAGCGTTCTATTAAAGTTTAAGTTTCTTGGTGCTACTGCGTCCGTTTGTACGTTACCTGGGTTTACATTTATATAATCGTTGATTACACTGAAAGCCCCTCTACCTGAAAGGTATTGTGCCGCAAAAGCACCACTTAAATTATTTACACCAGCTGTAATATCAGTAGGAGTATTAAGCGTTCTATTAAAGTTTAAGTTTCTTGGAGCTACTGCGTCTGTAATAACATCACCTGGATTAATATTAGGTGTTGTGTTTATAGGCGCAAAAGCCCCTCTACCTGATAAGTATTGTGCCGCTAGGGTTGAGTTGGGTGTTAAATTTTGTACACCCGCTGTAATGTCCGTTGGGGTATTAAGAGTTTGTGCAAAGTTTAAATTTCTTGGTGATACCGCATCTGTTAAAACATCACCAGGATTGGTCACAACAAAGTCGTTAATAACACTAAATGAACCTCTACCTGAAAGATATTGTGCCGCCAAGGCGGCATTAGGTGTTAAATCATTAACCCCAGCTGTAATATCAGTCGGAGTGTTAAGGTTTCTAGAAAAATCTAAATTTCTTGGGGCAATGGCATCTGTTAAAACGTCACCAGGATTGGTTACGTTAAAGTCGTTAATAACGCTAAACGATCCCCTACCACTTAAATATTGTGCAGCAAATTGTGCGTTAGGTGTTAAATCATTAACTCCAGCTGTGATGTCAGTTGGGGTATTAAGGTTTTTAGCTAAGTCTAAATTTCTTGGTGCTACCGCATCTGTGAGTACATCACCTGGATTTACCACATTAAAATCATTAATCACACTGAAAGCTCCTCTACCTGAAAGGTATT